>TARA_B110000908_G_scaffold155982_1_pt1 | contig 11477 bp, 10 predicted proteins | sample TARA_B110000908 | Tara Oceans TARA_B110000908 (sample SAMEA4398067) | marine metagenome | biome: Polar Biome; feature: [DCM] deep chlorophyll maximum layer (ENVO:01000326); material: water (ENVO:00002006), including particulate matter (ENVO:01000060) such as... | depth 36 m
CGGGGATGCGATCACACTGCCGGCGCTGGCCGCAGGGGTCATCTACCCAGTCCGCGTGTCCCGCGTCTTAGCTACTGGCACAACGGCAACAGGCCTTAAGGGTCTGATTTAATGCTGGGGGCTGGCGTGGGGCTTCAGCCTCAATACAGTTTTTCGGCTTTGGATATCTTGGACTTTCCCGTGGGGTTTGGATGGGATCAAGGTCGGTTTCCTGTTCAGGTCACTGATATAGAGGGTGAATTTTTTTCAAACCTCATGCCACGTGATCTTGTTGACCCCGCCGTCTGGACGGGTGTTGCGATCCATGTTGATCGTGTAACTGGCGACGATGGGAATTCGGGGTTGGGTGCAATTGACGGGGATTTCATCACGGCCAAACGCACAATTTACAGTGCCTTTGTTGCGGGCAATGCAACGGGTGCGCCGTATCGCGTTATTGTGAAGGCGGGCGAATATGAGGAAAGCGCGTTAACCCGAAACGGTAATGACGAACCGGATCAGGCGGTTGCAATCCTTGGGTGGGGTGGCCCCGTTCGTTATCGCACTGGTCCGTTTGTGGTAAACTGGTCGGATGCTGGCGGTAGTTACTCTGCCCCAGTGAGCGTTGTGAAACGTGTGTTTCGGACTGATGTGCTGACTCCCGACGGAAACTATACCGAACTGGTTAAGGCTGTGGACTTGGTGTCATGTAAAGCGACGCTGGGAACGTGGTTTCTGGATGGAGGTACGGTACATGTGAACATCGGAAGTCAGCCGACAAATGACGGAATTGCACTGATCCGAAGTTTCCACGGTGCACGATTTATGACCCATACGTCCGATATGTATCTTGAAGATATTCATTGCGAGGGTGGTATTACAGGTGCTTTGCATTTTGATCCTGTGTCTACGCGCAATATCGTTGGGGTAAACTGCAGCTTCAAGTATTCGGCCCCATCAAATTCTAACGTTCCATTAGACGCGGTGCGGATACGGCGCACGGACGGATTGGTCGCATTCTTCGACTGCGACGCATCGATGGGTGCAAAAGATGGATGGTCCTTTCACGAAGATGGCAACAGCGGCCTGCACGTTCTATTACAGAATTGTTCTGGCTTGCGAAATGGCGTTGATCCAGCGACGTCTTGTAATGCATTTACCAGCCATGATGCAATTCGTTCGATCGTGTTGGGCGGAACCTTTGGCCTGTCACGCAATGGGACGGAAATGCATTGTATTCAATCGGCGCAATCTTGGTTGGTTGGGGTGACAGCGACTGCTCGTGATGTTGATGGCACATCGGTTGCATTCAAGTGCTCAAATCAAGCGTCAATGTGGCTGCAGAACACGATAGCCGATGCAGCGGGTGCCGCCACAAATTATGCGATTGAGGCGAATGCAGGTACTGTGTTTATCCGATCTCATACCGATACTGCAGGTTCCTATGCTACATCTGTGGGTGGAACTATTTCTGCGTTCTGAGCAAGCGCAATCGCGAGGGCCAACCAGTCTTGGATCACCTCTGGTCGCTTTTGCGTATCTTCACAGCGATCCAACGCGTTTGGGTCGCTGTATCCAATCATACTGGGCAACGATGGATCACATAAGCGATCTGGTCCAAGAATTGGCAGTCCGTGGTGGCGGTATAGGAGCATACGATTGCTGTTGGTCGACTGATATTCGATGCCAGGTTGGTCAATGTAGGGTGCCAATCCAATGTCGGCGTGCGCGATAAATCCAAGGACATCGTCGAATTTAACTTCACCGTGAAAGATTAGATTTTTTTGGGGGGGGGATAGCGTACCCTTTGTACGTCCAAGCACATGCACCTGCCAATTCGGGCGGTTCTTTGCGACCCAAATAAGTGCATCATGATCCAATTGGGTGGTCCCCGCACATACCGCGATCTTCGTATCTTTCGTGTGCTGATATGGTGAAACTGGTGTTTCTTTCATCTGAAGATGGGGAATACCCATAGGGTCGATGGTAGTATTCTCATGACCGAAATGTTCTATTAGACCCTGATTTGCGCTGCTTATCCGGGTGAAGTGATGTTGATTTTTCACCTCGGCGCGCAACAGGAAATCTGGGGCGTTCAGCAGGCGGATATCGTCATTGACGCGGTAGATGCGTGCGGCTTTGGCGGCGTATTCAGAGAGCATCGGCGCAAGCAAAACTGGCGCACCGCTTTCGCAGATAACAAGGTCAGCATTTGCCAACGGCTTGCGCAGTTTTGAACGCCAGTAGGTTTCGAAAAACGCATGAAAAGGCGCGAGGACTTTATCTAAAACTTGATACCCCAATTTAACCGGATGGATTGGGGACAGTCCGAAAATTGTGGTCAATGTGTTTGAATAAATATGCTGTCCCTGCTTGGGTTTGTATTCTAGCGCCTTTAATCGATGATCTGTCTTAAGGTACGAAAGCCAACTGTAACCAACGGTGACAAACGTCACATGCCAGCCCATCTTCTGAAGGTGATCTGAAACCCACAAAATACTACCGCGCCGTTTTTGAAAAGGAAAATGACCGGTGATTATGACGGCTCGCCTCACGCTAAAAGCCATTTTCGGGTTTTGAATTGGAAGGCAGTCAAAACCAGTAAGTATGTGACCGTCCCAAGTGTAATTCTCCCCAATAGTGGGAGCGGTGTTAGCGATACTGTCAGCAACATTATTCCGCCTGATAGTAGGGCAGGCAGGATCGGTATAAGTGCGGAACGGTGGATGGATAGTTTCAAGAATGCTTCCCTAAGGAACCAACTCAACACCAATGTATTTGCCAAGGACAAGCCGATTGCTACGTGGGCTCCAGAATATTTTAGCATGGGGATCGTGACTGTCGCGCTTAAGCCAAATGTCAAAATGGCGCGGCGCAGGATCAGTTTGGATGCCCCGCGCGCTATTAACGCTTGAGTGAAAGGCATGCCAAGTGCGGCGCATAACCCTAAGGGTATTAGGGCTTGAAGGATTGGAGTTACGGCCAGTGCATGTGTGTCGCCGACGACTAGCCCTAGAACCTGTGGGGTTGATGACGCCAAACCGAACCAAACCCAACACGCGCAGATTGCACTTAGGCGAAGACACTGGTTGATTTCGACGTTGAAAGCGGTTGGATTTTTGAGGGAGGCAAACTTTGGCAGCGCGAGGTATCGCAAAGGCGCAAGTGTTAACGCATCGAGCATCGATAGCACCCGTGTTGCGATCTGGAATGCTCCAGCGGATGGCAGGCCAATAAAGAAGCCGATACCGATTTGTGCTAGGGGCATAACGCCGGAATTCAGAACATCACGTCCCGAGATACGTAAAACCGTCATAAAGGTGAGGCGTATGTGTTTTGCGGCCGGGAATTTCGTTGGTATCCAGCCAGCTAGGAAGATGGAAATGATGGCGGATAACGTGGAATTTAGAACGGTAAAAATCACCAAAGCCACAACACCGGCCCCTGCGTATAATGACCACAATGCAACCATTGCAGCGATGCCTTGTGCGCTGGCCGTTCGTAAGGCCAGCGCGCGGATGTTCAACCGTTTTCGCAGAAGGCCATCGCTGACTGCCGAGATTCCAAGGACAGTTGGTATAAGTCCGAGAACGTAGAACGAAGTTGCCAATCCAAACCCAAAGGCCATTAGAAAATACAGTGTCGATAGGAAAATGCCCGCGATCAGTGCCAATCCGAACAGGGCGTGAAGCCGAAGGGAAGTAGCGGATTTGATAACGACGGTCTCGCCAATCCCAGCCTTGTGAATGCCTTGGGTCAATTTGATCATCGCAAAGGCAGTTGCAAAGGCCCCGAATTGTTCAAGCGAAAGGGCGCGCGCTGCAATTAGAAATACAAACGCGTTTATCCCAATACGCAACCACTGTAAGAGGACGGCCCACACAAGTGGTTTCATGCGAATACCTGCTTTTGTTTGGGCATCAAAAATGGCCGCTCGATCCATAGATGGACCAAAATTGCTATCCCTACTGACAGGGCGCTGACCAATAACACATAGGTCCAAGATCCAAGTGTTGAATGTGGTAAAACGGGCAGCAGCAATAGGGTGGAGGCGCGTAAGGTGAACCGATGCGACAGGTAAAGGGCATACGATGAATCGCCAAGTATTTGCCATCCGGCGAAAAGTGGAGGGTAAAATAGGGTGCCTGCTGCAACGACGATGGTTGCCGGAATTCCCGCTGCGATAAAGCGTGGAAGGTCGGATGATGCCAGTACAACCATAAAGATCAACCCGACTAAGAAAAGGTTGATCGCAACCGTTGGGTTTGGAACGTTCCAATGCTGTTGATAGATTTTCGCCAACAAGATTCCAAAGATAAATTCAATCATTACGGCGTTGGTCCAGAACGACAAAGGGGCGGTTTGGAACTCGAATATTGTAGCCAGAAAAACGATGACTGTGATCCCAAAACATAGCATTAGTGTCGCGCGGCGTAGCATTAAGCTGAAGGCGCAAAGGATGTAAAAGAACATCTCGTAATTTAGCGTCCACCCAAGGGAAAGTACGGGCGCGATCCGCCCGTCGGGGCGCGCATATGGGAAAAATCCGTAAGAAGAAATAACTTGGCCAAGATTAAATGCGGTGTCTTTTGGCCCGTCTGGAAATACAAAAACGGTGATCACCATAAGCGTGGTGAAAAAGTAATATAGCGGCGCAACCCGCATGAAGCGGCGCTTTAAAAATGCGATAGGCCGCCCCAAATAACGGGTTGCTGACAAGGTAATAATAAAGCCTGATATTACAAAAAATATGTCTACGCCGCGTGTCCAGGGGATAAAGTCCAGACCGAAAGACAGGGCAAAATAATGTTCGGCCTCAGCAATAGCATGGCCAATCAGAACCATGATTGCAGCAAATACGCGTAGCATCTGTAATCCACCCAACTTAGGCATTTGAAGACCTCATTGTGTAGGTTGTTGGCTGTGAGGAAACGCCACGCACAAGCAACCAAATCAGCCCAATGATAGCGATCGAAAACAGAAAATTTTGATGAGTGAAATAGATACCGTGCGTGGAGAATAGCAAAGCTGCACCCAGTTGGGCGTAGGCACAGGCCCACACCAAACTTTGATGCGCTTTGACAAATATCGTTCGGAATATGAACGCGCATGTGGCAATAAAAAGCGCGCCAAGCAGGGGGCCAAAATCAACATAGGCGGCCGTAAAGAAGGGAAAATCACCTCCACCAAGCACACTGTCCAATCGCGCCATTTTTGGTTCAAGGATTTGCCCAAACAGGCCGTCAATAAAGGTCAGGAACATGAACCCGCGCAATGAAACACCACCTAATGTGTGGGGGATTTCGATGTGTAGCGGGGCAAATCCATTCCAAAGATCGTTGACATAATAGAAGGCGAGTTTTTGCATCCCGATATCAAGGATAGGGCGTTCGATCAGGGCGTTGGTGACACTTTCTCGCAGCACCCATGCGGTTAAAAATAGGACAGTTGCAAGGCCTAACCATGCGATCCCAGTAACCCGTCTGCGCAACAGACATGTGACCAAATAGGAGGATAGTAAGAGTTGGAATAGTAATAACCTTTGGCTCATTACCATTGGTAAAATGAACAGCGCCACGACATTTATGCTAAGGGTTGTGATGCAGAAAAACTGGGCTTTGCGCGATAAGGGTTGGTAAATTTTCATTGTCAAAATGGCGGCAGCTAAACACCCTGTTGCGGGCAAGGCTGCGTAAAATAACCTCATGCCTGTGAACAGTTTGTTCCCCAGTAAAATATCACGGGCCCCAGTCGAGTCGACATATGCCATCGCAACGAGGTTCATCAACCCGCCCAATTTTGCAGCGGATAAAATGATCCACAGACAGGTGATTGTTATGAGGATTAGGTTGATGCCAAAGACGGTTGCGGCTGCGCGTTCCAAATCGAAGTTGGTCATAAAAGTGTGCGCGTTTTTCAGGCTGGCCCGTGCTGCCATATCGCCGATCAAATAGACTAGCATTGAAAGCGTGATCCAAATGCCCCCGATCAACGTAAATGCAGTGAGGTCTAAATTTTCGCGAGCCATAAACAATGCAACGAGGTCAAAATGTTTCAAGTTGCCCAAAGTGATGCCTGCAATCGCGATTGTTGCGCCCCAACAGATTAGCATCAAATTTGAAGGCGAAAGTGCGCGCATCATGCGGCAAGGCGCTTACGTTGCATGGCCTCGTAGATTTTCACATCTGCAGTGCAAAGGGTCGAAATGTGATCTAACAAGTTTGAAGGAACAGTAGTTGGTTCAGGTGCGCTGTTTCTGCGCCATTGGGGTAAATATTTTCCAGTAATTCGCTCCAAACCAGCTGCGAATTCTTTGGGTTCTGATAGGTTTCCAACTAAAGAGAACGAGGAAAGATTTGTTATGGCGCGGTCGATCAGTTGTCGCGTATCCATGCCATAATGTTGCCCGCCTTGTGCGAAATAAAATAGATATTGCGATGCTAAACGCGCCGCATCTTGGGTGTCCAGAAAACCCGCTAACGTACTGGGACGGCCGTTAGACGGATGTTTGCGTTGTAAGTAATTGTAGTGGGATACAAACCGCTCAATGGGATCGCGCAGCAGCGTGATATACTTATAATCCTGCGCTGCTAGTTTTTGTGAGGCTGCGCCATAGCGAACATGGCCAGAGATCATCTTAACCTTACGGGCCATCAACTTTTGCAGCTGGACATCACGTGCGCGGTAGTCGCTGAGAATGTAGTTATTGCCACTTAATTCAGGGTTCCCTTGGTTCAAAGAAATGCTTGCTTGTGACAGTATGAATCGGACCCTTAGCGCTGCACCAAAGCTGGAACCTCCACACTTTGGGACGTGGATGTATACGAAACGTGGCATGGTTTCCCCTTGCTGGGCCCAACGTATTCAACGGAGGTTGTTTGCATTTTGTTAAGGATCGCATGGGTAAGGTTAACGGGCGCTTAATGTCCAAAGTGCCGAGTTTTGGGGAAGATGGAGATGTTTCGACATGCATATTATGCATCTGGTGACCCGGTTGTTGCGGGCAGGGTCCGAAGAAAATACCATTGAGACTTGTAGGGCTCAGGTGTTGGCGGGTCATCAAGTCACGCTTGTGCATGGGCGTGATTTTGATCCCTATTGGTATGACAACCCAATTCCAGGGATACGCTTGATGTCCCTACCCGAGATGGCTCATCCAATTCAGATTTTCGCGGACATGCGTGCTTATCAAAAGCTGCGGCAACTGTTCGTAGAATTTGTCCCCGATGTCATTCATACGCATCAAAGCAAGGCTGGTATTTTAGGGCGGTTGGCGTCTGCTGTGCTGTCTGACGTCTTTGTCGTGCATGGCATCCATATCGTGCCGTTTGAAGGGATGAATAGGGCCAAACGATGGCTCTATATTTGGAGCGAACGACTAGCAGCCCGAAACACTGACTTGTATATTGGCGTTTCAAACGCAGTTTGTCAGTCGTTCACAGATGCAGGTATCGCGGGTCAAAATCAGATGAAGTGCGTGCGTTCAGGTATCGCGCTGGGCCGTTTTCGCAGTGGGCAATGGCCCGGTGACTGGTCCGCACTTTTGGGTGTTTCGCATGTTGAAAATAGACCCCCAGTTGCGTTGATGATGGCGGCCTTTGAGAAACGAAAACGACACGTGCCGTTTCTGCAAGCATTTGCTCAAGTACGACAAACCGTTCCTGATCTAAAGATTATTTTGGCGGGCAAGGGGCCAGAAGAGCAGGTGATCCGCAAAGTTGTTTTTGATCTGGAACTACAGGACCATGTGGTATTTTGTGGCCATCGTTCAGATCCGGAAGCCTTGTTTGCGATGGCGGATGTGTCAGTTCTGGTCTCGCAGAAAGAAGGATTACCACGGGTTCTTATTCAATCACTGGCGTCTGGTGTGCCAATGATTTTAAACGATCTTGCGGGGCTTGATGAGGTGTTAACGAATGGACTAAACGGCGTGATGACACCACCCGATGATGTATGCGCAACCGTAAATCAAATGGCTCAATTGCTAACTGATGATCTAGCGTTAAGTCGGTTGCGACAGGGCGTGCTTGAGACGGACGTAAGTGATTGGGATTTAGCCAGTTTCGGTTTGCGCACCACTCAACTTTACCGACCAGCCAATAAGCTTTCCGCACATTCCGAAATCGCGGCTGAATGACCATTTTCATCAATGCACGTTTCTTATGTCAGCCGTTGTCAGGGGTTCAACGCTTTGCTGGCGAAATCGTGGCTGCTTTAGATAACCTAATTGGAACTGACCCTATCTTAGCGGCAGCAATCGGACCTATCATTGCGTTACATCCCGAAGGCGTATTACGTCACGCGCAGTGGCGTAATATTAAAGTGAAACAAGTCGGACGCACCTATGGGCACATATGGGAGCAAGGTGCTTTATATCGCGCTTCAAAAGGTGGGCTGTTGATCAGTTTGGGCAATGCAGGACCACTGCGTCACCCGGCACAAATTGTGGCGCTACATGATGCGAATATCTGGGAAATTCCGGATGCGTTTTCATCAAGTTACAAAATGCTTCACAAGACAATGCGTCCGATATTGGCACGTCGGGCAAAGCGGCTTTTGACTGTAAGCAAATTCTCAGCGACAGCGTTGTCGAAATATCTAGAAATTCAGGCAGATAAGTTTTCGATCATTCCAAATAGTGCCAACCATATTATGAATGTTGTGGCTGACCCGTGGATTTTACAAAAACACAAACTTCACAAGAAAGGCTATCTTCTGAGTGTTGGCAATCAAAGCCCAAACAAGAACATTGCCAAATTGGTTGAAGCTCATGCCTTGTTGGGCTCCCTTGTCCCGCCATTGGTAATTGTGGGCGGTTCAGCGTCGGGCGTTGAAATCGAACGCTTACCAAAGAATACTAGGGCCCGCTTTCTGGGACGCGTAAGTGATGGCGCACTAAAGGCGTTGTATGAGCAGGCCAGTGGTTTTGTGTTCCCTTCCCTTTACGAGGGTTTCGGAATCCCCCCCCCTCGAGGCAATGCAGATCGGAACGCCGGTTTTGGCTGCCTACCGCACGGCTTTGCCCGAAATATTACAAGACGGTGCAATGTATTTTGATCCAACCGATGTGGACGAAATGGCGCTCGCGTTGCGGCACTTTTCCAGTCTTTCAACCGTTGCACGTTCTGATTTGATTGCACGTGGTAAGAATATCGCGCGGGCGTTCACATGGGAAAAGAGCGGGAGGCTTTTGGCGGAACAGATTTTGTCGCTGAAAGTGACAGAATCCAAAGACGTGCAGGGCGTTCACACCAAACATGCATCGCCTGTGCGCAAAGCATCGTAACGCCAATCAGCGGGATGACGAACCCGATTGGTACGGCACCATCTTCAATATGGAATAGGGTCTCGATCAATTTGAAGCCTGCAATTTGAACAAGGGCGTGGGTCATATAAATGCTATAAGACAGCTGGCCTAAGTGGCGAAGAATGCGGGGCACTTTCGGATCTGCACCCACTGCGGTGCCAATCAACGCCGCAAAACCCAAAATGATCAACGCATCCAGATCTAGACCAAAACCGAGCGAGATGAGCGCTATGCCACCCGTAAGCCAAATTGCACTATTCAACCCCAACTTTGTCTGCTTTGCGATTGCAAGACCAAGCAAAAATTCTGGAACAATCCGTAGTGCGCCAAGATCATTTTCTAATCGCGTGAAGACAAGATTATCCTCGAAACTCCTTTGGGCTTCTGGCCAAAATAGCTGCGCAAAAAGCATACAACTCAAAAGGAAAAGTAGACTCCAAGCCAGCGTATACCGTGTTTTGAATGTCGCAAAGGCAATCAGTGGAAAAAGGGTGTATGCAAAAGCCTCTGCCGACAAGGACCAGCTGGGATAATTTAGGCCACCAGTTTCTGTGATCCCCCACGCATGCAACAAGGTTATATGTAGCAAAACCATTTGCCCAAAGTCATAGGGAACGGGGCGCCCAACAAAACCAAATTTTGGCCCAAGAACCAAAATGAGGGTTGCGATGATCAGGGTTACGAAATGGAGGGGATAAAGTCGGGAAAAGCGCTTAAGGACGAAGCGCTTGAAGTCGAATTGGCCCAACCGTATCGCATCGGAATACACGAGATAAAGCACGACACCTGAAAGTATGAAAAACAGATCGACCGCGAGGTATCCTTTAGAAATCAGAAAGGGTGTAGCGCTGCTGGTTTGCGGCCAGAAATGATGCAGAACAATCCAGATCGCTGCAATGCCGCGTAAGGCAGTGAGGGATTGGATTTCACGCACTTATTTACCCGTCGCTTTTATCACGACCAATGCGGTCATAGCGATCAATGCCAAATCTTGATGTATTGTGATTGCGTGACAGTAGTTTGTGTCCAATCGTACGCGTTCTTTATAACACCCGTTTGCACGACCATAGACCTGCCACAGTCCTGTAACGCCGGGGCGTACTGACAAATATTCGGATGCGTCACCGCCGTAGCGATGCAACTCGCACTGAGTGATTGGGCGGGGCCCAACAAAGGACATATCACCACAAATTACATTCCAGATTTGCGGTAACTCATCCAAAGATGTGCGGCGTAAGAACCACCCAAAGGACGTGACGCGCGGATCATCTTTCAGCTTTTGGGTTTGGGCCCACTCTGCCGCGGCGGATGGATCACTTGCGAGAAAGGCCGTCAAAATATGATCGGAATCTGGATGCATTGTTTGCAATTTCCAACACATGAATCGGTGGCCATTTTTGCCTATTCGCGCATGTCCAAAAATTGGTGACCCAATATTGAGAGAATTTAGGATCACGAATAAGAAAGTTATGGGTACTAAGATTGGCAGCAGAACCAAGGCAAACAATAGATCAAAACACCGCTTGCCACCGCGTTGATACGCATTTGCAGCAGGTGTAAAAATAGTCGTTGTCGACGAACGAGATGTAAACTCCAGATGAGCCATTATATAGTCCGATCATGTGATCCCACCCACAATTCTGTTATTTAGATTAGCACTCTTTAGGGTTAATGGGTCGTCAATCTGATTGGAGAAAAACCTGATTTTTGGCAGTTTTTAGTTAATTTTTGTTAGCGAAAATTAACACGGCAATGGTCATGACGTGGCGTGCCTACGTACGAAAGGAATTTTTGCTTTGATCCAATGACGAATGTCAGTTTTCGATTGGAGATTATGGATTTCGGTTTCTGACAAGATTGCGCCTGAAATTGAAATTCCAGCATGATTTAGAATGCGAAGGGTGGTGTTCACTTCGTGTTTGGTGGTGCTGTCCCATTTGACGTTCAACAGCACGGTCTGAGCCAATTTGACTACTGCACGGGCAGAGGGTGTCGTAGAAATGGCAGGAACATTTATGACGATGATATCGTACCGTTCTTTCATATCGCCTAGGAATTTCTTGAATGTGCCAGATAAGAATAAATCAGCTGCGGACACGGATGTCTCGTCGGCGAACAAGACATCAGCACCCAAGTTTTCTGGATGATGCAGCGCTTGATCGATCCCATGCTCACTACGCAAGACCGAAGA
>TARA_B110000908_G_scaffold21786_1_pt1 | contig 11433 bp, 11 predicted proteins | sample TARA_B110000908 | Tara Oceans TARA_B110000908 (sample SAMEA4398067) | marine metagenome | biome: Polar Biome; feature: [DCM] deep chlorophyll maximum layer (ENVO:01000326); material: water (ENVO:00002006), including particulate matter (ENVO:01000060) such as... | depth 36 m
ACATGTCAAAAGCCAAAGCAGAGCCAGCTGATTACGCAAAAGCGATCTCTGATTTCGCATCTTCTTCTGCTGAAGTTGCTGCTGAAAACATGGCGAACTTTGCTGAAATCGCGAAAAAAGTTCAAATGGAAACAGTTGAATTGATGATGGCCGCTGGCAAAGACATGTCCGCAGAAGCACAAGCCGTCGCAACAAAAGCGACAGCTGATGTAACAACAGCTGCTAAAAAAGCCGCAGCTAAGTAAGCCTTACTTTTTAAGTAAAGCGTCCCACATTATTTCCTCCCTGATGTGTGTGGTACAAATCAGCGGGTCCTTAACGGGGCCCGCTTTTTTTTGGCGTATCTGTAGGCGCGCTGAAATTCCCGGTCTTGCGCAATGTCCTTTCATTTTTCTCTCCTTCTGCCTAAGCTGCAATGCAGCACAAAGACTGTGGGGAGAAGAAACGTGGCCGACACCCAAAAACCGCTTTTGATCAAACGTTACGCAAGTCGCCGTTTGTACAACACCGAGACCAGCGATTACGTAACGCTAGAGGATATTGCAGGATTTATCCGAGATGGCCGCGAAGTACAGATTATTGATTTGAAATCTGGCGATGATCTTACCCGCCAGTACCTCCTTCAAATCATTGCAGAACATGAAAGCAGGGGCGAAAGCGTTTTGCCTGTGGATGTACTGAATGATTTGGTGCGCAGTTATATGTCACCAACGGCCTCTGTAGTGCCACAGTTCTTACAAGCCTCTTTTGATATGTTGCGCACAGGTCAAAGCACGGTGATCGACAAGATAACGACGATCAATCCCCTGTCAAAGATGCCAGGATTCGATGCGATGCAAGCGCAGCAAGAGGCGTTTATGAAGGCAATGACAGGCGGCATGGCCCAAGGCTGGACTGCGCCAACGGCTGGACAAGACGAACCAAAAGCTGCCCCATCCGAAAATAAGGGTGACCTTGACGGGATCAAGCAGCAGTTGGCTGATCTGCAAGAGAAGCTTTCAAAGCTTAGCTAAGTTTGAAATTGAACAGGGCGGGTTAATTCCGCCCTGAAATATCCAATCGTCATGGCTTCAAATCCCGTACGCTTACGTATGGTTGGTCCCGTCGATCGCTTGCAAGATCACATTTGCCACTGCAGCCAGCTCTTCCTTTTTAAGCCGTACGGGCAAACGAACATCACAGGCGCGCATCAAAATTTTGCGGGTTTGAGGTAATTTGGGTAAATCCTGAATGAACTGCCAATTCCAAAACGCGCGCGCATTGTCATCGCTTAACCCAAACACCTGCACTTTTACCCCAACAGCGCCAGCTGCATCAACAAAGCTGTGAACTTGTGCGTCGGTCATGTTTATCAGATTGAACTGAATGGAATCCGGAGCGCGTTCTTCGCCGTTCAATGGCTGGGGCACATCGATGTTTGGGCTAAGGTTCAACATATCCGCGACAAAATCATGGTTGCGGCGTCCATCAGCAACCCGTTGTGCCAAGTGGGGCAGTTGTGGACGGATCACTGCGGCGGACAAGTTCGACATCCGCAGATTATAAAGTGGCAACTGGTTCTGCCAGCGGGCAAAGGCATCTTGAAGGACTGGATGTTTCTTCCAGTTATGTTCGTATGCGCCAGACATGATGATGGCCTGTGCCACCAGATCCGCATCGTCGGTGATCATGATGCCACCTTCGCCAGCGTTGATCATTTTATATGATTGGAATGAAAAGCAACCGATGCGCCCGATGGTCCCGATGTTGCGCCCGTTCCACGTGGTACCAAGAGAATGTGCTGCGTCTTCGATCACGGGAATGTCCGCAGCATCGCAAAGTGCCATGATCGCATCCATGTCTGACGTGTGGCCACGCATGTGGCTGATGATGACGGCCTGAACGGTGGGTAACTTCGCTGCAAAATCAACCAGATCTACGCGATAGTTTTCGCCAACCTCACACAAGACAGGTAAACAGTCCGCATGAATAATCGCAGACGGGACAGCTGCAAACGTAAATCCTGGGACCAACACGCGGGCATCACGTGGCAACTCTAAAGCCTTCAAAGATAAGAATAATGCGGCGGAACAAGATGATACGGCCAAGGCATACTTGGCCCCCAGCAACTCTGCAAACTCTGCTTCAAGCAAACTGACAGGGGAGCCATTCGGTGCCGTATACCGGAATAGGTCACCGGACTGCATTAATCGATCTATTTCTTCGCGAGCTGCTGAGGGAATAGAATCCGCAGTGTGCATGTCTGGCAAGGTCATTTCTTATTTCCTTATATCTATATTTCGTTTTACTAATATAAAGACGTGGAAAATCCAAGCCAATTGTAATGCCGATGCTTTACAATTGGCTTGGTCGATAAAGAAAAGTAGTGGTTTATAGACCTAAGCGGTCCCGCAGGCTGTACCATGTCATTGCCAGGCCCAGCAGGGGAGTGCGCAGTGATGCGCCACCTGGAAATGGATTTGTTGGAATACGTGCCATTGTATCAAACCCGTCTGATTGGCCTTGAACGGCCATAGCCATCAACTGTCCCGCATGTGTCGCAGACCCAACGCCGTGACCAGAATAGCCCGAGGCGCTAAGCACATTTGGTCCGACGCGCGCAAGATAGGGCAGGCGTTTCATCGTGATGGCAAGGGTGCCACCCCACGCGTAATCAATGCGCACATCATGCAGATGCGGAAAAATTTCGGTCATCGGTTTGCGTACTTTCGCGGCGATGTCTTTGGGGAACTTGTAACCGTAGCTTTCGCCACCACCAAACAGCAGTCGGCCATCATGGCTAAGACGGAAATAGTTCACCACGAAACGGCCATCTGCAATTGCCACATCTTGGGTCAAAACGCGCTTGGCATCGTCACCTAAGGGTTCTGTTGCTGCGATAAAGTTGTTGATAGGCATTACCCGCGACGCGACCTTCGGGACCAAGTCGCCCAAATACCCGTTGGCCGCGACGATGATGTGATCCGCCGTAACGCGCCCTTGTGGGGTTGTAACAGTACAGGGGTGTCCTTGGCCGATGGCTTCAGCACGTGTGCCTTCATATATCCGAACGCCTGCGGCTTTGGCCGCTTTGGCAAGGCCGATAGCAAGACGCAGAGGATGCAGGTGGGCAGCATCCATATCGATAACGCCACCTTTGTAATCTGGGGATGGGCAAAGATCGTGCATGGCTTGCGCATCCAGCTTTTGGATATCGTAGCCATATTTATGGTCCATGTGATCCGCATAATGGTGCAGGTCATCCACATCGCCTTTGGAAGACGCAGACCACGCAACACCGGGCCGCAAATAGCAGTCGATGTTATGCCGTTTGATTAGGGCCTTAACCAAGGCTTTGGCGTCTTCGCCCAAATGCCACAGCTTTAGCGCATCATCATCGCCAAGCATCTTTTCAAGATATGGCTGCTCGACCCGCTGTCCGCTGCCTAACTGTCCACCATTGCGCCCAGATGCCCCAAAACCCACGCGTTGTGCATCAATTAGGACAACATCGCGCCCTGCTTCTGCCAAGTGCAAAGCTGCCGACAATCCGGTAAAGCCAGCGCCAATGACGCAAACATCAGCGCGGGTATCACCGACCAACGCAGGACAGGGTGGCAGGGCGTCAGACGTCGCCGCATACCAGCTTTCAGGGTAGGTACCAGCAACGTCATTGGCATCAAGTAGGTTCATTGTTTGGCCTAAACGTTCAGCAATAGATGTTCACGTTCCCAAGGGGAAATGACTTGCAGGAACTCGTCGTATTCAGCCCGTTTGATGATGGAATAGACGCGGGCAAATTCTGGTCCAAGGACATCGTGAAGATCGGTAGCCGCTTCAAACAGATCTAGTGCTTCACCTAAGACGCGTGGAATATCTTCTTCGCCCGCATATGCGTCACCCTCAAATTGTTTGTCAGGTTGCTTCTTTTCCATAAGGCCAAGGTAACCACATGCGAGCGAGGCGGCGATGCAAAGGTATGGGTTACAGTCCATGCCAGCCAGTCGGTTTTCGACGCGGCGTGCAGCTGGTGAAGACAGTGGGATACGGATGCCTGTTGTGCGATTGTCCCGCGCCCACGACAGATTGATCGGGGCAGCGTGATCTTTGACGTAGCGGCGATAGCTGTTCACATAAGGTGCCATAACGGCCAAGGCAGATGGCATGTGGTTTTGCAGGCCCGCAATAAAGTGGAAGAATTCTTCTGTCTCGCCATCTTGCGCGTCTGAAAAGATGTTGGCCCCCGTTTTGACGTCAAGGATCGAGTGATGGATGTGCATAGCCGAACCAGGCTCATCCGCAATCGGCTTGGCCATAAAGGTAGCGTAACAATCGTGACGCAGTGCGGCCTCGCGGATTAGGCGTTTGAAATAGAACACCTCGTCCGCCAATTTTACGGGGTCGCCATGCAGAAGGTTGATTTCAAGCTGACCCGCGCCGCCTTCTTGGGTGATGCCGTCAATCTCAAAACCTTGCGCCTCGGCAAAATCATATATGTCGTCGATCACAGGTCCGAATTCATCAACCGCTGTCATCGAATAGGCCTGACGCGCAGCCGCAGGACGACCAGAACGGCCCATCATTGGCTTGATCTCTTGTGCAGGATCAATGTTGCGGGCAACCAAGAAGAACTCCAGTTCGGGGGCCACTACCGGTTCCCACCCTTTATCGCGGTACATCTGCACAACACGTTTCAAGACATTACGGGGGGAAAACGGCACGGGTTCGCCGTTGCGATCAAACGCATCGTGGATCACTTGCAATGTCCAGTCGCCGGTCCAAGGCGCTGCGGTTGCTGTGCTCATATCCGGGCGCAGGATCATGTCCTTTTCAGTAAACCCTTCGTCACCTGCTGCTTCGCCCCAGCCGCCGGTGATGGTTTGATAAAATATGCTGTCTGGTAGGTGGAAGTATTCTTGACGCATGAATTTCTTTGCGGGGACGGCTTTGCCACGTGCAATGCCAGGAAGGTCCGAAATGATGCATTCGACCTCGTCCAGTCGACGGTCTTTCAAATACTCTTGCGCGGCTTCTGGTAGCCCGTCTTTCCAGTTGGTGGCCATCAGGCCCTCTCTTTCATAAAGAACGTGGCCATCTTTTGGCCGATGTCGGCGTTGTTGTTTGCCGCGGTCAGTTGATCTTTTGCATGGGCTATTCGATCAGGTTGAACAGCGCTGCCCTTGAGGCGAATTAATCCATCGATTGCTGCGCTTTCAAATTCTGGATGGGGTTGCATGGTCCAAATTTTGTCACCGTATGCCAGTGCTGCATTGATGCAAAACGGCGACGATCCGACGTTTTTTGCACTATCGGGCACTTCTACAACCTGATCCTGATGCCAGGCGTTTAGGGCAAACGTCTGCCCCTCCATATCATATTCCACACGACCCACGGACCAACCATCGTCGAATTTTTCGACCTTACCACCCAAAGCTTGGGCGATGATTTGATGGCCAAAGCAAATGCCAATCAATGGCTTTCCCGAAGCATGAATAGCGCGGATAAAATCCTCAAGTGGCGGAATAAACGCGTGATCCTCATAAGCCCCATGTTTGGAACCGCTGACAAGCCATCCATCCATCACATCAGCCCCTTTGGGGAATTGCATGTCTACGACACTGAATGTTTCGAGATCAAAATCATGGCCATGGCCATTCAATAGGCGGCCGTAAAGTGCAGTATAATCACCAAGTTCTGGTTGCAGTTCCGGTACAAAATGGCCCGCTTGCAGTATTCCGATTTTCATAGGTCACCAATTTTTTGCCCCCGAGTGCATGGAATTAGGGGGCGGTTAGCAATCTTAAACACGCTCAAGCAGGGTTCGCCAATGGGTTTCAGCGGAAATATGATCAAATTTTTCAATTTCTTGTCGTTTGCACCTCACGAAGTTGTCGATCAACAACGGATCAAAGATGCGCGCGATCATTGGGTCATGTGCAAATATGTCGACAGCACTTACCCAATTCGAGGCTAAAGTTGGCAGATCATCGGTGTCATATGCGTTGCCTGTGACCGGCGCTGAAGGTGTCATCTGATCGGTTACGCCAATCATCGCGGCCCCTAAAACGGCGCTTAACAACAAGTATGGATTTATATCCCCGCCAGCTGTGCGATGTTCGATCCGACGCGCGATGTTTGGACCACCCGGAATACGAATGGCCACAGTGCGGTTTTCATATCCCCATGCGGCAGAGGTAGGCGCATGGGCACCCTCAACCAGGCGTTCGTAAGAGTTGCCATTGGGGGCAAAAATTAGACTGCTGGCTGGCATCGCAGCAAGGCATCCGGCGACGGCATGGCGTAAGATGTCAGTACCCTCTGACCCGCCATTGTCGAAGACATTGCAGCCCTCAGCATCCAACACAGAGAAATGCACATGCATTCCGTTGCCTGAATCGTCGCTGTAAGGTTTGGCCATAAAGGTTGCGGCCATGCTATGTTTGCGGGCCAATCCACGGACCAAGGTTTTGAACAACCACGCATTGTCTGCTGCCTGTAGGGCCGGGCCGTGTTTCATCGTTACTTCAAATTGGCCAAGACCTGCCTCAGAGATGGCAGTTTCCGCAGGAATGCCCATCGCCGCCGCACCTGCGTAAAGGTCGTCAAAGAAGGGCGCGAAAGCATCCATCTGTGATATCGATAGAATTTCGGACCCATCCAAAGGCAAACCGTTACGCGGATCGTTCGGGGGACAAAGCGCATTGCCGCTGTCATTGACCAGCGTGAATTCCATTTCGGTTGCGGCAACCACTTGCCAACCACGGGCCTCATATTGCTTCAACACACGCGTTAATGCGTGGCGTGGATCGCCAGCAAACGACGTGCCATCATCATTGCTTAGGGTCATTGGAACCAATGCAGACGGCGTGTCTAACCAAGGTGTAGGCATCGCCCCACGTTCGGTTGGGAACAACATGCCATCCGCATCACCTGTTTCAAACACCAACGGGCTGCCATCGATATCGGCCCCCCATAGATCGACGTTCAACACAGAAAGTGGCATGCGCACCGCGCCAGATGCTAATTTGTCGAAATATGCACCCGGAACAACTTTTCCACGCATTTGGCCGTTCAGGTCACAAGCAACCACACGAAATGTCTGAAGATCAGTTAAGTCCATCGGAATAGTCCCTTGTTCATTATGCAAAAATAACTGCCGCTGGAGGCACGCCAACAAGTGGCGTTACCGAATGAGGTTTGGGCGAATACGCAATCTTTGCCGTGTGTTAGAAGGTAGATGACTGTTTAGGCGGCGGTTTATAAAGCCAAATAGCCCGATCACGCAAAGGGTTAGAATGATGAAGTAGCCAGCCAAGATCGGGTAAGGGATAAACGGATTGAACGTTTTATCGGCAAAATAGCTGGCGTAATACAGTGCATCGCCACGTTGCTGCCATGCAGGAAAACCACTGAAGAACACGAGTGTTGTGGCGTGGAACAAGAAGATTGCTTCGTTGGTATAGGCAGGCCATGCAAGGCGCAGCATCGTGGGCCATATGACGCGTTTAAAGCGGGGCCATCCGGACAGGCCATAGGCATCAGCTGCCTCTACATCGCCTTTGGGAATGGACTTTAACGCACCATAAAAAATCTCGGCTGAATAGGCAGAGGTGTTCAGGAATAACACAACCAATGCACCAAGCCATGCGGCCGTGAAGGGCGCGAATATAGGAAACACTGTTTTAAGTTTGAGGAACAGGAAGTAACCAAAGAAAAATTGGATAAACAGTGGTGATCCACGAAACAAGAAGATGAACCACTCCGCAGGTTTGCGGAAAATACGCTGCCGTGATGCTTTGCCCACAGCCAAAAGCGTCGCGAACATGAAGCCAAAGATCAACGCAATGATCCCGAAATAGACATTCCAGATCATGCCTGACCCGATCAGGGTGAACTGTTGGCACAATGTGAAATCTTCACGTGGCAACAGTCGTTCACCGATGCCGACAGCCCTCAGGCCGTAGTCCATTATCGTCTGTGTACAAGCGCTCATGTTAGGCCAACTTTACGCTGTGCTTCGCCGCCGGTTGTTGCTTGGCCGCGGGTCAAACGTGACATTAAACGGTCCAACGCAATTTCAGAAATACGGGTGAAGATCAGGTAGAAAATCAACAACGCAAGGAAGTACCACATCCGCCAATCGCCATGCGGATAATCGGTGAAACGCGAGGTTTTGATGCCCCCGAGTTCACGTGCCCAATAAACGATGTCTTCGATACCCAGCAAAAACAGCAATGGCGTGGCTTTGATCAAAACCATCCACAGGTTGGACAGGCCAGGAAGGGCATAAACCCACATTTGTGGGACCAAAATACGCCAGAATGTTTGGCGGTGGGTCATGCCATAGCTTTCGCCAGTTTCAATCTGCCCGCGTGGGACAGCCCCCATAGCGCCGTGCAAAACATTGGCCGCGAAGGCTCCGAACACGATTGCAAAAGTGAAAACTGCAATGGCAAACCCATAGCTTTCGTGGACCCATTGCGGTGCATTGCCCAGTGGCATCTTGGCTGCCTGACACACAACAAAATCGCTGCCTTGGCGGACGGTTTCTGGCCAATCAGGGCAGATTGCGCGGTGGCGGACGTATTCGATGATTTGATCAAGGGCGATGACGAAGAAAAGAAAGAATGCGATGTCAGGAACGCCGCGCACAAGGGCAATATAACCACGTCCCACCCATGAAATAGGGGCCACACGTGAACGGGCTGCAGATGCGCCTGCAAAGCCAAACGCAAGGGCCGTAGGGGCGGTCACGGCAAGCAACAACAGAACCGTCAGCACGGACCAATAGATCGACATATGTTTGCCGGTGGTCAGATAGCAGGCCATCCATTGCCAATCAGGCAAGAGGCTAGGGTCTGTGCAAAATTCGAAAATTGTGAAACCTCGTCGACGGGCGATTTGGATATTTCTAGAACAGGGAAAGGGGGAGGCAGGTTTGCCTCCCCCTAAGGATCTTCAACAGTCAGCTTAGAAGCTGCCGCCGATTTCCCATTTGGTCAGCAACGCGTTCAACGTGCCATCTGCTTTCATAGATGCAATGGCTGCGTCAAACTTTGCCTTCAATTCGCCGTCGCTTTCGCGCAGACCCAAGCCAACGCCGCCGCCGATCAACTCTTGCTTGTCCAGCATTTGCAGATCGCCATCCTCGTCAGCGATTGGACGCAAAAATGCATCGTCGGCCAGAACCGCATCTGCTTCGCCGTTTTTCACAGCCGCGATGGTTTCTTCTGGTGTTGCAAATTCAACCAATGTGGCACCAGTCGCTGCGATGAATGACGCCTGAATGGTGTTGGCTTGGGCTGCGATCACGCCGCCTGCAAGATCAACATCAGCAGAAGCTGCCAAGTAGCTAGATGGGTCAGGTTGCGTGTAGTTTTGTGTGAAATCGATGACTTCGTCACGCTCGTCCGTGATGGACATACCAGCCATGATTGTGTCGTAGTTGCCAGAAACAAGGTTCGGGATAATGCTGTCCCACTCGTTTGTGACCCATTCGCAGGTCAATTCTGCACGCAAGCAAAGTTCATCGCCCAATTCACGTTCAAAGCCGTCAACATCACCAGCATCGTTGATGAAGTTATACGGAGGGTACGCGCCCTCGGTGCCCATGCGCACAACGGCGTGGCCGTCTGCAAATGTCATTGAGGCTGTGATCGCCAATGCGGCTGTAGAAAGGATAAGTTTTTTCATGTTGGTTCTCCCGTTAGGTGGTTTTTTGTTTTTGTTAGTTTGCTTAGTGAGGTTGGGTTGCCGATAGGAACCCACGCAGTCGTTCGGATTTTGGCGCGCCAAACAGTGTTTCTGGCGGTCCTTGTTCTTCGATTAACCCTTGATGCAGGAACACGGTGTGATCCGATACATCCGCGGCCAATTTCATGTCATGTGTAACGATCATCATGGTACGCCCTTCAGCGGCCAAGTCTTTGATCACCTTCACTACTTCTTGTTCTAACTCTGGATCAAGCGCCGACGTTGGTTCGTCAAACAACAGCGCCTCTGGCTCCATACACAGCGCGCGTGCGATGGCTGCGCGTTGCTGTTGTCCCCCAGACAATTGGGCAGGGAACGCATCACATTTGTCGCCGATGCCGACCTTATCAAGGTATTGTCGGGCCGATGCTTCGACCTCGTCACGGCCGCGCTTTAGAACCGTCAAAGGGGCTTCCATCACGTTTTGAAGGATGCTCATGTGGGCCCACAAATTGAACTGTTGAAAGACCATCGAAAGGTTCGTGCGGATACGCAGCACTTGTTTGCCATCCGAGGGACGGCGATTGTGTCCAGTGCCACGCCAAGTGACGGGCTCACCTTTGAAAAGAATTTCGCCCTGTTGACTGTCTTCCAGTAAATTACAGCAGCGCAGCAACGTCGACTTACCCGAACCTGACGATCCGATCAGGGACACAACGTCCCCACGTCTCGCTGAAATATCAACACCCTTTAGAACCTCCAAAGCGCCATAGGCTTTGTGAAGGTTTTGAATTTCGATGACGGGTTGGGCGGTTTGCGTCTCGGTCATGATATATTTCGTTGTTCTATCCAGCCGTTATAGGAGGCGAAATTTCAGACCTTTGCAACTTCCAAAATGGGCGAAAAGGTAGATAATCGTCCATAAAGAAGGCGGATGCGGATGAAATGACTAGGGCCGTGGCGGAATCGCAAGTGCAAGATACGCGCTTGGCGGGAGTTGGATCAAACCTTTGAGGTGAAGTGCTGCACGTGCTTTTGGCGGCAGCGCGCCGATGGCTTTGCCAGCTGCGATCGCAATTGCGTTGGCATCTTGATGTATGGCCGTGATGAAAGGCAAAGCTGGAGTTGGTTCGGTGGTCGCAATCACCCGAAGGTGTTGTGCCGTGTGGGGGTCATCTATTTCCAGCATCATCCATGTCAAGGCATCTAGGGCTGCAAAGTCGGCTTGGCCGTTTGCTACGGTTTGCGCTGACGATTTGTGGCTTCCGGTGCAGGGGCCAACTTTAAACGGTACGCCAGCCGCTTTCATATGCGCATTTGGCGCGGCCCAACCAGATTGGGACAGCCCCTCATTGTAAGCGAAGCACTTATCAGTCAGCGCATTTACGTCTTGGATGGTTGAGGCAACGTGGACGACGATCACACTGTGGTAATGCCCTGCGGGACAACCTGCGATCCCGTAGTCCGGCGTGCCAACCAGTTGTACTTTTTCATGTAAGTTGGCGCGAAATGGTAGTCCGCAGGTCTGTGCAAAAAGCAAATCATCGCTTTGCCAAATGTCCCACGGGTCAACGTCGCGGGTTAAGTGGTCTGGTCCGTATCCAAGGTGGTCGCGGATCGACGTCCAAAGCGTGTCGTTGGCCGCAGATGTGTGCGGAAAGTCATACATGCCAAGGGATGCGATTCCGCTTTGGATCAAGATGTAACCCGTTGACGTGCAAGGGCACTATCGCGATCCGACACACCCAAAAGTTTGGAAAC
>TARA_B110000908_G_scaffold70617_2_pt1 | contig 11431 bp, 13 predicted proteins | sample TARA_B110000908 | Tara Oceans TARA_B110000908 (sample SAMEA4398067) | marine metagenome | biome: Polar Biome; feature: [DCM] deep chlorophyll maximum layer (ENVO:01000326); material: water (ENVO:00002006), including particulate matter (ENVO:01000060) such as... | depth 36 m
TCACTCACTACAGAACATGAACTAAGCCCAGAATTACGCGAACTTGAGCAACAGCTTCGAGGCCTTGTTCCCTGTGCCCTGTCCCAAGATCTGTTCGATCACGTTGAGCAATCCATGAATGTCGCAGCTAATGAAACATGGGTAGTTTCAGATGATCTAGACGAGCTTGAAATCCACCTCGAACAAATAGCTCCGGCCACTATGCCTGAAGACATGCTTGGCCGTATGGTCAGAGCGATGGACCTTTGGCATGAACACGTGCCCGTTGAGGAAAAAGTGGTGCCCTTTAGTGAGAGTAGGGGTGAGAGTAGGGGTGAGCGTGAAGAAGCTGCACCTTCACGCAAACAATATGGCGGAGGCATGATCGCTGCCGCTGCCGCGGTTGCGATGCTTGGTGCTGTGACGGCATTGGTTCTGCCTCGTTTTATGAATGACTCCGGTGCAAACACACAGCCCGTTGTTTCAACCCATATTCCCGCTGTTGATTCTGGGAATGTCGTCATGGTGGATACCGCGCCACGTGATGCTTGGCTATTGCCCGATTCACTCAGTCACAAGGTGACTAACACAAGTGACCACGGAGTCGTTATGACTAGTGACAATACACCGCATCGTGTTATTCGGGTCGACTACGTAGACCGCATCATGATGCAGGACGATGAAGGTCGTGAAATCGAAATTGAGCGTCCTGGTATCGACTACATGTTGCTTCCCGTGGAAACAAATTAGTATTTTTTCAGACAAAAATCCTCCGCCTGTTCGCTGCATGATCAGAAGCTAATACGACAGGTTATTTCAGCCTAATCAATTAACCGTTAATGACTAACGAGTGGCTGATGACCTTTCGGATACTCGCACACAACACAATAGCTAACTCTCGTATACACATGAAAATCACCACTAATATATTCACCTGCGTGAAGGGGCTTCTTGGAGTCGCTTCCGTAGTGATTGCTCTTCCCGCATCCGCCATCGAAAACCCGGCGGTTGAAGATGCTCCCAGGCAAAAAGAAAACAAAGAGGCTGCAGCCGAAGAGGCACCCAAAGAAAATAAAAAAGCAGAAAACAAGATAGCGATGCTCGGAGTAGGTGGATCTTCGGCTTCAGAAACTCTTTCGCTACACCTTGGACTTGAAGGCGGCAATGGGCTTACACTTTTCCATGTTGTGCCCGGCTCTGCCGCTGCAAAGGCTGGCCTCGCAGCTCACGATGTCTTGACTGATTTTGCTGACAAAAAAATCGGGAGCCAACAAGATCTCCGCGATGCAGTGGCTGCGCAAAATCCCGGTGATGAAGTTACCATCAAATACATCCATAAAGGCACAGCCGAGGAAAAGAAAATCGTGCTCGGTGAGCGCCAGGACCTGGCTCAGGTTTTTCCTGGTGCAGGCATAAACCCAATGTTCCAAGGCATGGGGAATATCCCGGAAGCCGATCGCAAACGCATGCAAGAACAGATGCAGAAGCATCTCCAGCAAATGCGTAAACAACTTGAACAAAACGGAGGTATGCAGCTTGACCTACAGCAACTTCTGCAAGGAGCCCAACAAGGGCGCGTTGACCCCAAGGCCCCCAGAGCTAAGGCCCGTAAGAACGGAGTGAGGTTTAACTTCAACGCAGCCGCCTCAATCACCATGATGGACGGACAGGGTTCTGTTACGATGAAAACCATCGACGGGAAAAAAGAAGTGATCGTCAAGAACAAGGCAGGCAAGGTCGAGTTCGAAGGTCCTTATCAAACTGAACAAGATAAAGCAGCTGTGCCAGATGGCGTTCGCGGGCGCCTTGAACGACTCAATTTCGGTGCAGATGGAGGCGGAGGATTACGTCTCCAGATGCTCCCAGGAGCAATGGTTCCACCACCAGCACAACCTGATGAAGATGAAGCGGCCGAATAGGTAGCTCCCTCTTATCAAATACATTTTCAATAATGATGTAGCCCCCGCAGAATTCTGCGGGGGCTTTTTTCATGTGAATATCATTTGTTGCTAGAGCCAATATGGGGTAATAATACCCTATGACCAACACGGGCACGGGCGACATTACCAGTGATCTTCCTTATCTTATTCGTCTACTCGATGATAAGGATCCAGCTGTGCGACCCGTGGTTCGTGAGCGCATCTCCGAGATGGGTGGGGATATCAGTCACGATCTAGCAGCCCTAGGAATTGATATCGACCTGAAGGTCAAGAAACGGCTTTCACGTCTACTTGCCCTAGGCAGAAGAGAAACCCTCCGAAACGAGTGGTTAGTCCCTACTTGTGGAGCTATGGCATTGGAGGATGATTGGGAAAGCTTCGAGAGTATACTGCGGCAACTTTCTGATTTTCTCCACGATGGGATTACCCTTCGGCCGTCCCTCTGCGATAGTCTTGACCTACTTGTAGACGAGATTCATGAAGATCTCCCCTCACCGGATGCTAATGATTTACGCCAATGGCTTTTTGTTGAAAAACGATTCACAGGCGTCGCCAAGAATGCTGACTCAGTGCCGAATTATGATCTTTGTCATGTGATCGATAACCGCTGCGGAAACCCTACCAGCCTAGCCTGTTTGTTCATGCTGATAGGTCGTAGAATGGGGGCGCAGGTAGACGGTTGTAATTATCCAGGTCATTTTTTGGCACGTATTATGATTGATGGTAATCCTCATCTGGTCGATTGCTTTCATGGCGGTCGTGACTTTGATATTGAGGCCCTGATCGCAGCACATCCGGAAATCTCCAACCGTGCTCGCTCAGCCGTCGATGATAACTGCCATCTGGGTGTGGTATTGCTGCGTTATATGACTGAGATGCATCATAGTCTGGCACAATCGGGTCGAGAGGAAGACGCCTTGCTATTCAAGGAGCTTGCTGAAACATTAAATACATGACCGATGAATCACTTCGAGTTCGAGTAGAGGGACACCTTCTACATCGGCTTGTGATGGATCCTAAGGATGATGTGACCGTATGCGCCGAGGCTCTTTTTTATCATGGTCAGGGCGACTACGCAGAGCGCTACATTGATGTTCTTCACCCTCTGACGGAGCGGGGAATCCGCTGTATCGTAACCGAGTTACCAGGTCACGGTCGTAGTCCTGGAAGACGGGGGCATTGTGGGAATGTTGAATTATTGGATTCAGTCATTCAGAATACTTTGGAAACAATGAATGAGCTGCCCTACGGAGTTATGGGGCACTCGATGGGAGGCTTATTAGCGGCCCGACACCTTGTTCTCGCAGGGCAGGGGAAACTACCCAAGCCATCCTTTGCCTGGCTCTCATCACCCTTGTTGAGCCCCGGTAATAGAAAGTCAGTTTTGTTTTTGAAGATGCTACCGCTGCTCGCTTCATTGATACCATCCTTTACCGTGTCCACAGGGGTCAAACCTGCGATGTGTCGTGTGAAATCAGATGTTGGTGATGGGACCGTAGTTGAGGCCCCTTCAGAACGACCAAAACATCAACTTTGCCACAATCGGGTGTCACTAGACTGGGGGGCGGCTCTACTCGACTTTGAAAAGTTCGTTCAACAAGGTCTGGATGAAATCCCAGCCGACATCCCGCTGATTTACACTCAGGGCAGTGGAGACACTGTTTGCCCGGCTATATTGGCCCGTGAACGATTCAAGAAGTTTCCTAATCAAGATAAACAATATCACGAGTTCGAAGGCCTGCTTCACGAGCCATTCCGAGGAGACGGGAGTGATCAATTATTCGCGGCTCTGGAGGTGTGGCTAGATCATCTCGACCTAAATCAAAGCCCGGCAGCATAAAAAATCCCTTCCCCGAATAACGGAGAAGGGAGTTAAAATAAATAGGTTAGTAAGAATTACTAAGCGAACTATTGAGCCGTAGCATCGTCGCCCTCTGCCTTAACATTGATCTTAAGAGTAGCTGTCACCTCAGAGCTAAGCTTGATCTCAAGGTCCTGCTTGCCAGACGTCTTAATGGGAGCGTCAAGCTGGATGGAGTGGCGATCAATCTCAACACCCTTAGCAGATAGTGCCTTGTGGATGTCGATCGTGGTGATGGAACCAAATGCCTTGCCGCCTTGACCTGTCTCCAGAGTGAAGTCGAGCTTGAGCTTCTTAAGCTTGGATGCAACATCTTGAGCATTCTGGTGCTCCTCAGCTTCACGCTTAATACGCTGGGCACTGAGCGACTCGAGGTGCTTGAGGTTTGCCTTATTGGCTTCGTAGGCTTTGCCTTGAGGAACGAGGTAGTTGCGGGCGTAGCCAGCCTTGACGGTGACAACGTCAGCTTCAGAGCCGAGGTTGTTGATTTTTTCGCGGAGAATAACTTCTGTTGTGGCCATGGGAAAAAGGATTAATTATTGTTGCAGGGGGTGTTGCGGAGGGCAGGAGATAGTGCCGTAGCGGCGGTGAGTCAAGCAGGATTTCCCATAGTTTTATTAACATTCCATATGGATCATTTGAAGATTGCCTCCAGAACCCTCTCAGACTAGCTTGAATTCTATGAAAACACTGCTTTTCCCTCTAGTTTTGGCCACCTCTGTGGTGCTGCCAGTTGCAAGCCAGGCCGATGTGAGCGTGGAACCCGCGGGAATGAAAATCGTCTGGAAATCTCTCAAAGATGAATTCGATGGTTTTCAAACCTACAATTCTTCAGAGGGCGCCTACATAACCCTCGCCCTACGTGGCGGCGATAAGGTCATCATTGGTTTTGATAAAGATAAATCCAAAGTGACCATTTCAGACGGCACCAAAGATCTTGGGGGGAAGTTCGGCATGTGGAACAAAACCAGCAAAGACGGCAAGGTAATGCGTATCGAGGTATCGTCTGAAAAACTCCCGGCAGCAGACGCCACCACACTTAAACTTACAGGAACGCTAGATGTCACCGTGGCTTCTAAAACAGATACTAAATCAACCGAAGCCCGCGAGTTCAAAAAAGGTGACAAAGTGGAACTGACGGATGATTTTAAATTTGAGATCGATAAAATAGGCAAACCAAAGTGGGGGAAAGATCCGCTTGAGCTCACCTTCAAGTGGAGTAGAAAAGTTCCCGAACTCGCAGCCGTGCGCTTTTACGACAAAGAAGGCAAGGAGATCGAATCCTCCAAGGGCGGCTCTGGATGGAGTGGGTTCTTGGGTAAATACACTGTCACCAAGTCCTATAAGCTTAAGAAGGAATCAGAGATACTCAAAATCGAAATGGATCTCTGGGCGGATGCCGAAACAATCACTTTACCAGTAAACGTAGTAGTCGGGGCTGGCGGGGCGGTACAAACTAAGTAAGAAACTAAGTAAATATACGTAATTCAGATGGTAATCATAAGGAAATATGCCCTCCTGCTACCCGCTCAACTCGCTAAAATGGAGCTGGGTAGTTATGGTATCGAATCCACTATTCTCGACGAGGGTGTAGGGGCTAATGCCCCACACTTCGCGGTCTTCAGCGGTATTCGACTAGCCATTGCCGACCAAGATGAACACGAGGCAGATACCATTCTGGTAGCGATGAAGGAGCGAAATGCTACCTAAGTATATAATTTCAGTGTTGCAAAAAATTGTAACGGACGTTCATATTGAGGGGTATTACTATAACACGTGTAATACCTGACCATACAGCCCCCCCCGTCTATACACATGGAGCAAATCCCTCCTCACGTCCTTCTAGGTGCCTACACCGAGGGGGTGTTTCCCATGGCCGAAGAGGGAGAAATCTATTGGTTCTCCCCTTTGATGCGAGGAGTAATCCCCATAGACGACCGCTTTCACATCCCGCATGGGCTCAAAAGAAGCCTGAAAAAAGAGGCCTATGATGTCCGGATTAATACATCGTTCCGTGAGGTGATGATAGGCTGCAGAGAACGTGACGAAACTTGGATTGATCAGATCATTACTGATAGTTACTGCCAACTGTATGATTTGGGCTACGCCTATTCATTCGAATGCTGGGATGATGAAGGTCTTCAAGGTGGACTCTATGGTGTATCCATCGGTAAAGCATTTTTCGGAGAAAGCATGTTCTCTCGTAAACCCGACGCTAGCAAGATTGCTCTAGCCTATCTCGTCGAATGGATGCGACTCAATAACTTTCTTCTACTCGACACCCAGTGGATGACCGATCACCTGCGTCAGTTCGGTGGTATTGAAATTCCTCGCGAGGAGTATTTAAACTTACTTGCAGAGGCACTTGCAGAAGAGGGCGAGACCGACTAGATAAGGGGCATGACCCGATTCCGCCCTTGTATTGACCTCCATGATGGTCAGGTGAAACAAATCGTAGGAGGCACCTTGCTCGATTCCGGAGCAGGCCCGAAGGAGAACTTCGTATCTGATCGACCTCCTTCGTGGTTTGCTGATCTCTATCAAAAAGCTAACCTAACAGGGGGTCACGTTATCCAACTAGGGGCTGGGAATGACACCGCAGCTCGTGAAGCTCTAGCAACATGGCCGGGAGGTATGCAGCTCGGTGGGGGGATCAATATTAGAAACGCCGTCGAGTGGCTTGAAGCAGGAGCATCACAGATCATTGTGACCTCATGGCTGTTTGATGGCGATGGGGGATTCCTTGAAGACCGCCTCCGTGAGTTAGCCAATGAAGTAGGTAGAGAAAACATCGTGGTGGACCTCAGTTGCCGTCGCTCAGAGTCTGGCTGGACTGTTGCCATGAACCGATGGCAAACACTGACCAGTATCGATGTTACACATGCCACTCTGGAAACTCTCGCCGAGTGGTGCTCAGAGTATCTCATTCACGCCGCCGACGTTGAAGGGCTATGTGGTGGAGTCGATGCTGAATTAGTCGATTTGTTAGGAGGGTGGGCAGGTATCCCAATGACCTATGCCGGTGGCGTAGCAACCATGGATGACCTTCACCTGGTATCCGACCGTAGTGGTGGTAATGTGGATGTCACCGTCGGCAGTGCCTTGGATCTATTTGGAGGAAGTGGTGTTAAGTATGAAGACTTGTTGACCTGGAACTCTAGAACAGTATGACCGGCATTGTCGTCATTATCTCGGTAATTGCTCTCATTGCGTTTGGCTTCGCCGCGCAGAAGGTAATCATCAAGTCTCGTCGGCGTCAGTGGATGACACTGCGACTAACCGATGAACAGCGCCATGCAATAGGGGAGGACTTCAAGCTGTTTTTAAGGCTTCCTGACAACCTTCGTAATGAACTTGAGGGGCTGATGCATGTCTTCATGCATGAGAAATCCTTCGAAGCTTGCGGTGGCCTCGATGAAGTAACTGAACACATGCGCCAGATTATTGCCGCACAGGCATGTCTTCTGTTAGTGAATAGGAAACACGATTTTTATCGCAGACTACGCAGTATACTACTCTATCCATCAGCCTACACGGCCAAAGACGAGCACGGTGAGGAAAGTGTTCGCCTTGGCGAGAGCTGGCATTCGGGCAGCGTTATTCTCGCTTGGAAAAGTGTCAAACAGGGCGGACGAAACGAGGAAGACGGCCATCACGTAACCCTCCACGAATTTGCCCACCAGCTCGACCAGGTAGACGGTGTGGCCGACGGCGTACCTGAGCTGTCAGGAACAGGGTCCTACCGCGAGTGGTCGGTGGTTTTTGGCAAAGCTTTCGATCGTTTTCAGAAAAAACTAGAGAAAGGTCGTCGCACCGTCATTGATCCATACGGTGCCACCAATCCCGCCGAGTTTTTTGCAGTGGCAACAGAAACGTTCTACGAGAAACCAGCCCAACTTCAGGAAAAATATCCAGAAGTTTACCAGCAACTCCGCCATTATTATAACGTCGATCCACTGGAGTGGCTTTAATGTCTAACATTTGAAATTCAAATACCAAACCAACCATGGAAACTAACCCCAAAAGGATACTGGTAATGATGATAGCTGGTGCGCTTTGTGGTCTGATTGTGTGTTTGCTGAATCCGGTGAATTCGACACAATTTAGGTTGGGGTTCCTTACTTGTCTTTTTGGAGTGTGGTTAGGCTTACTGATCCTGTTCTGGAGGAGTAGGTTATACCGGTTGTTTCTACTCGCTGTGGCCATGCTATCGGTGACGATCTTCTGCTTGCCTGGTCGTGACATTGACGAGGACGAAGTGCGTGTATCGTACCTGAAACGAATGAAGGCACTGGAAGGAACGACTTACCACTGGGGAGGTGAGAGTTCGCGTGGAATTGACTGTTCCGGTCTGCCACGTAAAGCATATCGGGACGCATTGCTGGCTTACGGTATCCGGTATGGGAATGGAACAGCATGCCGGATGTTTGCCGAGCAATGGTGGTTTGACACCAGTGCCCGCGCATTAGGTGATGGCTACCGAGGTTTCACCGTGGATGTGAAACAAGGCGGGGAAATCAAAAAGATGTCTTACGATAAGTTAGAACCTGGAGACCTAGCTGTGACAGTCAGTGGACTTCACACCTTGGTCTATTTTGGGAATGGTAAATGGATTCAGGCGGATCCGGGTGCCGGATCTGTCATCAAGCTCCACGGTCGCAAGGATCAAAATCCATGGTTCTCTCAGAACGTCACCATCCACCGCTGGGCTATTTTCGCAAAGTGATCCCCTCTGGGCCTAGCGCCTGCCTCCGTCACCTGCTCCCCGGATTTAAACCATCCCGAGTGTCATTCTTCCTTCTTCGGAAATCATATCTTGGTTCCATGGTGGATCCCAGACCAGATCGACGAGTGCGTCATCAACACCAGCGAGCGTCATGACACGAGCTTGAGCATCCGCAGCAATCACGGGACCCATACCACAGCCTGGAGCTGTTAGGGTCATTTTGATGTTGGCGGTTGTTTTCCCATCTTCTTCAGCCAACGAACAGTCATAGACGAGCCCGAGGTTGACGATGTCGACCGGGATTTCAGGGTCAAATACCTGCTTAAGCTGGTTCCAAATACGATCCTCAATACTGGCATCAGCAGGAAGGTCATCATTTCCAGCGGTTGAACCCGAGGTGTCGTTAGGGTCGATACCCAAGGCGTCAGCATCTTCAGAAGGAATACGAGCAAGCCCCGACTGCGTGGCCACTGTGTAGGATCCACCCAGTGTTTGGGTAATGATCACGGCCGTGCCAGCGGGAAGAACAAAAGGATCGCCGCTAGGAATTTGCACCGCGTTGATTTCGCGGGTGGTAATAATTTCGGTCTGCATAGCGGAGTGATCACACGTGTTCAGCTATTTGTCAACTCAAGCAATGTCCTCGTATGACTCCTTTTTTGGAATTCTCGGTTTGCATCGCTGAGGATGATCCCTATAAGCACCAGATACTTATTCCTATGAGCGAACAACCATCCTCCGAACACTGTCGCCGCTACTGGCGCAAAAATATCACCCTCGTCCTTATATTACTCACCGTTTGGTTCCTTGTGAGCCTCGGCTCAGGCATCCTATTCCGTGATTGGCTGGACCTGAATTTCCCCAAAGTAGGAAACGCGCCCTTCGGATTCTGGATGGCGCAGCAAGGCTCGATCATCTGCTTCGTAATACTCCTTCTTATATACAAGGTGCTTATGAACAGACTCGAGGGCGAAGAGGGGTTCACTTCCAACAACTAATCTATTATGAATCAAGACTACTGGAACTATATCTTCATCGGCATCTCATTTGCCATGTACATTGGCATCGCGGTTAAATCACGTGCCGGATCTACGAAAGAATATTATACAGCTGGCGGGGGAGTTTCTCCTCTTGCCAATGGTATGGCCACCGCTGCCGATTGGATGAGTGCGGCTACTTTTATCTCCATGGCAGGCACAATCGCCATTAGCGGCTACGATGCCTCACGTTTCCTCATGGGATGGACGGGGGGATTCGTCCTTCTGACCGTTCTCATGGTGCCTTTCCTTCGGAAATTTGGAAAAGCTACGGTGCCTGATTTTGTCGGTGATCGCTATTATTCCAAGCTTGCCCGAGCTGTTGCCGTTCTCTGTGCCATCTTTATCTGCATGACTTATATCATGGGGCAGATGCGTGGTGTAGGCGTCGTGTTTTCCCAACTCTTCGGCATTGGCATTCCCGCCGGTGTGGTAATTGGCGCACTCATCGTGTTTGTTTACGCTGGAATGGGCGGCATGAAAGGCATCACCTATACTCAGGTTGCTCAATATTGTGTGATGGCATTTGCCTATACGATTCCTGCTATCTTCATTGCCATTGCTTTGACGAATAATTTTGTTCCTCAGTTAGGATTGATAGGGGAGTACACTGCTGGTTCAGGTGACTCGATATCATTTCTGACCAAGATCAATAACATCAATACGGAACTCGGCTTTAGCGAATACACGTCGGGGAAGATGTCCACGATCAATATGTTCTGTATCACCGTGGCTCTCATGTGTGGCACCGCAGGACTCCCACACGTCATTGTGCGTTTCTTTACCGTAAAAAACGTCCGTGCAGTCAGAAGCTCTGCTTGCTGGACACTAGCATTTATCGCTGTGATTTATCTTACGGCTCCTACCATTGGTGCTTTTTCACGAGTCAATCTAGTCGAAAAACTCAATAATACCAGCTACTCAGAAGCACCAGCTTGGTTCAAAGATTTTGAGGAGACCGGCCAAATGGCATGGGTGGATAAAAACGGGGACGGGAAAATCCAATACTTCGGGCCTAAAAAATCAACGGTCACACCTGAAACAAGCTCACCCTTTCAAGGTAAGAAGCCTGTCTATCCCGAAGCCGGTGCCCCCGATTCCCAAAAAATCGGTAAACACGGCGAGAGACTTCTTGTCAGTAAGGCTGATATGACCAATCCGAACGAACTCTGGTTCGGCAATGACATCATGGTGATGGCGAACCCTCACATGGCGGGCCTGCCTAAGTGGGTGATCGCTTTGCTGATGGCCGGTTGTATCGCTGCCGCTTTGTCAACTGCTGCTGGACTGTTGTTAGTCCTTTCCACATCAATCTCTCATGACTTGATGAAGAAGATCATCAAACCCGATCTCACGGACAAAGAAGAGGTCAACTACGCTCGTATGGCATCCTTCGCTGCCTTAGCCGTTGCGGCCTGGTTTGGCATTAATCCGCCATCAGCTTTCATCGCCAAGACCGTGGCCTTCGCTTTCGGACTAGCAGCCTCATCATTCTTCCCAACTCTACTGATGGGTATTTTCTCCAAGCGAGTTAATAAGGAAGGTGCCATCTCCGGAATGATCGCTGGAATAAGCTTCACATTTGGTTACATCGTTTACTTCCAATTCCTCGGTGGGAAACCCGAAGATCATCTCTTTGGAATCTCTCCAGAAGGCATCGGCTGCATTGGGATGTTGCTGAATTTCGGCGTCGCATTTATCGTCACCGCTTTCACACCACCTCCACCACAAGAAATTCAAGATATGGTTGAGTCGATTCGACTGCCAGATAATGCAGATGACGACGATGAAACACCTCCGCCAGTGCTGCATTGATCAGCTTTTGCGAAAAAACTCAATCTCCTTATCGTTGTAAATAAGGGGGTTGTGAGAGGGGGTTGAAAATAAT
>TARA_B110000908_G_scaffold172744_1_pt1 | contig 11423 bp, 13 predicted proteins | sample TARA_B110000908 | Tara Oceans TARA_B110000908 (sample SAMEA4398067) | marine metagenome | biome: Polar Biome; feature: [DCM] deep chlorophyll maximum layer (ENVO:01000326); material: water (ENVO:00002006), including particulate matter (ENVO:01000060) such as... | depth 36 m
AACATCAACCACCCGATCAATGCCGCGTGGCCAGTCGCCGATATGACCTGCCCTGGATTCACAGACTACGCCCCTCGACCCTACTGGTCCGAACCGTCAAATGCCGGCCCACCGATGTCAGTCACCAACCCGATGTTAGAAAAACCACCTGCATTCAACGCGCCCATCACCTGCATAACCTCAGCATAAGAGACCGAGCCGTCAGCACGTAAAAATACGCGGTCGCTTTCGCGCTCGGCTGCAATGCCACGCAAGCGAACAATCAATTGGTCCCGTGGTGTTTCAGTTGTTTGAATTTGGACTGCACCCTGCGCCGTGATTGTCACGGTTAGCGGTTCTTCTTGGTCAACTGGCAATGCACCTGCAGCCGTTTTCGGCAGTTCCACTGGAACACCGACAGTCAACAAAGGGGCCGCAACCATAAAGATGATCAGCAACACCAACATCACATCCACAAATGGCGTCACGTTGATTTCGGCCATCGGCCTTGAGCTGCCGCGACGGCGACGGCGTCGCCCACCCCCATCGTCTTTTTGAACTACGCCCGCGCCCATGTCTTATCCGTCCAACTGGCGGCTAAGGATGGTGGCGAATTCATCAGAAAATGCTTCGTAGCCAGCAATGATCCGGTCACTGTCCGCACTTAACTTATTGTAGAACACAACCGCTGGGATCGCGGCCAGTAGGCCAAGACCCGTCGCCAAAAGCGCCTCGGCAATACCGGGGGCAACAACAGCAAGATTGGTATTTTGCTGTTCGGCAATTTCGATAAACGCGTTCATGATCCCGATAACGGTACCAAACAGACCAATGAACGGGGCGGTCGAGCCAACGGTTGCCAAAACGGTCAAGCCTTTTTGCAAACCATCCGCTTCTTTGTTAATTGCCACATCCATGCTGCGATCAATCCGTGCCGTTGCACCCGCAATCAAGCCACCATCATCGCGGTGCGAGCGTCGCCACTCCATCATGCCAGCCGCAAACACCTTTTCCGAATGACCATCGGGGGCGGCACCAATCTGATCAAACAGACTGTCCAGCGGTTCACCCGACCAGAACTTTTGATCAAATGCGGCCGCTTCAGCCCGCGCGCGGCGATAGCTGATCAGCTTTTGAACAATGATCGACCATGCCCAGAACGAAGCGATGATCAACGTGATCATAACGATTTTTACGGTGATTGTAGCGCGTGCGAATAATGCCCACATAGAGAAATCAATCTCTTGCGCTAAGGCTAGCGTCTCTGCTTCCATGTGCCTGCTCTTTTGTTGCGGTCAGTTTTCGACCATCATTAGAGCAAATTCTAAAGCAATCGCAGGGGGAAAGCTATCACTATGGCGTCATAAGCTGTCTATTGCTGTTTTAGTGCGCGGATTTCCGCAGGAAGTCGGGTAGGTTTACCTGCCACAGACATACATGCGGCAGTGACTTTGGCGCGAAAGATAACTTTGCCGTCCAGCTCAACCGTCTGGTCAAATACCCAACGTACAGCACCCACGGGGTAATGCGTGCTTAAAACCTTGATGCGATCACCCAAGCGGGCAGAGCCTAAGTAATCCGCCTCGATGCGGGTGACAGCAAATACAATGCCATCTTCACGCATCGCCCTTTGATCGATGCCCAACTGTTCTACGACTTCAGATCGGGCGCGTTCAATATAACGCAAATAGTTCGCGTAATAGACGATGCCCGCCATGTCGGTGTCTTCATAATAAACCGTGATGGGGAAAACGTGGGTCATTGCATCACTCCAATTCGGGCAGACAACCTAAGTGCATGAGTTGGATCAAGTGTCGCGACGGGCAGCACAGGATCGTAGGCCGCAGCGATCAGTTGCCCGATTTCCGGTCGCACCACGGTTGTTTCGCCTGCGACTGCCAAAGGTGATGTAACCCTGAACGCAGTGTCCGACCACAACAGTATCGACTGTACCGCTTGGCTTAAAGCCAAGGTATCTGCGGACACCGCCTCCAGATCCGCATCCATACGCACAAAAACAAAACACGCCTTGATGGCACCTACTTTATCGAAACGGAACACACGGTACTGGTTCGCCTTACCGCCTTTCAATCGTCCAACCAGCGGGCCCAAATCTGGGATCATGTCGTCTAAACGTGGCACCGCTAGCAACTCATCCCATTCGCGGAAAAAAAACCACATAAAGTTACTGCCCAATTCGGCATCGCCATCAGACATCTCGTGGCCCGCCAACTGACACACCGCGTTGATGGCCCCTTTGATTACAATCAAGGTTTCATCCTCGACTCCAAAAACGACAGGTGCAATCGCGCGGCCCCAACGGGCAAATGTAAATTGGCCGTCGCCACGGGTAAACAACTGTTCTACGTCACCAACATCCATCTTCATCACTTCCTAATTTCGCAAGCACTCAACAATCAACCGAACAAGTCCGATGGCTTTTTTGGTGCGGCCATACCCAAATGTGTCCACGCCTTTTGCGCCAACATCCGGCCACGTGGTGTGCGTTGGATCAAACCTTGTTGCAATAGATAGGGTTCAATCACCTCTTCTAATGAATCACGGCTTTCGCTTAGGGCTGCACTTAGCGTTTCAATACCAACTGGCCCACCTTGGTAGTGATCCGCGATCAATTTTAGGTAACGGCGATCGGCCCCATCCAAACCAAGATGATCCACACCCAATCGGGTCAATGCACTGTCGGCCAGTTCCTTGGTGACGCGGCCGTCGCCTTCAACCACCGCGAAATCGACAACGCGGCGCAACAGACGGCCTGCGATACGTGGGGTGCCACGGGCACGGCGCGCAATTTCACGTGCGCCACCTTCATCCGCAGGTGCGCCAAGTTTTCGGGCGTTGCGCTCCACGATAATGAACAGCTCATCTTCGGTGTAAAACTCTAGGCGGGTTGGAATACCGAAACGGTCCCGAAGCGGGGTCGTCAACAGACCCATGCGTGTTGTCGCGCCGACCAACGTAAATGGCTGCAACTCGATTCGTACAGTACGGGCAGCTGGCCCTTCACCTATCACCAGATCAAGTTCAAAATCCTCTAACGCAGGATAAAGAATTTCCTCAACCACCGGATTAAGACGGTGAATTTCGTCAATGAACAGCACATCTCGAGCCTCAAGATTTGTCAGGATCGCTGCCAAATCGCCCGCCTTTGCCAAAACTGGACCGGACGTCATGCGAAAACTCACCCCCAGCTCACGCGCCATAATTTGGGCCAAGGTCGTTTTACCCAAACCTGGGGGGCCGTGGAACAACGTATGATCCATTGCTTCCCCACGCTGTTTTGCCGATTGAATAAAGACACGCAGGTTCGCACGTGCCTCGGCTTGCCCCACAAATTCATCTAAAGCCTGAGGGCGCAACGCACGGTCAAAGTCTTCGGGCATAGGCGCAGGGCGCAATGTGGGGTCTGGTTCACTCATGGTTTACCTATGGCGTAAGGTGTGTCGTTCTTCCAGCAGGAAGGTGCGTGGACCACGCCGCCTACCCTTTCGGTGCTAGTAATTTTAAAGCCGCGCGGATCAAAGCAGGTGTATCAGCCTCTGGCATTTCGCCAGCAGCTTGTGCAACGGCTCCGGCTGCATCACCTGGCCCGTAACCAAGGTTTCCAAGTGCCGAAAGCGCCTCTGCTTGGGCCGATTGATTTTGGATCACAGGGGACGTCATTGGCAATTCAATAACTTCCGCATCGGCATCACTCGTAGCCTGAGCCAATGTACCACCCATCGCCATAACTGAAGGGGCCTTATCCTTAAGGTCCATAACAACCCTCTGCGCAATTTTGGGACCTATCCCCTTGGCAGCTTTAATCGAATTCCAATCACCCAGCGCAATTGCACGGCTAACCCCATCAGTCCCCAAGGTTCCCAAGATCGCAAGCGATGCTTTAGCACCGACACCTTGGACAGAAGTTAGCAAACGGTGCCATTCCTTTTCCGCCAACGTTGGAAAGCCAAACAACTGCATCAAGTCTTCGCGCACAACCAAGTCCGTAAACAATGCACAGACTTCGCCAACCCCTGGCAATCCTGCTAAGGTCCGTTCAGAGCAAAACACAATATATCCGACACCGCGCACATCGATTAGGATGTGATCCGTGCTGCGATAATCAATACGGCCTGTGAGCTTACCAATCATACCAGCGCCTTTTCTAATGCTGCGGCCAAACCACTGGCCCCGCCATGATGCGCGTGACAAATCGCGATTGCCAATGCATCCGCCGCGTCAGGACCCGCAAGATCAACACCCGGCAATTGAAGTTTGACCATATGGGCTACTTGACCCTTGTCCGCATGCCCAACTCCAACAACCGTCTTCTTAACCTTGTTGGGTGCGTATTCACCGACAGTTAACCCCGCCTGAGCAGGCACCAACATCGCAATGCCCCGAGCTTGACCCAATTTCAGGGTGCCAGCCCCGTCTTTATTTACAAACGTCTGCTCAACTGCTGCCGTTTGAGGGGCATAACGTTCCACGACATCCGTCAATCCACGATAAAGCGACAACAGGCGTACAGCCAAATCATCCCCAGATGAGTGGATCACACCGTTCGCCACATGACGAATCCGGGGGCCATCAACGTCAATGACGCCCCACCCCATATTTCGAAGCCCTGGATCAATCCCTAAAACACGTGCCATTGCGTGACCTGTCCTGCTCTTTTGTTGCTTTTTCGCACTACTAGCACGAAACGCGAACATCCGCCAAGAGGCAACCTGATGCTGCACCGCAGCACAAACGCGACATCCATGAATCGAAAGCGACATCACAGCAATATTCCTGTGGGGAATTCATCACCAAGAACATCAAATATGTCGAAAAGAGGTCTTATTTTTATACCTCAGATCCAATTATAGACCCATGCACATAACGCATATCGATCATGCATTCTTGGATATTGTCCAGACAGGAACTTGCTCCTAAATGCCACTCATCAAGACCGGATGATCCCGGCCAACATTTAAAAGGACTGCAACCATGACAACATTCGACACAAACCGCACATCATTTGGCCCAACCACAGTTGCAGCCCGCATTTCCGGCGTTATGCACACTGCAATCGAAGCCGCTGTATCTTGGAATGACGCACGCATGACTCGTAATACTTTGTCTTCTTTGACAAACCGCGAATTGGAAGACATCGGTCTGACACGCGGCGACATCGAAATGATTGCACGTACACGCTAATTACCAACATCTGACGGACCGCCTCTCCGCCCTCCCTCGGAGCTAGAGCGGCCTATCAGACGCAAAAACCGCGCTATCCATCTCGGATGCGCGGTTTTTCTATTTTCAGATCAATCAAAAGATAACTAGCAGCTTCTGGACAAAGCAATCGCTCGTTATCTTTTTGGAATTAGCGGGAAATTGGCCCCATGTAATTCGCAATAACTTGCGACACAGGATCAGTCTGCATTACCCACGCCCCACCTTGTTCAACAAAGATGCCGCTGTTCAAGATTGCAACGCGTTCGCAGTATGTGTCAGGTCCAATAGAAGCCAACATAAACGCTTTGAAAAATACGAAGCCCAGTAGCAACAGAAGAATGCCGTGAAATGGGATATCTATACTGCGACGGCGCGGCTTTACAACAATCAGCCCATCAGTGCGCATCTGTGTGGTATATCTACGTGACATCGCTTGATGTTTGCGTCCGAGAAAATTCAGACGGTCATTAAATTGTTTTTTGGCCTCAACCATGGCAACACCTAAAAGATTAGCGTCCCCACAATCGTTGCTAACATTATGTCGCCAAAATGTGGCAAAAACCGTGGAATTTACCTAAAACACCCCTAAAAACTGGGCATAATTATGTCTTTTTTTGTAGCGTTAGCGTTGTCCACTCAACGATCTCTTCGCGATAGACAAGATTGATGCCATTTTGTGCATAAACAGAAATGATGTCATCAGCTTGCTCATTCAAAATCCCTGAAAGAATAGCAAAACCATTTTCAACCAGATTCGTAGCCATGTCAGGTGCCAACGCAACCAATGGACCTTTTAGGATGTTTGCAAAGACCAAATCGAATGGCGCTTTAGCCAAAAGATCGGGGTGGTCAAAGCCCGCTGCCTCAACAGCGATGATACGACCAACCAAATCATTTGCCGCTACATTAGCGTTCGCCACATCAACGGCCACTTGATCAATGTCACTCACCATTACGGGGTTTGGCCAGATTCGTGCCGCTGCCATACCCAATACTGCTGTGCCACACCCGATGTCCGCGACGTTGTCGCCCTGAAATCCGTCTTTCGCTAAACGATCCAATGCACGAAGACACCCCAGTGTGGTTCCGTGATGGCCTGTGCCAAAAGCCATTGCGGCCTCAATCAACAGTGGTTCGCAATCGTCTGGCACCTTGTCTGCGTCATGACTGCCATAAACAAAGAAGCGGCCTGCTTCTACCGGTGACAATTCGCGACGTACATGTGCAACCCAATCTGTCTCTGGAAGTTCTGAAATCGCAAACTCTTTCGCGCCCATTGCTGCTGACAGCAATGACAGCGCTGTTTCGTCTGGATGCTCAGTGAAATATCCGCCAACTTCCCACAGACCAGACCCGTCTTCGACCTCAAAAACACCAATGCCTGTTGGTTCAGGGTTCAATCGCTCCATCGCTTCGCCCAGCGCTTCGGCTGCGGGTTTACCAGTAAGGGTCGTCAGCGCGGTAAATGTAGGCATTATCTGCTCCTGTAACGGTCTGTATTGGGATAAGGGCGCGGCACCTGCAGTGCAGTCTTATCAAGTTCGTTCATGCCCGCCACATACCGCCAGCCCCACAGTGCCGCAAGGGCTCCCATCACAACGCCCGCTGCGGCCTGTCCATAAATCACGCCTGCCGCGCCAAAGCTGGCTGACAACCACATCGCCAACGGCCAACTTAGGACGCCATCTTTGATCCAATTAACAAACGCACTGCGCCCAGGTTTGCCCAAATTGTTAAAGGCCGCATTAGACACGAACAATGCACCGACAAAGACAAAACCGCCAAGCGAGCCACGACAGCCCAAGCGGCAACCGCATCATCACCAAAGGGGGCCATAACACGTGTCAGGAAATAGTTCCCTGCAGGTATGGCCATTTGTGTCACAATGGCGGGGCCAGCTACGGCAACATATGGGCCTAGGGCATCGCCCAGCGCACGCCGTGTCGGCATAGAAATCAACTGATGTTGATACGCGGCGAAAAACAGGCCTAGCCCTGCCAACGCAAACCGAAATAGCACCAGCCCGATGCCAGCGCCGTCCAATCCCCAGCCAAGACCAATGATCAAAATTGGATCGACAATCATCAACAACAAACCAGAGATCAGCGTGACATACATTGCTTTGGTGCCCAAGCTTTCGGCCCGTAACGCACCCGAACAAGTCAATCCAATCGCCATTGGTACAAGCGACATGATCGTCAATCCGAGGTACCTTGCAGCGTCCAGCGCATTTTTGCCTTCTGCCCCAGCCAATTGAACAAGTTCTAGACGAAAAAATAAGATCAGTAACGCAACGGATCCTTGAACCACCGCCGCAATCACAATCCCCGCCCCCGCTTGGCTGCGGGCAAGGTTACGTTGGCCCTCGCCAATACTGCGCGAGATAAGCGCAGTCACCGCGATCATCAAACCAACACCAATTGAAACAGAAAAGAACTGGATTGCCTAAGCAAAGCCAATGGCCGCAACCAATTTTGGTTGGCCTAGCTGTAAAATCCAAAGCAAGTTGGCAGCATCGACAAGAAAAACAAAAGTAATGCCCAACGCACCCGTTGCCGTCATCCGCACCACATGCCCCATTGTGGACCCTGTTAGAAAGCGGCCTTCTTCAGCCACCCTATTCAGCAGGTGCGCTGAGCGCAGGTTTGAATATTGTCTCATGTCCGGGTGCAGGATGGCGTGGGATCATCAGCGCCAACCCTAAAGAGACGCTGGCCATACCTGCCGCGATCAAAAAGACCAACAATGGCGAGACCAGCCACAGCAGCCCCAAAAGCACTGGCAAAGCTACGGCTGCAATATGGTTGATAGTAAATGCAACGGCTGCGGTAGGCGCAATATCAGCCGGATCAGCGATCTTCTGGAAATAGGTTTTTAACGCCAGTGCCAGCCCAAAAAAGATGTGGTCGACAACATAAAGAAAAGCGGCAATCGCAGCCCCCAAGCCTAGGTAGTAAACACCACCATAGGCCAAGAATACGATAACCAAACCAGTGTACTCAAATATCAACGTCGAACGTTCACCAAATCGTTGCACGATACGGCCCAGTGCAGGGGCAATGGCCATATTGATCATCAAATTAATCAAGAACAGCGAGGTAAGCTCATGCACCTCATACCCAAATCTCTCAACCATCATGAAACCTGCAAACACCATAAAGATTTGGCGGCGTGCCCCCGCCATGAATTGCAACGCGTAATAAAGCCAATAACGCTTCCGCAGAACCATCCGTTTATTTTGCGGGGTCGGTCCTTCAAATTGCGGATAAGCAACGATCGCGAATATAGCGAGGAGGACCGTCACTAACCCACCCGAAATATATACAATATTGTAGGTTAGGCCCAATGGCTCCCATAACAATAAAATCACCAAATAGACGACAAAAGTAGCCGCTGACCCCATCGCCATCAACCAACCCATGATACGTGGCGCATCCTTTTTCGGAAGCCATTGAAGCTGCAAGGATTGATTGACCGTCTCGTAATAATGGAACCCAATTGAGCTGAGCATCGTAAGCGTCAAAATGCCACCCAAAGTTGGAAAGTACGCGGTAACGGCAGTCGCAACACCAAGCAGGATAAGAGAAACTAGACCCAAGACCTGCTCGCGTACGAAAATGATAATAGCAATCACGCCAATGGCCAGAAAACCGGGAATTTCGCGGACAGTATGCAACAACCCGATGTCAGCACCATCAAACTGCGCAGCCTCAATCACAAAGTTGTTCAGCAACGCGGCCCACGTATTAAATGCAATCGGCATGGCCAAAGCCATTAAGAACAACAGGACGATCGGGCGGCGCCAGCGCGGCAAATGTTGCGCATCAGCAAGTGTTACAATCTTAAACATCCAACAGATCTAAGCCCAATCTAACAAAAGAGATACGGTCAATACGCATATCAGATATGCGCTGAAGGCAACCCTTCTTTTGGCAAAAAAACACTCGCGCCGCAGGCCTGACTTAATAAAAGCTCTGTGGATCAACATCGACCGCAAGCCGCAAATCCCCTTTGATCCGCACCTGCGCAATCCAGCGAGACAACGCCCCTTGCAACGCAACACTCTTGTCCGCTTTCACCAACATCCGCACTCGATGTCGCCCCCGTACGCGCGCGATTGGGGCTGGTGCTGGGCCAAACACTTGTGCCCCAACACTGCGCAATGGACCATCCATGCGGGCCAAGTGGTTCGCTAGATCAAAAACCTGCGCCAGATCTGGACCACTCACGATGATCCCAGCCATCCGACCATAGGGCGGTACACCTGCCTTTTCGCGCTCTGCCGCTTCAGCCCGCCAAAAACCTTCCTCGTCCCCCTCAAGGATCGAACGGATCACTGGGTGTTCGGGCTGATAAGTTTGCAACATTGCAGTTCCCGGCTTTTCCGCCCGCCCAGCGCGTCCCGCCACTTGCCGCATCAGTTGAAACGTGCGTTCTGCAGCACGCAAGTCCGACCCCTGAAGGCCCAAATCTGCATCAATAACGCCCACAAGTGTCAAATTGGGAAAGTTGTGCCCTTTAGCAACCAACTGCGTCCCAATCACGATATCCGCACCACCCGCCGAAATCGATTCTATCTCAGCTTTCAATGCACGCGCCGATCCATACATATCCGAGCTTAGCGTCGCGATCCGTGCGTCAGGAAACAACTCCGCCGCCTCTTCGCCCAAACGCTCAACCCCTGGGCCAACCGGTGCCATCCGTCCTTCGGCATCACAAGACGGACACTTCAGTGGCATTTCTTTGCTTTCACCACATTGATGACAAACCAATCGCTTTTGAAACCGATGCTCCACCATCCGCGCATCACAATCATCACAACCAACTTGATGACCACAGGCACGACACAGAGTTATCGGCGCATATCCACGACGATTAATAAACAGCATCGCCTGTTCGCCAGCATCAATCCGTTTCTGCACCTCGCCCTTTAAAACCTCAGAAATCCAGCGATTACTTGGCAGCTTAGCATCCCGCATATCGATGGTCTTCATCGTTGGCATGACGGCAGGCCCAAACCGCGAGGTCAGTTCTAACCGTTTGTATTTCCCACTCTCAGCATTCGCCCAACTTTCTAAGGATGGCGTGGCCGAGGCGAGTACGACATGCGCCCCACAGATTGACGCACGTAAAACAGCCATGTCACGGGCGTTATACAAAACGCCCTCTTCTTGTTTGTAAGAGGTGTCGTGTTCCTCATCGACTACGATCAGACCAAGGTTTTGGTATGGCAGGAACAACGCAGATCGTGCGCCAATAACCAATTGCGCTTGGCCTTGTCCAATCATCCGCCAAATACGCCTCCGCTCGGTCATCGTTGCCCCAGAATGCCATTCTGCTGGGCGATGACCAAACCGCTCTTGAACACGTTTCAAAAACTCTGCGGTCAGGGCAATTTCAGGCAATAACACCAGCGCTTGCCTACCAGCCTGCAAAGCCGCTGCAACGGCTTCCAAATAGACCTCAGTCTTACCTGACCCTGTCACACCACGCAGCAATGTGGTGCCGTAATTTCCCGACCGCACCGCATCAGCTAAATAGGTTGATGCAGTGGCCTGATCTTCGGTCAATTCCTTGCTTGGCAGGCTTGGGTCAAGACGGGGGAACGGTAAATCACGTGGGCTGTCTTCCTCGACCACTGCGCTATGTTCAACCAAACCCTTGATCACCGGAGCCGTTACACCTGCTAACTCAGCAAGCTCTTTTAAAGTAAACGCTAGATCGCCGTACTCGGCCAATGTATCCAAAACACGGCGTCGCGCATCGGTCATACGATCAGGTTCGGACAAACCACGCCGATAAATCTTACGCATTGACGGCGGGTCGCCTAGCCCTGGGGCACGTGTTGCCAATCGCAGCATCGCGTTCATTGGAGTCAGGGTATAGTCGGCGGCCCTGCGCAAAAATTCACGCATTTCCAACCGCATCGGGGCTGCGTCCAAAACGCGATAAGCCGTGCGGACTTTTTTAATGTCCCAATCGCCTTTGCCAGCGCCCCAAACCACACCAATCACTTTGCGTGGACCTAGAGGGACCTCAACAAACGCGCCCAAATGGCAGCCACCCTCGGGTGCTTTATAATCCAACATCCGATCCAACGGCTGCGCGGTTAGCACACCGATCAGCGCACCTTCGTCAAAATACATCGGACCAGCTGGTGATTGAGACACATCCCACTCCGTTCGAGTTGAGGGTTTTCGATTTGTACAAGTTGGGGTACA
>TARA_B110000908_G_scaffold172624_1_pt1 | contig 11409 bp, 9 predicted proteins | sample TARA_B110000908 | Tara Oceans TARA_B110000908 (sample SAMEA4398067) | marine metagenome | biome: Polar Biome; feature: [DCM] deep chlorophyll maximum layer (ENVO:01000326); material: water (ENVO:00002006), including particulate matter (ENVO:01000060) such as... | depth 36 m
GCAAACATTGCTCGAAAGAGACCGGAACTAAAACGTGACAAGACCAGCTATGATATAGGCAAAATAGTGCCTCATCAGCGACATGTACAATGACAGTTTGTCATGATCCTGTCCCCGAGGCAGTTCAACACATTATCCTGCAGCCTCAATCAGTCTCAGCTCGTTCTTTGCAAGTACATCTTTAAACCCCAAACAAACCACTCCGTCGCTAAATCTACCCGTCACGACTGAAACCTCCCAACGATTCCCGACCACTTGAATCAACGTCTTTTGGCCCGACAACGAGGTTACAAACCCCTTTGCACGAATAAGACCAAATTCATCACTGGCCAGTTTTTCGGCAAGCATTTCAGCATCAACAGGGTTTGGAAATTTTACAACCATTCGCTCCAAATCGTTGATTGAATGGGCAGGCCCCGTGCTTGATTTTCTTTCTAGAAAACTATCCAAAACAACTTCGGGCGGAACATTGCTGTGCGTGGCTTCGACGACACCAACTCCTGCGTTTTGCTGATCCAGCCAAAGTTTCGTCCTCGCCAATTCATCACATTCAACTAAGTCGGTTTTATTCAATACGACGATATTGGCGTCAGCCAGTTGCCTTAAGACCGTGTCGCCCATGTATTTGTCGGTGGCGCTGCGCAGTAAAGTTTCAGCATCCGCCAAAATTACGATTCCATCAACGCGAAATCCATCCAACAACGAAACTGACCCAACAATTGCACTTGGGATTGCGACGCCGGAGGACTCGATCAATAGGTGATCTGGCTTTGGGTCGAGTTTGGCCAGATCCATCATTGCGCCAGTCAAATCGCTACCGAAAGAACAGCAAACACATCCCCCAGCGATCGAGATGATATCATCATCTTCAGCCTCTATAAGATCCTCATCGATGGCTAGTTCGCCAAATTCGTTCACCAAAACAGCCAGCCGCAAACCATTTGCATTTCGCAGTAAATGGTTCACCAAGGTTGTCTTTCCAGCACCTAAATATCCACCAATCACAGTGACTGATAACGGGTTGCTCACAATTTTGCTGCCGAAAAGATACGGCCACCTTGAATGGTTCCCCAAACACGAACGTCTTTCAGCTTGTCGTTGCCAATTTCAGTTGGGTCATCTTCAAGTACCGCAAAGTCAGCTTTTTTCCCGACCTCGATTGATCCGATTTCGTCATCCAAATGTAGCGTGTATGCTGCCCCCAATGTGATCGCATACAGGGCTGCCTCCATACCAATTTTCTCGTGTTCACCTTGTGTACGGCCAGAAGCTGTGAGCCGATTAACCGCGCACCACGCCGTAAATAGCGGACCCAGCGGTGTGACCGGTGCATCCGAGTGGATCGCCATAGGAACACCTGTTTCGAGGGCAGTGCGACAGGCATTCATACGCAATGCCCGCTCAGGTCCAACGGTCAGGCGGTAATGTTCGTCACCCCAATAGAAATGGTGGTTGGCGAATAAATTGACGCACATGTCCAATTCTTTCATCCGTCGAAACTGTGCGGCATCCGCCAATTGGCAGTGCTGCAAGGTAAACCGGTGATTTGGGCTGGGAACGTCACGCAAGGCGGGGCCAAGTGTATCTAGCACCATTTCCGTCGCTTCATCCCCATTGGTATGGGTGTGTACCTGAATACCTGCGGCCAACGCCAATCGATAAAGTTCTGCCAGTTGTTCTGGTGCCGTATACCAAAGCCCGTTTGGCGCACCATTATGGTAACCGGGCCAGCGCATCCGCGCCGAGAACCCTTGGATTGATCCATCAGCCACCGCTTTGATCCGACCCAAACGCAATCGATCAGTTGCACGCTCTTTTAGGGCACTTACTTTTTCCACAGTTTCTTTTGGTGTCGCACCCATGAAGAACTGTAAGGGGACAACACGGGCTGGGTAATCAGGTTCACTTGTGACCCGCAACATGGCGTCTACACCGTCAGCATCTAGCCTTGCGGCGAGATCAGTAATCGTGGTGACACCAGTGCGCACACAAAGTTTAGCAAAATCGCGTAACCCTTGTTCATCACTGTCAGTAAGGGATCGATTAAACCCAACATGCACGCCAACAGGCGTCATGGTTTCAGGTCCATACAGTTCACCAGTTGGATACCCATCATCCCCCAGTGGGACACCAGAATGATTGATGCCCGGTTTCATCATGCCAGCCAGTTCAAGGGCCTTGGTATTCACGTTCAAAATATGCCCCGAAGCGTGTAAAACCCCAATGGGACGCGTCGAAGACACCTTGTCTAAATCCGCCCGCGAAACCCGCGTGTTGTCCATGTAAATTGGATCCAATGACCAACCGGAAAGTGGCGCATCCGGGTCATCAAGCCGAACCTCGGCTTCTTTCAGGCGATTTAGAATCGCCTCAATCGTCTGAAGGCCTGTCCAGACTTTTCCATTGGGATCAGCCCGATCAAAATATCCACAATAAACATACCGCCAAAGCGTGCCTTCCATAGTGTGGGCGTGCCCTTCAACCAATCCTGGCATTAGAACTTTGTCAGCGAATGTCTCGTCCAACTTATAGTCGCCCCATGTCTCAAGTTCAGACAGGTCACCCGCTGCAAGAATTTTGCCATCCCGTACAGCAACATGGGTGACGCTAGGCCGATTTGGGTTCATCGTAATGATCTTACGAGCAGAAAAAATTGTAGTGTCGACCATGGATGCATCCTTTTTAGGTGGCTCAAATAACGTGCAGCTTGCGTGGCTTATTGTAAGCGTAGGGCGCTTTCCTTCATGCGGAAAATAGTTTTTACTGCTGACTAATCGCTATTTAATGTTGGAAGCCCCCAGTGAATTTCACCCTGAAGCAACTAAGGTATGTCGAAGCAACTGGCCGACTTGGGTCAATTGCGAATGCCGCTATTGAATTGAACATCTCTCAGTCATCGGTCACTGCCGCCATTGGCTCGCTAGAACATCAGTTGGGGTTTGATCTATTTGTGCGCACACCAGCCAAAGGAATCAGCGTAACAGCTGCGGGACGTGAGACGCTGAACCTTATCCGTAATTTCATTGTGCAAAGCCGTCACTTTGAGGCCGAAATGTTGGCAGTTGGCGGCGATACAACTGGGTCAGTTCGCATCTCGTGTTACGCAACTGCAGCCCCGTCATTTTTGCCGCCTATCCTTAAGAATTTTAAGTCCTTTTACCCAGATACATCGATTAAATTTTTAGAAGGTAACATGGAAGCCACCTTGCAGTATCTAAAGAACGGAGAGGCTGACCTTGCCTTCACATACGAAGAAGTCCTGGAAAATCGCCAAAACTTCACACCCCTTTTTGGCGCGCCCCCCTATGCTTTACTGGCCGCTGACGACCCACTAGCGCAAGGAACATCAGTTTGTTTGGCTGACCTTGCCGAACAGCCTATGATCATGTTGGACCTGCCGCGAACTAAAGAGTATTTTATGGGAATGTTTGAGCACCTTGACCTAAAACCGAACCTTGTTCACTCTACTCGCTCGGTTGAAATTGTGCGCGCTCTTGTGTCGGGTGGACACGGATATTCTTTGCTTAACATTTGCCCCCCCGACTACCGGAGTGATAACACGCGGTTTAGGGCCATGCCAATTCGTGACAAATTGATAGTCCCTGTTTTTGGCATCGTGACGTTAGCCGATACGCGACAACCAAGCATCGTGAACGCCTTTATCAAACAATGCATTGATCTACGGAATGCAGGTGTATTTGATAATATCATCGTTCAGTGATTTGAACCTTTAATCTATAAAATAGCGCAAAGAACCATATTAAAACTGTTTTGTGCTGGAAGACCGCTGGTCTAGGCTTTTCCTATAATAAGACCAAAAAACGAAACCCTAGGGAGAATCTAAATGAATAAATTCGTCAAAGGCTTGGCGATGGCAACTGCGCTTACTGCGTCATTCGCCACACTTACCAAAGCCGAAGAACCCACAAGGGGCGGTACGTTGATCACCGTTTTGGGCACGAATGTCCGCAACCTGAACTCTGCCGTGCAGTCTGGTATCGTCACAGGTTTTCCAGGAGCACAGCTTTTTGCATCCCCACTTCGCTATGATGAAAATTGGGAACCACAGCCATATCTGGCCGAAACGTGGGAAGTGTCCGAGGACGGGCTGACAGTTACACTTAACTTGGTGAAGAACGCCAAATTCCACGACGGCACGCCGCTGACGTCAGAAGATGTCGCGTTTTCTGTCGAAGTAATCAAAGCCAATCATCCTTTCAAAGCCATGTTTGCACCTGTCGAAAGCGTCAGCACACCTGATGCATATACGGCCGTGTTGAACCTTTCCAAACCGCACCCTGCGTTGATGCTGGCGATGTCTGGTCAGTTGATGTCGATCATTCCGAAACACATCTATGGCGATGGCGAAATCAAGGATGTAAAAACCCATCCGCGCAACAACGAGAACGTTGTGGGTTCCGGTCCATTCAAATTGACCGAATTCAAAAACGGCGAACACGTTATTCTGGAACGCTTTGACGATTTCTTTATCGAAGGGCGTCCGTACCTTGATAAAATCGTTATGCGCATCATCACTGATCCAGCCGCACGTGCGATTGCTTATGAAAACGGCGAAATACACATGGGTGCGTTTGAATCGCTTCCGCGTATTATTAACCGTTTGAAAAAGGTCGATAGCCTGACTGTAACATCTGATGGCTACGGCGCGATTGGTCCTGTTGACTGGTTGGCGATGAACACAACCAAGGGGCCGTTGTCTGATGTGCGTGTGCGCAAAGCGATTGCTTATGCGGTCGACAAAGACTTTATTCACAAGGCGCTGATGCAAGGTACAGCTTCAGATTCCACGTCAGGTATTCACCCAGACAGCCCGTTTTATGCGGCGCAAGAGGGTTATGATGTTGATCTGGAGAAATCAGCAGCATTGCTGGACGAGGCAGGCTTTCCTGTCAAAGACGGTACGCGCATGACCCTAACAATCGATTTTGGTTGGCCGGGCGTGAAACCGCAGGTCGAATACGTCAAAGCGGCGCTGAAGAAGGTGAACATCGACGTTCAGGTGCGTGCATCTGCCGACTTCCCGACTTGGGCTAAAAAGATGGGCACAATGGACTTTGATATGTCTTGGGACACTGTGTTCAACTGGGGTGACCCTGTGATCGGCGTACACCGCACATACGACAGCACAAACATTGCCAAAGGTGTTTGGTCCAACACACAAGGCTATTCCAATGCCCGCGTGGATGAGTTGATGGCAATGGCTGCGGTTGAAACTGACGGTGAGAAGCGCAAAGCTTTGTATGCTGAATTCCAGCAGATCATCGCGGATGAGCTGCCTGTTTATCACACCAACACAGTGCCTTATCACACGGTCTACAATGATAAGGTTGGCAACCCGCCATTGGGCATCTGGGGCTCTTCTACCCCCATCGATATGACTTACCTGAAAAAGTAAAATTTTCTCCCTTTGTGGGGCGGACCGCAGTTGGTTTGCCCCACAACTCTCTTTGATCAAAAGAAGATTAATCCGTGGCAAACCTTCAATCCCTCATCATGCGCATCGTTTACGCTATCATCCTGCTCATGGCCGTATTGGTGCTGAACTTCTCGATGATGCATCTGGCACCGGGCGATGTGGCGGATACGATCAGCCAATCCATGGGCGGGGCAGATCAGGAAATACTAGATCAAATCAGGGCCGACTATGGCTTGGACCAGCCCTTCCTTGTGCAACTGGGTCGCTACATGGGCAACGTGCTGCGCTTTGATCTAGGGTATTCCTTTTTTTACAACACACCAGTGACGCAGCTGATTTTGCAAAGGTTGCCTGCTACCTTGCTGTTGGTGTTCACAGCGCAAATCCTTGCCTTGTTCATCGGCGTCATTTTAGGTGTCATTTCAGCACGCAAACCAAATGGGATCGCGAGCCACTTTGTCACAATCCTAGCGCTGTTTGGCTATTCTGCCCCAGTGTTCTGGACGGGCATTCTGCTGCTTATTGGCTTCTCGCTCAAAATCCAGATATTTCCAGTTGCAGGGATGCAGGACGTCACAATCGAGGGCGGATTTTGGGTCCACTTCCTTGATGTGGCACGCCACCTCGTACTGCCTGTGATCACGCTGGGCTCGATCTTTTTGGCACTTTATTCCAGACTGTCACGCGCAACGATGATGGAAGTTCTGGGATCAGATTATGTGCGCACTGCGAAGGCTAAAGGACTGTCTGAGCGTGAAGTTGTTTACAAACACGCCCTGAAGAATTCGCTTTCGCCTGTTATCACGCTGGCTGGCTTGCAGTTTTCTGCCGTAATTTCCGGCGCGGTTCTGGTCGAAGCAGTCTTCAGCTGGCCCGGCCTTGGAACCCTAGCGTTCCAATCGATCATCGCACGCGATACGCCCACGATCTTAGGCATCTTATTCTTCTCCGCCCTTGTCGTAATTGTTGGCAACCTTTTGACAGATCTCGCGCTGCGCTTCGTTGATCCACGTGTAGGGAGCAAAGGATGAGCATGCCCCCCATTATTCCAACCGAAGAAATCGCAAAGGCCCGCCATCCAATGGCCGAGGCATGGGAAATGTTTCGTGGCAATCACGCGGCCATGGTGGCGTTGGTCGTTCTGACCTTGATCATGATCATCGCCGCAATTGGCCCCTACATTTACCCCACTGATCCGTTTGACATGGTGTGGGCCCCGTTCTCTCCGCCTGGTGTTGACGGGTTTATCCTTGGGACCGATTACTTAGGCCGTGACCTTATGGCAGCGATCATCCACGGCGCACGTGTGTCAATTGTAATTGGGCTTGCCGCCGCCTTTATGTCAGTTTTTATCGGGGTCACTGTTGGGGCCTTGGCGGGGTTCTATCGCGGTTGGGTCGAAGAATTGTTGATGCGGATCACTGAGTTCTTCCAAGTCCTGCCAACGCTGTTGTTCTCAATGGTAATCGTTGCGCTGTTCGGGGCCTCTCTGCCGATGATCACCTTCGCCATTGGCATAGTCAGCTGGACCGCCGTTGCGCGGATCACGCGATCTGAATTCCTGCGCATCCGCGAGTTGGAATATGTCACAGCGTCGCGTGCCTCTGGTGCCACAAATGCCAAGTTAATGTTCCGAATTATCCTGCCCAACGCCTTGCCACCAATTATTGTTCAAGCCGCGTTGATGGTTGGCTCTGCGATCCTATTCGAAGCGGGCCTATCCTTTCTTGGTCTTACCGATCCAAACGTTGTGTCATGGGGCCAGGTCATCGGATCAAATCGCCAATATATCCTCGATGCCAGCTACACCGTGACTATACCCGGAATAGCAATTTTTGTGACCGTCCTTGCCATATCATTGGTGGGTGACGGATTGAACGACGCATTAAATCCAAAGTTGAGACAGCGATGAGCGAACCCCTACTTAAAGTTCAAAACCTGCGGATAGAACTGACCACACGTGATGGGATTGCGCCTGTTATTGATGATCTGTCATTTGAGCTGGGTGCTGGTGAAAGCATCAGTTTTGTAGGTGAATCGGGTTGTGGGAAATCCATGACCGCGCTGGGGATCATGGGCTTGTTGCCTGAAAAGATTGGGCGGGTGGCATCTGGGTCCATTTCCTTCAACGGTGAAGAATTAACCACCGTAAGCGAGAAGCGCCTGCGCGCCATTCGCGGCAATGACATCTCGATGATTTTCCAAGAACCCATGACCTCGCTAAACCCCGTTTACACCGTGGGCGAACAGATCGCTGAAGTGCTGCGCGCCCATCAGGGTCTCAGTAAATCGGCGGCATGGAACAGTGCTATCGAACTTTTAGACGCAGTGCGTATCCCGAACGCAAAACGACGTGTTTCGGATTATCCATTCCAAATGTCTGGCGGCCAACGCCAACGGGTTATGATCGCAATGGCACTGGCCTGCGAACCGAAAATCCTGGTCGCAGACGAACCGACGACAGCGTTGGACGTAACCGTGCAGGCGCAAATCTTTGATCTGCTTAATGATCTGAAACGTCAAACTGGTACGGCCATTATCCTGATCACGCACGATATGGGTGCGGTTGCGGAAATGGCTGAACGCATGATTGTGATGTACGCTGGGCGGGGTGCCGAACAAGGACCCGTTGAACAAGTTATTGACCATCCGCGTCATCCTTACACCAAGGGACTGATATCGTGCGTACCCCATATTGTGGCAAATCTGACGGACGAACGGCACGCTTTGACTGAAGTTTCCGGCATTGTGCCTCCCCTCCGTGAGTTTGGCCAAAACCGCTGCCTGTTTGCATCGCGCTGTTCGATGGTCAGCCAAAAATGTCTTGATAAACGACCGCCTGAGATAAATTTTGAAGCGGGGCAAAGTTCGGCCTGCTGGCACGCGGAGGCTGTGTGATGAAGGATAACGTTGGCAACAAACCACTGCTAGATGTGCAAAACCTGACCGTGCGCTTTACCGTTAAACGCGGCGGATTTTTCAGTGAACCAAAGTATCTTTATGCTGTTGATGACATCTCGTTCCAGATCAAACGCGGTGAAACGCTGGCGATTGTGGGCGAAAGCGGGTCAGGCAAAACCACTGCCGCCTTGGCCGTAGCCCGGTTGGTTAAGGCGTACAAAGGGCGCGTCGATCTGGATGGTACGAACTTTTTAGGATTAGAGGACGAAGCACTGCGTTTGGCCCGCGCCAAGATGCAATTCATATTTCAAGATCCATATTCCAGCCTTAATCCACGTGTGCGCGCCGAAAAGATTGTGCGCGAACCGCTTGATAACCTAGGGGCGGTGGATGATGTCGAACGCCAAGCTATCATTGATAAATTATTCGAGGCCGTGGGCTTGCATCCCGAACAACAACGCCTGTTCCCACATCAGTTCTCTGGCGGGCAACGTCAGCGGATCGGCATCGCTCGCGCACTTGCTACCCAACCCGACCTGATTATATGTGACGAACCTGTGTCCGCATTGGACGTCGCGGTTCAAGCGCAGATCCTGAACCTTCTGCGCAAATTACAAGCCGATTTTGGTCTAACATTCCTATTCATCAGCCATGATTTGGGTGTAGTACAGCACATGTGTGACAGCATTGCAGTGATGTATATGGGTAAGATTGTCGAATACGCAGATCGTCTATCCCTGTTCAACAACCCGCTGCATCCCTACACTAAAGCGCTGCTGTCGGCAGTTCCATCGGTCGACAAAAAACGCCGGGCAGAGACCAAACGCATCTTGATACCGGGAGACCCACCTGATCCGCTGGACTTACCTCAGGGCTGCCGCTTCGCGAATCGATGCCCGGTCGCGCAAGACCGTTGCCGATCGGAACAACCCGATCTCAAAGCCCTGGCATCTGGCCACAAGGTCGCCTGCCATCTAGTTGATGAAAGTGCAGTTTCGCCACTTTAACACTACCTATTCCGGTTCTAGAAAACCGCTGTCGGTTTCAGGTGATAACATCAGGTACGGTACGCCCAATTGTTGCATTCAATTTGCTAATTGAATGTGCAGCTTCGCGCACCTTACGCAAAGCCGCTTGCGTGTCGCGGTTTAGATCATCCGCTGAAAATTGCTCTAAGTACAAACGAAGTGTCGCGCCTTGTGTGCCAGTTCCAGACAGACGAAAAACGGCACGACCGCCACCCTCGAACCAAATACGGATACCCTGACCTTCGCTAATCGACCCATCTACGGGATCAAGATATGAGAACTCATTCGCAGCGGTAACTGTCTGTCCTTCAAATTCTCTTCCCTTCAGATCAGGCAATTTCGCACACAACGTTTGCATCAATGTGTTGGCTTTTTCCACTTTAACGTTTTCAAAATCATACCGAGAATAATAGTCTCGTCCATAATTTTCCCAATGATCTACAACAATTTCAGCCACCGATTGTTTGCGCACAGCCAAAATATTAAGCCACAAAAGCACAGCCCACAAACCGTCCTTTTCGCGGACATGGTTTGAACCGGTGCCAGCACTTTCCTCACCGCAAATTGTAACATTTCCTGCGTCCAACAAGTTTCCAAAGAACTTCCAACCTGTTGGCGTCTCAAAACATTCTATACCCAATTTTTTTGCGACACGATCACTCGCCGCACTGGTGGGCATAGAGCGTGCAATGCCGACAATACCGTCAGCATATGCCGGAGCAAGGTGAGCATTCGCGGCAAGGATAGCGAGGCTGTCAGAGGGACTTACATAAGCGCCGCGGCCTACAATCATATTGCGATCTCCGTCTCCGTCCGAAGCCGCACCAATGTCAGGGGACGCATCTGACATCATCAAGTCCATCAAAGGCTTAGCCCATATCGGGTTCGGATCAGGGTGGCCCTTGCCAAAGTCTTCCAGTGGGGTCCCGTTAACAACAGTGCCAGAGGCGGCCCCTAATGCGTCTTCCAAAATGGCCGTAGCATAGGGGCCTGTAACCGCATGCATCGCATCGAAACACATCGTAAATCCGTTTGCAAACATCTCGCGAATTCCATCAAAATCAAAAAGGCTTTCCATTAAACCTTGATAGGCTTTCACAGGATCAACAACACAGACTCGCATGTCACCCAGTGAACTTCCCCCAACAACTTCCAAATTGATGTCGCTTGCATCTAAGGTTTGGAATTCCGCAATGACTTTGGTTGCCTCGAAGATCCTTGTGGTAAGGTTTTCTGGTGCAGGGCCACCATTCTCACCATTGAATTTTACGCCAAAATCTTCATCAATACCGCCCGGGTTATGGCTTGCAGACAGGATAAAACCACCATCGGCCTGATTTAGACGGATCAGGTGAGAAGCCGCAGGCGTGGACAGAATTCCACCTTGCCCCACAATCGCTTCGCTCACGCCATTAGCGGCAGCCATTTTAAGGATCGTTTGAATCGCAGGTTTGTTGAAATAACGTCCGTCACCACCGACGATTAGCTTTTTGCCATTACCGCCGCCGATTGCATCAAAGGTTGCCTGAATAAAATTCTCAAGATAACCGCGCTCCATAAAGACACGTGTTTTTTTGCGAAGGCCCGATGTACCAGGCTTTTGCCCCTCTATTGGTGCTGTCTTGGTTTTCATAGACCCGTTCTTTTCCCTGCTGCCCGGGTAATCCCCCCATTTACGGGGCTGCTTGAAACTTGAATTACGCGGCCATATGGACTGGTTCAGTTTCATAGCGGGTGTGATACCGCCGATGCCCATGTAGGGGCGGTCATTGTTGTAAGTCCAGAGCCATTTTGTGGCGTAATCTTGCACCACCTGAATGCTGTGAAAGATGTGGGTTCCAAGCCATTCGTTCATGCCCGGCAGGCGATGCATGGCATCGCCGAGAGCGGGCGAACGGTGCGATTGTAACGTTCGATACAGGTGTTCTGTTGCGGCTTCCCCGGCTGGATGTAGCTGAGCGTTAAGTGGTGCTTGCAGGCCCACTCAATGAGCTTACCACTGACATATTCAGGACCATTATCCACGCGTATCATTGCAGGTTT
>TARA_B110000908_G_scaffold160741_1_pt1 | contig 11385 bp, 13 predicted proteins | sample TARA_B110000908 | Tara Oceans TARA_B110000908 (sample SAMEA4398067) | marine metagenome | biome: Polar Biome; feature: [DCM] deep chlorophyll maximum layer (ENVO:01000326); material: water (ENVO:00002006), including particulate matter (ENVO:01000060) such as... | depth 36 m
CTGCCGTCCCGACCACATATCAATACGTCAGCACACACTGATGTCCTCAAGGCCCTGTTATTCAGGGTTTTTTTGCACTTAGTCCATAACCATCTATTTCAATCCGGTACAATTCTGGAATAAATACGGTACAGATTTAGGTACTTTATACCTCATCTTTAATTCTTTAGGTGCGTTCGGTAAGTTGTCGACGATCGACCGTTCATGAGTATTTGCTTATTCTTAGCTAAAATATTAATTTCCCAAGATAGATGATATCTAGGAGATTTAATGTCATGGGCTTTATTTACATCCTATATCAGAGATATCTTTGTTTTATTGACAATAAAACAAACGTATGTATTAATGCGCGTTATGTTCTCACTATCCCATAGGCCAAGGCTGTAAGATTACTGATTACTTATTACTTAATAGGAAAATATAGGAACATATGGATTCGCTAAATGTCAGTCAAATCGTCCTTTTTGGTGTGGAGGTAGTCCCACTAGCCACTATCGCCCTTACTCTTATTATGCTCACGTTGGGCCTAACCCTAGATATTTCAAGTTTTAAGCGTGTAATCGCCCATCCCAAAGCAGTAGCGACTGGTTTATTTATGCAAGTGGCTGTGTTACCGATGGCGGCATTTTCATTTGTCTATTTATTTCAGCCGCCCACGCACATCGCTATGGGTCTGATTATTTTAAGTTGTTGTCCTGGTGGAGCGACGTCCAATTTCTTCACTTATTTGGCAAAAGGAAATACTGCCACCTCGATTTGCCTCACGACATTCAGTGGAATTTTTTGCATTTTCACTATTCCCCTTATAGTTAATTTCGCCGCTACTACCATCGTTTCGCAGGAGGAGGCTATTTTTCTGCCTGTTATTCCGGCAATGATACGCATATTTAATATGGTACTGCTACCCGTTATTATTGGTATGGCACTCAAGGCGTGGAGGCCGTATCTCGCCGAGCGCGTCGAACCGTGGGCGACAAAAATCTCCTTTGCGCTTATCCTAATTACCTTGGCCGCGATCTTGATCAGCGTTCATACTGAACTTCCCAGTTTAATTACCGCTGCAGGCCCTATTGTTGTGGTGTTCAATGTTTCAATGATGGTCCTAGGGTTTCTGACGGCATCTTTATTAAAGCTGGAGGAGCAGTGTAAGCGCGCTATTGTTATCGAAATAGGCGTGCAGAATTATATGCTGTCAATTGTAATTATTTTTGTTCTTTTAAAACAGCCCACTTTTGCAATTGTTCCGATCATTTATCTTTTTGTGATGTATGTAACGGCATTTTCCTTTATTTCATATTGCCGCTATTTTCGGTCTTCAAACATCACTCTTGCAGTGTCGACTAGCTAGCATACAGCGACAAAGCTCGACTGCAGTAGTATATCTTTGAGGTGTCACGACAAAATTATTTTTCAGGCCAAGCTGGAGGTCAACATGCCTACACAAAAACCCTTCCCAGGCAGCATCCTGAGCCCCATGAGATTTGCGCGTGTAAATGGCGGCAAAATAGCTGTTGGTGGCCCAAGAAAAAACTGGACCCTTATGATTGTCTATCGTAAAAAACATTGTCCGCGTTGTAAAAATACCTCAACATGCTGAACAACATGCGGAGCGATTGCACCAATGCTGGTTTCGACATAGTGGCGGTGTCAGCGGATTCGCGGGAAAAAGCGCTGGCTGATCTGACTGAATTCGGTTGGAGCTTAGATCTATGCTATGGCTTAACGAAAGATCAAATGGCAACGCTTAGCGTTTATGTGACAGAACCATTGTCCCCCGAAGAGGCCGATGGACGTTTTGCAGAACCAGGCACTTTTGTTCTACGCGGACTTGATAGCCAGGTTATTGTGTCACTTTCCGACTGTCAAGCAGTCCGTGCTGAGCTTGCAGAATTGTTAGCCGGTATGATCTTTAACAAAAATAATGACCGCCCCCAACGTCGAACTATCTAAGAACAGGTCGAACTTATGAATAGAATAAGAGACTTGAGTGGCTCAGAATTATATAAAGGGAGCGTTTTTGCAGCTTGCCAGTCGTCGATGACGTCAGACATATCAAAGCACTTTTAATTCAAACCAGTTCTCTAGCTTATATTACTTTGAACTTAAGTTCTGTTTTTTTACGCCAAATTTTTGACCGCTTTAGGAAAAATCAGTCACATTTTTTAGCCATCGGATCCTCAAGTTTTAGGCGGAGGGGCCCTAATGTCCGTCACTATCCTGGTAATAAAGCAAAGCTTGTCATTGCGAAATAGCTTGCTCTAAGTCAGAAGCTTAGGTTAGCCCAATTATGCCTGCTGTAATAAACTTAATTAGACTCTTGCTGATTGGTGCGATATCCGATGATTTATATTTATCCTTGCTTAAGACATCCAAACGGCCGTTCTGACTTAAGGCCGTTAAAGTTGAACTTAGCATAAAACTGTAAGCATAATGGATAGTCCGTTCATCAGTGCTTGGAAGTGAATCCTTAAGGGCATTTATAAATACCAAAGCAACCGAATTGAAAGAATTGGTGGCTGCAGTTGAATAGGGCGGCTCCCAGCAGTGTACTGAGGCTTGAGCCACTAATCGATGGTAGTGTGTCCAGTCTCTGGCACTCTCCATGCTGAGTTTTAATGCTGGCTCAATAAATGCGCTAACAATCTTTCGTACCGAGATCTGATGTGAGTCGTCGCCTACCGCTGGTAAGTTTGCGTTTAATTGCGAAAGTCGCGCGGCTGCCAGGGTTGATGCGCGACGTGCGATAACTTCAAAATAAAGACCCTCTTTCGAGGCGAAAAAGTAATTAACGCTTCCAAGATTAACCTTGGCAGCTTCGGTAATGCTACGTATCGAGACGCCATCATAACCATAGGTAGCAAACTGCTCCTCAGCAGTGTCGAGTAGAATCGATCTTGTTTTTCGCTTTGGAGGCTCTATTTTTGCCAACAATTTTATTTCCTTTTTTGAGCTTAAACCTAATTTTCAATCATATTATCTTAAGTGCACTAACAAAACTACATACGAACGTATGTTTATTTGCTTTATGATTCAAACGTTTGTATGATAATAATTAAAATGTACTCAAGGGACTCCAAGAGTCCTACTTCAAGTCATATAACGCTTGTAAATTAAAGGGAAAATTATGTTAAAAATAATAAAGTCTTTGCTTCCAATTAGTATAGTTCTAAGTATAGGGCTTGCTGAAGCAAATACAGAGGCCAATAACGCAACCGTACTTGAGGAAATTGTCGTTACAGTACAGCATCGCTCAGAAAATTTGCAAGAAGTTCCCGTGGCGGTGTCTGTCTTGAATCAGAGTGATCTGGCCAATAGCGGCGTACTGTCTATAGAGGACCTGAGTGGTTCGGTGCCAGGTTTATATACCACCCGATCTGTCGGATATGGGGCCGCGCCAATATCTGTGCGGGGGATCGGTGGGGCTAATGGCGGAGGCAATTTACTCAACGATGAGCCGGTTGCTGTCTATGTTGATAATGTCTATGTAGGTCGCTTGAGTTTTGCAACCAGCGATTTAGTGGATGTTTCATCTGTGCAGGTATTACGTGGTCCTCAGGGGACTCTTTATGGTCGTAATTCGACTGCTGGAGCGCTGCTTGTAAGCAATAATAAGGCCACCAATGAGTTTGAGGCTTATGCAAATGTCGGCGCTGCTGAGTATGGTGAAAAACGGATGAGTGGAGCCGTCTCAGGTCCCATAATAAAGGATATTCTGGCAGCAAGGATTGCCTTAGGCTATTCCCGAAAAGGTGGCTTTGTAGACAATATGGCTCCTGGCGGGGATGATCTAGGCTCTTCTAAAGACGAAACTAGCCGGTTGTCATTACGTTATACCCCTTCAGATGACCTGACAATTGATTTAGTGGCTGAGTCTGCTAAGCAAACGGCATCGGCAGCGACGATAGCAGTAGCAAATGTTGAGCCGCGTGTGCCGTCGACACCATTTGTAAGGCGAGATAATCTGGATAAGATAATTGAGGATGGCGATTTTGAGTTAAATTCGACCAATATGGGTACGTCGGAGACGCAAAGTGGATCGCTGACCATAAATTGGTCATTGGGCGACTTAACACTAGACGCGATTACAGGGTATCGAGAGTGGGAATTTGAAGGTGCACAAGATTCTGATGGCACTGGTTTCACTCTCTTCACGAATACTGGGCTTTTGGAATCTCACCAGTTCTCACAAGAATTTCGGTTGAAGTCGGCATCTGATCAAAATCTTGTATGGACGGCTGGTCTTTATTACTTTGAAGAGAGCTCAAACGTAGAATTTGGGATAAATAATTTTCAGGGTTTGTTTGGAGCAGGTACAAATGCGAATTTCAATCCGAGTCAGGATGTTGAGGCCTACGCGGTATTTGCAAATATAACTTATAATATTAACGACAAGTTATCACTTGGTTTGGGTGGCCGATATAGCGAAGAGACGAAAAATTTCAGCAACCAATTGTTAGTTAATACAATCTCACAAAGTGTGCCGTTACCTGTTCCTATTGGACCATTCCCTGTTGGCAGCTCTATCCCCGGCGAGGCTATCTGGAGCAAGCCACCACTATTTGAAGATAAAAGTTCATTTACCGATTTCTCACCGCGGGCATTAGTTGACTATCAGATTGACGATGATATTTCTGCGTATATCAGTTTTAGTGAAGGTTTTAAAAGCGGTGGATTCAATTCATTTGGTCTCGCTCCGGCCTTTGAGAGCGAAGAAATCAAAGCTTATGAAGTGGGACTGAAGAGTGAACTACTCGATAGGAGTTTGCGGTTGAATATCGCAGCCTTCTCATACGACTATAGCAATCTGCAGGTTCGTTTGCCGGTTCCTACCGGGGGAGTCAGTATCCAAAACGCGGGTATGGCTGAACTAAAGGGTATTGAATTCGAGGGTAACTACTCAGTCAATTCAAACCTTGCGGTGAACTTCAATCTCGCTCTGCTGGATACGGAATTTATGGAACTAGACGCACAGCAAGTCCCATCAGACATTATGTTCACTATTGGAGCACCTATTCCCCTCGAGTCTGTCGATGCAAGCGGTAATCAGCTGACACGAGCGCCAGAGTTGCAGTTCAATATTGGTGCTGAATATAACTTTGATATTAGTGCAGCGCTTACAGGGATATTTGCGTTTAACTATCGCTATCAGGATAGAGTCTTTTTCCTTGAAACGAATCAAGACCAAAATACCTTCTCATCTAATGGTGATGTTGAGAAAGTCGATGTAAGGCTGACGATCGAAAGTAATGATGACTGGGATATCACCATTTTCGGTCAAAATCTGACTAATAATCGTGTAATTACACAGGTGACAGCTTTAGGCAGTTATCCAAACGCAGCTGTTAATGAGCCTCGAAAATTTGGAATTCGAGGCTCATATTATTTTTAGCGAAGTAGACCTATTATTTAGATAACTAAAGGAAAATAAAAATGTTTAAAGTAAAACGATTTGTTACAGGACTAAATGAGCAAGGTCAGTCAGCTATCACCTTCGATGATACGGCAGAAAACATTCTAGAGGTTGCAGGCTGGCCTGGACTCTTTCTTACAGACATATGGATTACTAGTGAAACGCCAGCTGTTAATGACGGGTTGGAAGATCGTGCTGAACGTACAATCCGACACGATCCCGCACCTAATGGAACGATTTTTCGGGTTGTTGAGTTTCCACCTGAAAACAGTCTTGCTGAAAAGCCTGATATTGCTGCTATTTTTGAATCTATGGGTAGCGAGAACATACCATCTGCAGATGATTCTGCTCAGCATGCGAGCATGCATTTCACGAACAGTATTGATTACCTGTCTATTTTGTCCGGCGAAGTATCTATGGTTTTGCAGGACGGTGAGGTACTTTTGAAACAAGGTGATTGTATCGTACAGCGGGGTACCAAGCATGGGTTTATAAACCGAGGGGATGTTCCCTGTGTGATCTCCGTCGTATTAGTTGATGCCAAACCAATCTCCCAGGTGTGATCTGATGACGGATACGCAGGTAAAGGTAAAGTTAGGGAAATCCGGAAAAGGCCGGCTCGCAGGCAAGAAAGTTATTATTACCGGTGCGAGCCGGGGGATGGGCCGTGCTATTGCAGAGCGCTATGCCGATGAAGGTGCTGATTTATTCCTAACGGCTACGGGGTTAAGACAATTATGTGATACCAAAGCAGCGGCCGAGGCGCGTGGTGCTAGAGTTGAGCTTTTTGCTGGAGATCTTGCTGATCGGGAAACTGTCGGCGCTATGTTTCGACATGCTTTAAGTGCCTACCCTGATCTTAACCTAGTAGTCAATAACGCGGGAATATATAAGCCAAATCGCTTCATCGATTATAGCGCTGATGATTTCGACAGGATAATGAAGATCAATACTTATAGCGTCTTTTATATTATGCAATTAGCGATACGCCATTTTCTTAAAATCGGTGGTGGTAAAATTGTTAACATCGCTTCGACGGCTGGTAAATGGGAGAGTGAAAATCAATCTGCCTATAACGCTTCGAAACACGCGGTTGTCGCGCTAACTCGTTGCGCGGCACTGGAAACAGCAAGTCAAGGGATTAATGTCAACACTATCTGTCCTGGCCTCGTCGACACCGATATGCTTGATCAGTTGCAGTTTCATGCTGAAGCAAATGGCATCGGCTTAAAGGATTTTAAGGTTGCGGCGGAACAGCAGATTCCCATTGGCCGATTAATACAGCCCGTCGAGGTCGCCGAGATTGCTGTCTATTTAGGTGCAACTGAGTCCGATGGAATGACCGGGCAGTCAATCACCATTTCGGGAGGTATGCGAATGGGGTAATTATGACAACCACGTGAGATTCCGAGAAATCGTAATTGGTCTCGGAGGTGAATAATTATTTTAGAGAGCATAATCAGGGTAGACATTATGTATTCAAACGTATTTCAAAAAACAAATCCCTTTACTAGTAAAAACGTTTCATGGTTACTAGAACAGCGCGTAGCGAGTCATCCGGATAAGGTTTTTTTATCCTGGGAACCGGCTAATGGGAATTCTCGAGAATGGACGTTCTCAGAGTTTACAAGTGAAGTAGTATTTTTCGCTTCAGGTCTAAAAAGTTCTGGTGTCAATTATGGCGATTTCGTAGTTATTCATCTTGAAAATTGCCCCGAATTTCTGTTCGCATGGTTTGCCTGTGTCCACTTAGGGGCAGTGCCGGTCACGACGAATATACGGAGTAGTAAAGACGAGTTAAGTTATTTTATCGAGCATTCTCAGGCGCGATTTGCAATTACAGAAACTAATTTTGTTAAGAGCATGCAGAGCTGCGGGAAAGACCTTCAATGGATTGCATGTGTGGGGGATTTTATCGGCTCTGCAGTCCCAGCTGAACAAGAGGTGATCGCTTTTTCCTCATTGCGAGATAAAGAGGCCAAATTTAAACCGGCAGAGACGACTGATCAAGATATCTGCTGCGTTCAGTATACATCTGGCACTACCAATCGTCCGAAGGGTGTTGTTTGGACGCATGCTAATGCCTTGTGGGGAGCATCCGTTAATGCAACGCATTATAAATTGTCGCAAACAGATATATCGCTTATATATTTACCATTATTTCATACTAACGCAATATGTTATTCCATGTTATCCAGCTTATGGGCTGCTGCCACCATCGTTTTGCAACCAAAATTTTCTGCCAGTAGGTTTTGGCCTTTATCGCTCAAACATTGTTGTACCTGGGCAAGTACGATTCCGACAGTTATTCATGCATTAACGAAGCAATCTGATCCTTCGGGAAAACACAATTATAGATTCTGGGGTGGTGCTACCTGCAATATTCCTGGCGTTTTCGAGCGATGGGGAATTAATACCATTGGTAACTGGGGTATGACCGAGACTATTAGTCACGGCATTGTAGGATCTTTGGACCTGAGTAATTCATGTGTCGCTATCGGCATGCCCGCAAATGAGTACGCAATTCGGATTGTCGACACCGATGGTGACGAAGTTGAAATGGGAGGATCTGGGCACCTTTTGATTAAAGGTATACCGGGCGTAACACTTTTTCTTGAGTACTTAAACAATAAAGAGGCCACTGAAGATAGTTATGATGACGATGGATGGTTTATTACAGGTGATTTGGTGATGTTAGATCACGATGGTTCAATCGTGTTTTTAGATCGTGAAAAGGATGTTTTAAAAGTGGGTGGAGAAAATGTTTCAGCTGCTGAAATAGAACGAATCATTATGTCAATTCCTAATATTCAAGAGGCGGCAGTTGTCTCTCTGCAGGACGAGTTTTTGGATGAGGTACCGGCGGCCTTTGTTATAAGTAATAAAGCATCAAAAGACCTCCCTGGACAAGTCATGAAAAGATGTAAGGAAATGTTAGCCGATTTCAAGGTCCCAACAATGGTCACTGTAGTTGATGAACTTCCCAGAATTACGTTAAACAAAGTAGATAAAAAATTATTGCGTGCACAACTTAAGCTCGGCATCAGTAATACAGATTTCATCAACAAGTCAAAAATAATGCTTAATTTGGCGAACTAATATGGCCGAAGCTTGGATTATCGATGCATGTAAAACCCCTCGAGGGATTAGTAAAAAACATAGGGCAGGCCTAACCAACGCAAATATAGACCTGTGGGAGATCAATGAAGCCTTTGCTGTAGTGGCTGAGTAGTTTCGGCAAATTCTGGATTTGAATCGCGACAAAGTGAATGTAAATGGTCGTGCTATAGCTCTGGGGCACTCCATCGGCGCTACTGGTTCCATTCTTGTTGGAACTGTGAATGATGAGCTGGAGCGCCGCGACGGACAGTATGGCTTGGTGACGACGTGTTCTGCAGGATTCATGGCGCCTGCGGGGGCAGTAAATGATCTTGGGTTGGCCGCTTTTTTGAGCCTGCGCCTGAGCGCATATCCCGAATCTTTCTCTTAAAACCCTAAGACAAAAAAGGAAGCAAAATGATGTTGAAACTTTACAATTCTCCCATTTCTACATGCAGTCAGAAAGTGAGGCTGTGTCTGGCCGAAAAAGGTCTGGCCTGGATGGATCACCGCATTAGTCTGGAGACCGGTGAACACCTGGATAAGGATTATCTGGAAATTAATCCCAACGGCGTGTTGCCGGCACTGGAGCATGATGGACGGGTAGTTATCGAATCCCAAGTGATATGCGAATATCTGGATGAAGTTTTTCCCAACGAAGGAAATTGCCTGATACCCAAAGATGCGTACAAACGGGCTCGTATGAGGGCCTGGCTTTATTACATCTCTGAAGTGCCCACGAGTGCAATTCGCTATCCCTCGTTCAACACTTTATTCCGCGACTTAATCAGCGAAAGAAATACCCCGGAGTTTCGTGAAAAATTGCCTTTGAGGAAGGCGTTGTATGGAAAATTTGGTACAACCGGTTTTTCGGAGACGGAGATTCTTGAATCCCGTGATTCTCTGCGGCAAACGGTGGAACGAATCGACACCGCCACCAAGGAAAGTCCCTGGATTATGGGGGAGCAGTTCACTCTGTCTGACATCTGCGTAACCCCGACCATCGTGCGTATGCAGGACCTCGGGATGGAAGAGATTTGGACTGACCTGAAATATTTCCAGACCTGGTTTGCCCGACTTCAGGAACGCCCTTCTTTCCGTCGAGCTTTTTATAAAGGGTCCCGGTTTGCAATCCCTGCCGAGGCACCACTACTCTGCGCAGAGTTGGATACACACAATGACAGCTAAGACCCCATGGGCAGATTTGCGTCGTATCATTACAGGTGTCGATGACGACGGCCATTCCCGTGTGATTGTTGACGATAACCTGCCGAATCGCTTTATACATGATGATGGAGAGGGTCTGCACGACGTGTGCACAGACCCGGGTTATCAGCTCGACCGCCGAGCGACAAATGACCAAACGGACAGGACTGATACTATCGCCCCGGGAAAAAACGGTGTGCGATATAAAACTATCTTAGAGCTACCCCTTACGTTAAAACGAAAGTATTTTTTAAAGTCAAATGCTACAACGAATTCAACGCAATAAATGGAGAAAGCGAATGACCATAAATCGACAGTGGCTTCTGGCTGGAAGACCAGATGGAATGATTGGGCCACAGAACTTTAAGTATAACGAAAGCTCCATACCAAAAATTGGTAGCGGTGAGGTTCTAGTCAAAAATTGTTACCTATCCTTCGATCCGGCGCAACGCAACTGGACACTCGACCGTGAGTCTTATCTGCCACCAGTAGAAATAGGCGCGGTGATGCGTGCGTTTACAGTCGGGCAAGTGTTGGATTCGCAACTTGACGAATTTTCTGTGGGTGACCTAGTTCAGACAACAGGAGGTTGGCAAGATTACGTAGTGGTTGCTCCTGAGCGAGGCACTATGGGGTTAACCAAGTTACCGCCTGCGGTATCGCCCGAAATGATGCTGTCTATTCTGGGTATCACCGGCATGACTGCCTATTTTGGTTTAATGGAGCACGGCCAGCCTAAAGCAGGCGAGACTGTGCTTATATCTGGTGCTGCCGGCGCTACTGGTTCAATTGTAGGTCAAATTGCCAAACTCAAGGGTTGTCGCGTGGTCGGTATTGCTGGCGGGCCAAAAAAATGCGCGTGGCTAAAAGATGTTGCTGGATTTGATGCAGTGATCGACTACAAAAGCGAAAATGTCAGTAAGCAGATCGGGATTCATTGTCCGGATAAATGGGATATCTTTTTCGATAATGTGGGCGGCTCTATTCTGGAGGCCGCACTTGATCATCTTAATTTATATTCCCGGGTTGTTATGTGCGGGGGTATCGCTAGCTACAACGGTAAAGAACCAACCGCCGGTCCGGCCAATCTGATGAATCTGGTGACCAATCGTGGCCGCATGCAGGGCTTTATTGTTTTGGATTATTTTCCTCGAGCTCTCGAAGCTATTGATGCGCTGACTGCTTGGGTGGAAGCTGGTGACATTATCTATCAGGTTGATGTGCAGGAGGGTTTTGATAATATCCCCATGACATTACTGCGACTTTATACTGGCCAGAATGTCGGTAAGCAGCTGCTCAAAATAGCAGACCCATTCTGTGCAGTTATATCATGAGCTGAATTTCAATGAAAGATAGAAAACAACTGCCTGAATTGGCCCATATTTAGTTCTAGTAGATTCCACTATGGGTTTTGTTCCTAAAAGGATGTTGACCATGGGCCATTGGGTGGAGCGCTTTTCTGCATTTGGCCGTTTGGCTACGATGCTACTGCAGACAGGAGAGGTTGATGACTCGCTAATCTGGGCTTCTTTTATTTATCCTTAGGCCATAATTACTCATTTTAATGCGGTAAAATGCTGGGATAAGTGCGGCATCAGACTAGAGAGATATTTTTTGACATGAGTAATGAAGATGAGAGGCAAGTAACACTTCTTCCACTTCTTCCACTT
>TARA_B110000908_G_scaffold108035_1_pt1 | contig 11334 bp, 12 predicted proteins | sample TARA_B110000908 | Tara Oceans TARA_B110000908 (sample SAMEA4398067) | marine metagenome | biome: Polar Biome; feature: [DCM] deep chlorophyll maximum layer (ENVO:01000326); material: water (ENVO:00002006), including particulate matter (ENVO:01000060) such as... | depth 36 m
GTCCCCACATTTCCAATGCCCCACTTTCCGAATCCCCCAGTGGCATAACCTGCCTTTTTAAGTATGGAGGCTACCGTTGGGGTTCCCTTGGCAGTTGGCAATAATCCATGTAGCGATTTATTGGCTCGGCGTAATGCGTGGCCCGGGTGCATGCCTGTCATCAAAACACAGCGGGTCGGTCCACAAACGGCGTTACCACTGTAGGCCCGGTTAAACTGCATTCCATCCTTCGACATCTTATCCATTACTGGAGTCTTGATGTGTTTACCTCCATAATTGGTGAAATCACCAATTCCTGCATCATCAACCATGATGTAGATGATATTGGGTTTACTGGGAGCTGCGAATGCCAAAGACCCTAAACTAAAGGCCGTGAGGACATGTGTGAGTGTGGAGTTGATTTTCATGAAATTGATACGCTGCCTCTGTGAAGGATAGAATGTGGAACTAGTAATACTAGATAATGTTGCGACTCTTTTTGTTATAACATCAACACTTTTGCTCGATATGATCCATCACTAAGGCGAATGAGACGACAACCCCTGACTTCCTACACAATGTTGCCTTCTTGACGCACCATGGAGTTTGTGGTGTGCTGCCGAATAACACACACCTAAATCTCCATAACTGGGCAACCCAGCCGAGAAATGTTTGCGAGGGTAATCGTGTATCTAATTTATGCTTAAAATGACGTTCAGATCACTCCGCCCCATCCTTACTATCATTGTATTTTCTGCAGTCACTTGTGCTGTAATACGCCTTGCTAGTGCTGACAACACAGCAGTCAAACCACTCCAGGTAAGAGTGGATACTAAGGGGTTCAATGCTAGTCAGGCGGATATCAAGAAAGTGCTCGATTACGCAGGCCACCCACTTTGGAAACAATTTGCTGACTACAAGATCGAACCCATTGTCGTGCAAAAGGGAAACGGTGGTCCGATCACACTTTTCAAACGAAACAACAAGGGTGAGATTATTATCAAACTTGATACTAAAAATACATTCTGGAGCCAATACGCTTATCAGTGGGCACATGAACTGTGTCACGTGTTATGTGGATACCGTCCTGATGGCAGGGACAACAAATGGTTCGAGGAAACGCTCTGTGAGATGGCATCTCTCTACTGCATGAGGGCTATGGCTGTCGATTGGGCAGCTAAGCCACCTTACCCTAACTGGAAGAGTTACGCGCCTAGCTTAAAAAAGTATGCCGACACCACGATGGCGAAGTATGAGAAAGTGGACAACAAAGGGTTGGCTGCTTTTTACAAGAAACATGAGAAAAAACTCCGCAAGGACTCGACACTACGCCAGCTCAACGGAGCCATGGCAGCGGCATTATTGCCTGTGTTTGAAAAAAATCCTGAACACTGGGAGGCGGTTCGATACATTAACATCACAGCTGCCAAAAAGGGCCTTACTCTGAAGGAGTATTTTACGAAGTGGAAAAAAGACGCCCCTAAGAAACACCATGCACTCATCGATGAAATAATGAAGGTGTATGGGGTGAAGTAAGGCTAGTTTTATATTTTGCCGACAGGTTGCAAACCAAGAGCGTCCTACTTTCTAACTACCAAAAGAAACGGTGTAGTCTCAGTGGCACCCTTACGATGAAAACGTGACACGGAGAAACTCGTTCCATGTCTACCAGCCAGATACAGTTTTACCGCCTCTGCCTCATCGTCCCCTCCTGAATGCCCTGGGTAACACATCACAGTAAGAACGCCTCCAGACTTTAGTAGCTCCAATGAGTCGGCTAGAGCCTTGAGAGTGGAGTCCACCTTGGTGATTTTTTCTTTATCCCCACCTGGTAAATAGCCGAGATTAAACATCACAGCACTGAGACCATTCTGAGCAAATCGTAAAATCTCAGCATGGCTTTGCAAATGTAGCTCATAGGACCGCTCGTCAATACCAGCTCCGGTTAACCTCTCAGCGGTCGATTTTATCGCATCTTGCTGAACATCAAAGCCGATCACTTTTCCGCCTTCACCCACACAATTGACCAAAAACAAGGTGTCGTGACCGTTACCCAAGGTTGCATCAACGACGGTTTCCCCCGGCTTTACCGCCGCAACGATACAATCATGGGCTTTAGCGATGAGACTTCCCTCAATAGAATATTCGGAAATCATTCTAGTTACTAGGCCCAGGCAGGTTTTTCGAAACACTCCAGAGACAGGTCCTCATCGAGCTCGCATTCACCACATAAGTGTGAGGCAAAGTGCTCGGCCACAGCGGGTGCCATCAAGGTGCCCTTTGATCCTAGGCCATTAAAAAATCCCACCTGCGGCATCTCGGAATGAAAGCCTACAAGAGGCCTACTGTTCCGTATAATTGGCCTTACTCCGGCCTCGTGTTCAATCACCTCGATCGGAACATCTCCCTCAACAAGCCACGTGCGAAGTTTTGTTAGAACATCCTCTTTTCCTGCTTCCGTCGGTTCTGAATCCAGATTTTTCCAATCGTAGCTTGCCCCAGCCTTCCACATTCCGCCTTCACGCGGCGCTAGCCAACCATTGCAATGATATCGTTTCGATTCATCGAGTCCATCTATCCAAAGGCTCAAAATCTCACCCTTGGCACTCCGGTGTGGAATATTGCTAAACCAGCCATCGTAGCCTTTGATGCCCGATAGTCCATAGGCGCCTTGGCAAAGAATGATTTTCCCAGCAAACACATCCTGCCATCGGACTAACCCATCCTCAAAGGTCACGTCCTCTTCTCGAAAATCGCCCTCTCTCCAAGCGCCGGCATCCATGAGCTTGTCTTTGACGACTTGCAGAAAAGTAACCGTATCAAGCCAGGCTCCCTCTGACATTTCAATACCTCCTAGATCGTGTTTAAATGGACCATCTAATCGCCCCATATCAAATGCCCACTGATCATGATCGAGATCCTTACCTTCCCATTTTTGACGTTCCTTCTCGGTAGCAAACAAACGCACCACAGGAGTTTTTCGATAGAATTTCCTGCCAGTCTCTTTTTCCAATGCGTGATAATACGCCACTGCCTTTGGTAAATATTGCTCCTGTCGCCAAGCCGCATTCATGCCCTTTCCCGTCAGCGGCGTCACTAACCCAGCCGCGACTCTTGTCGAAGAGCCTGCATCCTGTCGGTCCACGACCAATACAGTTTTATCGCGCTTCAGCAACTCCAGTGCCAGAGTGCTACCGGCAAGACCTTGACCAATGATCAGAAAATCAACTTTCATCTAGGGAAACTGATAGCGTATTTCAGCTATCATGAAAACACCTGATTTGCCCTACTCAGCAATCCGTAACTCTGCCTGGATTTCTTTATTTGGATCCACCCAGTCGGCATCGTATCCTTTGGCATAAGCAAAAAGATCACGGTGCATGTATTCGTAATAAGCCTCCTTCTGTTCGTCATTGAGACGGTGCCAAATTGTTACGTTAAAAGCACGGGTCACCTTCTGCATCATTTTCAAAGTCAACCGACGTCCCTTACGAGCTTTTTGAACCTGCTTGTGCGTAAGTTGCTCAGTCGATACCTCCACCATATCGTGGTTTCCCATGCCCCACTCATCCATCATTCGGTCGAGAGGTTGGGTGCCAAGATCGCGTTCTGTTTCACTCATGGCTTGTTTCTATCCTAAATTTTCAATTTGGAAACTGAAATTGGAGTTTGGAATTTTAATTTTGGGGTTTATCTTCACGGCATGCCCAGCAAGAAAGACATACTCGACCTCTACTTTATGGATGCGAGACACAAGCTGATTGATCTCGCCGCCTTCCTCGATCGGATCGATCGCCATGACGGCGAACCCGACTACAGGCTCGAAGGATTCCACGATGCCCTCAAAGCCATGCAATCCCCTGGAGACGTCCCACGAGCACAGGCCGTGCTTGAAGTGCTCTCTGATCACACCACCGAGCCAATTCCTAAAGCGACGATTCAAGGCGCCTTTGGAGCAGTAAACAAAGGTAACTAATCACCCGACACCCGAATTATGAAATATATAGAACCACATGCCCACATGGTGAGTCGGACTACCGACGACTACCAAGCCATGGCGATGGCTGGCTGCGAAATCATCTGCGAACCTGCTTTCTGGGCGGGATTTGACCGCACCTCGGCCCAAGGATTTTACGACTATTATTGTCAACTCACTGACTATGAGCCGAAGCGAGCTGCCAAATTTGGTATCAAGCACTACAGCTGGCTATGCATCAACCCAAAGGAAGCCGAGGATGCTGGATTTGCCCGTGAAGTCATGGCGATCATTCCTGAGTTTATCGATAAGAGCAACGTGCTTGGCATTGGTGAAATTGGCCTTAACAAGAATACGGTTAGCGAGTTAGCGATTTTCGAAGAACACGTAGCCATTGCCCTGAAATATGATCTCCCTATCCTGATCCATACTCCCCACCTTGAGGATAAACTTAAAGGCACCCGATTGATTATAGATGCCCTAAAAAATGCCAACGTCGATCCAGGCAAAGTTATCATCGATCATGTTGAAGAGCACACCGCCGGGCTAGTTCTCGATGCTGGATTTTGGGCAGGCATGACACTTTACCCAGAATCAAAATGTAGCCTGCCACGTGCGGTCGACATCCTCGAAAATTTTGGAACAGAAAACATCTGGATGAACTCCGCCTGCGACTGGGGCATCTCCGATCCTCTCGCTGTGGCCAAATGTGTGATCGAGATGAAAAAACGGCAACATACTGAAGAGCTCATCAGCAAGGTTGTGTATGACAATCCCGTAAAATTCCTGAGCCAATCAAAGAACTTTAAGATCTAAGCATGGACATCGATCAAATTGAATCATTCAAAGCCACCTTACGCCAGCTTCCCCAAGAAGAACAGGACCACCTAGCCAGTTTTCTGTTTATGGAACGGCTGAAGCGAAATAAGCTCGTCATGCCCACATTGCATCAACGTATCGAAGATGCCGATGCCGACAACTGGCAATCGTGGGAGAAAACCAAGGACTCACTCAAGAATGACTAACACTCGAATGACTAACACTCTTGTCTACATCCACAGCCTTGCCGCTGATCATCTCAATGGAATGGGCAGCAAAAAGAATGTGGTCCAATTTATCAACAAGCTGGAGTCCAATCCTGAAACTGTAGGCGACTATCGTCAGCCTGACCCGCGTGGACGCATGCTTGAGGTTAAGCTAATTGACCGACAGGTCATTCTCTTTTTTAAAGACCCGTTTGCCAATATTGTAAAGATTCTCGATATCCGGAACGTAGAGGCTTTGTAAGTTTTAAACTCCAAATACCAAATTTTGAAATTCGCTGCCTCTCATCTCGCCTACTGTACTAATATTCATCCTGCTGAGACATGGGAGGAAACTTTGAGTGTTCTTAAAAAACACACGCTCGCCGTAAGAGATCAAGTGGTGCAACCTAATGAGCCTTATGCAATTGGGCTTCGATTGTCTGCCGTGGCTGCAGAAGAACTTCTTCAGGACGATAACCTCACACAATTCCAACAATGGTTGTCTGAAGAAAACTGCTATGTTTTCACTATCAATGGATTCCCATACGGTTCATTTCATGGCACACGAGTAAAAGAAAAAGTCTATCAACCGGACTGGAGTTCTTCCGAGCGCCTCGAATATACCAACAATCTGTTCATCATCATCGCCCAACTCGTTCCGGAAGGAATTGACGGGTCAGTCTCTACACTCCCTGGGTCCTTTAAAGAGTTCCATGCTGACGAAGCTGACATTTTCAAAAACCTTGAGGCCTGCGCGAAGTCGATAGAAACCTTGTCTCATCTATTCGATCGAGACCTCCATCTAGGCCTCGAACCTGAACCGCTCGGACACTTCGAAAACACCGAGGAAACACTCGCATTTTTTGATCGTTTTCTAGCCGCCGTAGCGGATCCAGATCTGGTCAAGCGCCGCATCGGCATCAACTACGACACCTGCCACTTCGCACTCGAATTCGACAACTGCCACGCATCCCTCGACGCGCTGCGTGCGGCAGGATTAAGAATTTCCAAAGTCCACCTTTCCTCAGCTCTTAAGTTTGATCCATCATCAGAATCGGCCCTAAACTCCATACAAGCCTTCGACGAACCCACTTACCTTCATCAGGTAATCGTCCAAGACAACGACGGAAAACTCACCCGTTTCAAAGATCTCCCCGAGTTCCTTCAATCTTCATTGAATTTTGAAGCGTCGACTGAAGGCCGAATACATTTCCACATCCCCCTTTACGCAGAGCCTGAGCCGCCGTTGGGATCGACACAAGATCATGCAGTAGCCGCGCTAGATTACTTCAAAAACAATCCCGACTTCTGCACCCACTTTGAAATCGAAACCTACACGTGGGGCGTGCTTCCTAGTGATCTACAGATCCCCATCGAGGATCAGATCGCCAAGGAATACGCGTGGGTTCTCGGCATCGGTTAGGCTCCGATATAGGAACAGACGTATTGGCAAATCCCCGCATCCACCTCGATCGTGAATCCTGAGTTAGCAGGAACGTCAAAATGCTCGCCCGAAGTAAAGCCATCGCTGCCATCAATACCATCGAGCGTCACCAGACAAGCGCCATCGGTAATTTCCATCCGCTCGGCTTTCTCTGTACCAAAGTGATAACTTCCTGGATAGATCAGACCAAAAGTTTTAGTAGTTCCATCCTCAAGGGTAATACCGTGGGAAGCGACTTTGCCGTCGAAGTAGATATTGGCTTTTGCTTCAGCTGTGACATTGGAAAATTGCATGGGCGAAAGATCAACTAGAATACCACTGCCGGGCAAGAATGAACTCCGTCAGCTTTTTGCTCTATCTCTCTGAAACTGTCTCAAATAATAGTTCTCAATGAAAACACAACTGAAGAAGAACTCAAGGCACTGGCCAAAATACGAGAAACACACTGCGTCTACATACGTTTACACCTCGGTGTTCAACCAGTCGCCCTTCAGGTGAAGCCAGACAAAGATGATCGCTTGAATTAATACATCAACCATCATCACCTTCCAGATTCCGAGCAGGCCTATGTCGAAGTACTTCATCGCAACCCAAAGACCACCTACACGAATCAGCCACATCGAGGCAAAGGAATAAACGGTAACGAGTCTCGTAGCCCCAGCACCACGCATCGACATCTTCATCACCATCATAGTAGCAGTTAGTGCCTGAAACAGGCCAACAAAACGGATCACCGGCGCAGCAACATCGGATTGGGCTGTGCCTGACATTCCAAACATCGAGAGAAACTCGGTATTAAAAAACGAGATCAGAAGCCCTGCGCTCCCCATCGACAGCACGGCCACGACCCAGCAGAAGCGCACTGCCTTTTTCGCCATCACCTTATCACCGGCACCAAGATACTGCCCAGTCAGTGTGCTCGCCGCCATACCAATGGCAAAGCCAGGCATAAAACTTACCGATTCGAGTCGGACAACCATGGCATGAGCCCCTAACGTTCCAGCTTTGAGATGTCCGATAAAATACACACCCACGGCGTGAACCGACCACATACCGATGATTTCTATCATCGACGGCCAGCTCACCCGCCAGATCCGACGTAGCATCGGCATGTCGTAGCGTAAGTTTTGCATGTGGAGCACAAGCGGCTCCCCTCCCTCGCTGGCCTCTTGACTGGCCTTACCCTGAGGTCGCAAAAACCATAGGATAAACCCAGCCCCTGCTGCCCAGCCGATAACAGTTCCTCCGGCAAGCCCCTTCACGCCCCAGCCAAGCTGGTAAACGAACCAAATACTCAGGCAGACGTTAACAACATTCACGATGAACATCGCAAGGAATGGTTTCATCGTATCGCCATATCCCCGCAAACAGCTACTTGCGACAAATAGGACGCCACTAAACGGTGCCAGTAAAGCGGCCACACGCATGTAATCCATCACGTAAGTCGTTGCTAAGTCACTGAGATTGAAAAAATCGGCCATAAACGGCACAGCCATCCAGATCATCACCCCACTCACCGCCCCTGACGCGATACCGAGCAACAACGACTGACCTAGCGCCAGATTGGCTGCTTTCATGTCCCTAGCTCCAGTCGAGCGCGATACCAAAGCCATCGCCCCCGTGGCCATCGCACCTTGAAGAATCATCAATAACCACATCAGATACATGGAAGCCCCCATCATATCCATAATCGCCTCTGCGGCTTCCCCTTTTTCCATCCGCCCCGCAATCATCATATCGGCAAAGCCAACACCCACACCTAGCAGGTTTTGTAAAAACGGCCACAGCGCCAATGCCATGACCTGTCGTGACAAGGACATACCAGCCAACTTCCCACCAAGCTCCAACGGTTCGGTGTCCGGTGTAGATAAATCAGGATTCCCCCCTTCACTCTGATAATCGTTGCTCATGTTTCTTCCGGGTCCGATGTCACGGATACACATCTCAAACGGCATCGCTGTGCTAAATTCTACACCAATGACGTCGCGCCGAACTATCGTCAAATTTACCGATATGGAAATACCAAAATCATTTCCACAAAACGTTCTCATAATTTATCTTCAAACTTCACACTGAATACCTCAAACTAACCCCGCAATGACCAGCGATCCTTACCAACCTCCAGCAGTCGATCCGGATCCAGACTGTGAGGATCATACTCCACCCCCTCCAGTCGTGGTAGAACATCTTCATCGAACCAGGCCATGGGTTAAATTTTGCAGTCTGGCAGGATATATCACCTCGGGATTCCTCATCCTGATTGCGATTCTCACCCTGCGCGGGATGCTGGGCCGGTTTTCAATCCAGTATATGATCCTACTGGGTGGCTTTTATCTGGTTTTGGCCATTCTTTTCATCATTCCGTCGCTTTGGCTGTCGAGATATGAAAAAGCCATCACTCGACTGGAAATCAGCAATCGGCTCGAAGATCTCGAACAAGCTATCGCCCACCAGAGAGCATTCTGGCGTCAGATGGCCATCATGATTCTGCTAATGCTCGTGATTTATTTGATTACTATAGCGTTTTCGGCCATCGTTTTGCTCTCGTCTAGATAAGACTTCGCGTGTCATACCCATATTTAATCTATACTAATTGGATATTTTCAGCCAAAATCCAGCGGGCAGCGCAAAAAAACTTCCAAAAATGCGTATTCTATGCCCACAAGGAGACCTCAGGTTGCCAAAACAGCCCAATAAATCTCAATAATCACCTAAATCAGTCACTATCCGCGCTAAAACTCGCGTATATAAGCACAAATCAACCATTTTATGTCGGAGAAGAATAATACGATGAAGCAGCCCACCAAAAAGCTATTGGGATTCCCCCCAGCACAGGGACTTTACGATCCCGAAAACGAGCACGACTCCTGCGGAGTTGGGTTCCTCTGTCATCTCAAGGGCAAAAAATCACATGACATCATCTCGGGAGCTCTCGATATGAACGTCTGCATGGAGCACCGTGGTGGCTGTGGTTGTGATGAAGCTACCGGTGACGGCGCCGGTCTGTTTATCCAATTACCTCATCAATTTTTCAAATCTGTAACTCCAGAGCTGGGTATCGAACTGCCTGAGGAAGGCCAGTATGCTGTTGGATTCGTTCACCTATCGCCTGATCCCGAGGAAGCGGCTACGGCGGTGGCTTCTTTCGAGAAGGCTGTCAGAAAAGAAGGTCAGTCCGTTCTTGGATGGCGTGATGTCCCCGTAAAGAGCGACATCCTCGGCAAAGCAGCTCGCGATTGCGAACCGCAGATGAAGCAAGTTTTTGTGGCTCGGTCTCCAGAGATCGCAACCGCTCAGGATTTTGAACGTAAACTCTACGTGATCCGCCGCCGCGCATCCCAGTCGATCCGCTACACCTCCACCAGTGGCGCTGAGTATTTCTACACCGTCTCACTGTCTGCCCGTACGATTATCTATAAAGGTATGTTGACCACGTGGCAGCTTAAGGATTATTTCCCCGATCTCCAGAACGAGAAAATGGTATCCGCAATGGCGCTGGTTCACTCCCGTTTCAGCACCAACACCTTCCCAAGTTGGCCCCGTGCCCAGCCATTCCGCTACATGTCACACAACGGCGAAATTAACACCATGCGCGGTAATTCCAACTGGATGCAAGCCCGCCAAAAGCTTCTGGCCAGCGGTGTCCTAGGAAAAGATCTCGATAAGCTTCTGCCTATTATCCGTGATGACGGATCAGACTCTGCCATGTTCGATAACTGCCTCGAGTTCCTCGTACTCTCTGGTCGCCCCCTACCTCAGGCCATCATGATGATGATCCCCGAGCCATGGGAAAAGCACCAGCACATGAGCGATACCAAAAAGGCATTCTACGAATACAATGCCACCCTCATGGAGCCATGGGACGGCCCTGCATCGATCGCCTTCTGTGATGGAGTTTCAATCGGCGCCATCCTCGACCGTAACGGCCTCCGCCCATCGCGATACTACGTCACCAACGACGACATGGTCATCATGGCCTCAGAAGTTGGTGTCCTAAAAGTGGACCCCGCTACCGTGATCAAGAAAGGTCGCCTCGAGCCAGGTCGCATGTTCCTTGTTGATACAGAAAAGGGACGCATCATCGATGACTCCGAAATCAAAGAAGAGATCGCCCAGAAAGAGCCCTACGCTGAGTGGCTTCAAAGCAACCGCGTCTTTTTTGCCGACCTCGCAAAAGGGGAATCCAAAGCAACTATCACAGGTCACGATCTGATCCAACGCAACCGCGCCTTCGGATATACCTTCGAGGACAAGCGCCTCATTCTCGCCCCATCGGCACAGACTGGCAACCAGCCACTCGGAGCCATGGGTAACGATACCCCGATCGCTGTGCTCTCTGACAGACCCCAGTTGCTCTACAACTACTTCCGTCAGCTCTTTGCCCAGGTTACTAACCCAGCCATCGACCCTATCCGGGAAGAACTGATTACATCCAGTGTCACCTTTGTAGGATCAGAAAACGACATCCTCAACCCTGGACCGGAAAATTGCCGGATGATCCGCCTGGAAAGCCCCCTCATCGACAACGATGAACTCGCTAATCTGCGGGACGTTGAGCTCGAGGGGTTCCAGTCTGAGACAATTCCTATTCTCTATCGTCCGGAAACCCTCGATGCAGGGTTGGCCGCTGGCCAGCTTCCAGGACATGCCGACGAACCTAACGTTACTGACGATGCTGAGGAGCTAGCTCAGGTATCGGGCGATACTCTGAAGGTAGCTCTTGATAAAATTTTCAAAGCCGCAGACACCGCCATCCGTCACGGTGACAACATCCTAATCCTCTCGGATCGTGGAATGAACGCTAAGAAATCCCCGATCCCCGCTCTTCTCGCTGTTGCAGGCCTCCACCATCATCTGATCCGCAGTGGAACTCGCACCAAGGTTTCCATCGTTCTCGAGTCTGGCGAACC
>TARA_B110000908_G_scaffold154361_1_pt1 | contig 11318 bp, 11 predicted proteins | sample TARA_B110000908 | Tara Oceans TARA_B110000908 (sample SAMEA4398067) | marine metagenome | biome: Polar Biome; feature: [DCM] deep chlorophyll maximum layer (ENVO:01000326); material: water (ENVO:00002006), including particulate matter (ENVO:01000060) such as... | depth 36 m
GGTGGTGCTGACACGTACCAAGAAATCTACGACGAAGTACGCACAATTTCTGCAGACACGCTGCCAGAAAATGTTGAACCACGTCGTTGGTGGAAATCCTAATCCTTCCGGATGAATTTTGGGCCGGCCCGCACACAGCGGGTCGGCCTTTTTTGTAGCTTTTTAATATAAAGACGGCGACATTCGGGTAACTGTCTGAATGTTGAAACGGGGGGATACTAGGATGTCGATTTGGAGCGAGGCCGCGTCAGTTGTGCCTGCCATTTTGTCGGGCGATACTTGGGAAATGAAAAACGCATTCTATTCGGATGGCATGTGGCTTTTTGGTGTTGTTGTGACTTTAGTTGGGGGCGTTTTGGCCCACTTGTTATTTAAGGCAGTCCCGTTTGTGGAACGCCATTTGGAACGCGGCGTGTCTGTAATCGCATATCTTGTAATTGCAGGTATCATCTTTTGGGGTGTGGTCGATCGGTTTGTATTTTCGAACCAGTGGTCGGGATCAACAACCATTCCACCGTTCTTGTTCATGATCATGGCGTGGTTCGGCTGTTCATATAACGTGAAATTGCGCACCCACCTTAGCTTTAGCGAATTCCGTTCAAAAATGAGCCCTAAGGGTCAGATGAGTGCACTCACAATGGACACAGTCCTATGGTTTGGCTTTTGCCTGCTCGCAATCACAACGTCTTTGCGTTTCACCGCGTATTCCGCTGACAACTTCCAGATGGTTGACGGCGTTGATAACGTGATGAAGTGGTGGTTCTACATCACCGTCCCCATCGCATTTATTTTGATGTCTGGACGCATTGTCGGCAATTGGCTTGAGGATTGGAGCAATTACAAAGCGGGTAACCCAATCGTCAAAACAGCCGTAATTGGGGGGGATGTCTAATGACCGATGGTACTTGGATTATGCTTATTTCGCTAGGTGTGACGATGTTGTTCATGCTTGGCACACCTGTCCTACTGGTTATCTTTTATTGGGTGGTGGGCTGTAGCTTTGTGATTGAATTGCCTTTGGACAACACGGGCAACGAATTGCTGAACGTGTTTAACAAGGGGTTCGCCCTGCTGGCGATGCCGCTGTTTATCCTTACGGGGGACCTGATCAACCAATCGGGAATTGCGCGACGGCTTTCGGACTTTGCTTACTCCTGTTTAGGTTGGCTACGGGGCGGTTTGGCTATGGCGGCACTTGCGGCCTGTGGTCTGTTCGCAGCGATCTCTGGATCAAACTCTGCCACAACGGCGACAATCGGTTCGATGTTGCACCCTGAAATGGTCAAAGGCGGCTATGACGAACGGTTCTCGGCGGCGACCGCGGCTGCGGGTGGTACTGTTGGGATCATCATCCCACCGTCAATCATCTTCATTGTGTACGGGTTCCTGTTGAACTTACCCATCTCTGATCTGTTCATTGCGGGCATCATTCCGGGGGCCATGATGGTTCTGGCCATGATGACGGCCGCGTTCATCATCTGCACGATCAACGGTTGGGGATTCTTGATCAAACTGTCACCAATGCGCGTCATCAAAACTGCAATTGGTGCATGGTTAGGCTTCTTCGCAATCGGCTTGGTTTTGTGGTGTATCTACACGGGCAAAGCGTCACCTACTGAGGCGGCAGGTGTGACTGTTGGGGTTTGCATCATAATCGGCTTGATTTGCTATCCGCTGAACAAGCTTATGAAGGACGATGTGCACACCGACGTCGAAGACAAATCAGTGGCCTCCATGCTGGTGGTCGAAGGGTTCACAATCATGAGCCTGCCACAGATCGTATCGCGTTCTGCACAAATCACCGGTATTCTGGTGCCACTGATCGCGATCTCTGTTGCCATGCAGCAGGTGATGTCGTCCTTGGGTGCCAAAGAATTCATCGGGGCATTTGTGACAGGCATGGGTGGCTACTATGCGGTTCTGTTCACCTCGATGGCGATTGTATTTGTGACGGGAATGATCCTTGAATCATTGCCAGTGACAATCATTCTTGCACCAATCCTGGCCCCAATCGCGGCGTCTGTTGGTGTTGATCCCATCCACTTCTCGGTGATCTTCCTTGTGGGTGCATCGATCGGGTTTATTACGCCACCCTACGGCTTGAACCTTTATGTGGCCTCGGGGGTGACGGGTGTGCCGTACTTCAGACTGCTGCGCTACACGGTTCCATACTTGATCGCCTTGATTTCAATGTGGGTTCTGGTTGCGCTGATACCTGAATTGGCACTATGGCTACTGCCAGCTAGATAAGGTGAATTTGATGCCACACAGTATGGCACATGAAAAAGGACAAATCCCAACAAACCTGCGGCTTCTGCTGTTGTTGGAAGAAGTCTCTCGTGCAGGCGTCCCCGTGACGCCTGCCGACTTGGTTGACGCACTTGGGCTGCCCAAACCCACAGTGCATCGACTGTTTAATACGGCTGAAGACGCTGGGTTCCTACAGCGCGATATCGATGGACGGTCCTTTGGACCGGGTCCACGGCTGCGCCGTCTTTCCGTCAATACACTTAGCTCGCAGCGCCTTCGGACCGTACGACTGTCTATCCTGAACGGTGTGGTCGAACGGATGGGGGAAACCTGCAACATCGCGGTTCCTGATCGCGAAGCAATGGTTTACCTTGATCGTATTGAAACCAAATGGCCGCTGCGCATTCAGTTGCCAGTGGGGACCAAGGTGCCGTTTCATTGCACCGCGTCAGGTAAAATGTACCTCAGTTCCTTGAATCCTCGGTATCTTGATCGCTACCTCGCCTCGCGGATACTCGAAGAACACACCAGCAAAACCATCACCGACACCGCCACGCTAAAGGCGGAACTGATCAAGACACGCAAACGTGGCTATTCCACGGATGACGAGGAATTCATGGACGGCATGGTGGCTGTGGCTGTGCCAATCATCGACGATCAGGGGCGGTTAGTCTCGACGTTATCTGCGCATGCGCCTTTGCAACGCAATGATCTGCCTGCATTGGTTGCCAATGTTGAAATGCTGAAAACGGCGGCAGACCAATTGTCGGAATTGTTGCTAAGCTAAGCTGCCAATCGGTTGACAATCCCCCTGTCTATTGGCCAAAGATGAGGGCAACGGGGCACTGTCCCTCACTCACAATAATTACAGGAGTAATTCAGATGATGCGCACAAGAGCAGCAGTCGCAGTCGAGCCGGGCAAACCGCTTGTCGTTATGGATGTGAACCTTGACGGGCCACGCAAAGGCGAGGTTTTGGTGGAAATTAAGGCGACAGGCCTATGCCACACGGATGATTTTACCCGCTCTGGCAACGACCCAGAAGGGATATTCCCTGCTATCCTTGGCCATGAGGGTGCGGGCATTGTGATGGAGATCGGCGAAGGCGTTACATCTTTGGAAGTTGGCGATCACGTGATCCCTCTTTACACGCCTGAATGTCGTGAATGCGAATACTGTCTGAACCCAAAAACCAACCTGTGCCAAAAAGTTCGAGCTACCCAAGGGCAGGGGCTTTTGCCTGATGGATCTACGCGGTTCTCCATGCTAGATGGCACGCCGATCCACCACTACATGGGGTGTTCAACCTTCGCCAACCACACGGTTGTGCCCGAAATCGCTTTGGCCAAAGTGCGCAAGGACGCGCCGTTTGATAAAATTTGCTACATCGGCTGCGGTGTGACCACGGGCATTGGCGCAGTGATCAACACAGCCAAGGTCGAGATCGGATCAACAGCCATCGTCTTTGGTCTGGGCGGCATCGGGTTGAACGTGGTCCAAGGTCTGCGCCTTGCTGGGGCTGACCAAATTGTCGGCATTGACCTGAACGAAGACAAGATCGAAATGGCCAAGCATTTTGGCATGACCCACTTCGTAAATCCGTCAAAAGTCGAAGGCGATCTGGTCGAGCACTTGGTCGAACTGACAGGCGGTGGCGCTGACTACACATTCGATTCGACAGGCAACGTCAACGTGATGCGCACCGCTTTGGAGGCGTCACACAAAGGCTGGGGCGAAAGCATCATTATCGGTGTGGCACCCGCGGGCGCAGAAATCTCGACCCGTCCATTCCAATTGGTCACGGGCCGGTCATGGCGCGGCACTGCATTTGGCGGGGCCAAAGGGCGCACCGACGTTCCAAAAATCGTAGATTGGTACATGGATGGCAAGATCGAGATTGATCCAATGATCACCCACAAACTGACCCTTGATCAAATTAACGAAGGCTTTGAATTGATGCACGCTGGCAAGTCGATCCGCGCCGTTGTCGTATTCTAGGAACTGTCAATGCTGACGTAATACAATGGCCCGTAGCTTTCCCGCTGCGGGCCATTTTTGGTTGCCGATGATAAGGGGGTATAGCAGGTTTAGGCTACGGGACAGTTTAAAGCGGCTGTAATCATATGGCGAATTTGCACCTCATATTCAGGGGCCGTGTGATGAGGGATGCCACTAAGGCACAACGATTTTTCGACGATGCTGAACCCAAGTATCACAGACATTAATAGGGCGGCGCGGGCCGGATCGCCGATGAGCGCTTCAAGTGCATTTTGCATGTTTTCAGACTGGGCATGCCGCACCATTTCCCCCACTTCGGGATCGCGTGCGTTCATCACCATCAATTGTAAAACGGACGGATCACCGACTTCGCGGGGGGTACTCACAAAAATGCGAACAATTGCTTCGACCAGCTCATTCACGTTATTTACGGGAGGCATGGCAAAGGCCCCTTGCAACGTCGCCTCAAACAAGGCGCGTTTACCCCCGAAATACCGCGAAATAAGGGCTACATCGACGCCTGCACTTTGGGCAATTTCGCGCAAAGATACGTTTGAATAGCCATGCGCCCAGGTCAATAGGCGTGCTTGGAGCAGTAATTTTTCGCGTGTATCGTTGGAGCGGGACATATGGCTTACAGGTCGCTTTGCTAAGTTTTGTCAACGGTCGTTGACACTGAGGGATTTCTGACGCACATAAAGTCAACGACTGCTGACTTACGCTAAGATTACACCCACCTAATGAAGGAACCTAACATGAAACTGAAAGTTAATGGAACCGATCACGTGGTGGATGTTGAACCTGATATGCCCCTATTGTGGGTTTTGCGCGATGAATTGGGCATCACTGGCCCGAAATACGGGTGTGGCATCGCCCAATGTGGGGCCTGCACGGTTCATATGGACGGCGAAGCGGTCAAGTCCTGCCAAATCGCGGCCGAAGATGTGAGCGGAGAAATCGTTACAATTGAGGGACTTGGCACACCTGATGCATTACACGCCGTGCAATCTGCATGGGTTGAACACCAAGTCGCACAATGTGGCTACTGCCAATCCGGTCAGATGATGACCGCCGCCGCTTTCGTGCTAGAAACCCCATCGCCCACTGACGCGGAAATCGACGATGCCATGTCCGGCAACCTGTGCCGCTGCGGCACATATCCCCGTATCCGCGCTGCTGTAAAAACAGCCGCCAAAAATCTAAGCGAGGCATAGCCCCATGGGGAAATTGAAAACAATCGCCCGCCGTACATTCTTGATCGGGTCTGCTGCCATCGCTGGTGGTGTCGCATTTGGGGTCTATAAATACAAAACGCCATACGCCAATCCACTGTTGAATAACCTCGCCGACGGGGAAGCTGGTCTGACACCATACGTAAAAATCGACGCCTCAGGCATCACATTGATTACACCGCGTGCAGACAGCGGGCAGGGGGCCTATTCGGTCCAAGCCATTCTAATAGCTGAAGAACTGGACGTCGAACTAGATCAGATCAACGTTGATCCCGGCATGCCAGATAAGGCATATTATAATACCGCGTTGGGCGCAGATGGCGCACCATTTGCGCCAACCGACGACAGCTTCACTGCGAACACGACACGTACTGTCATGGATTCATTGATGAAGTTTCTTGGAATGCAGATCACGGGCGGATCGACGACCGTGCCTGATTCATACGAGAAATTACGCCTCGCTGGTGCTGTTGCCCGCGAAACGCTGAAAGCCGCCGCTGCCCAAAAGACGGGTATCGCTGTGTCTGAATTGAAAACCGCAGGCGGCATGGTTGTGACCCCAGATGGCACCAAAATTAGCTATCAAGAACTGGCGTCTATTGCGGCAACCTTGGACCCTGTTGACGAGGTCACGTTGCGCGACCCAAGCACGTGGCGCATCGTAGGGAAGCCACACCAGCGCTTTGATATTGTTGCAAAATCTACAGGCACTCAGGCCTACGGTATTGATTTCAAACGTGATGGCATGGTGCACGCAATGGTGCGTACAAACCCCCGTCGCGGTGGTGAAATGATCAGTTACGATGACACCACAACCAAATCGATGCGGGGCGTGCAAAAGGTGCTGCCCATCACGGGTGGCGTGGCCGTTGTTGCCGACAATACATGGCGTGCCATTCAAGCGGCCAACGCGCTTGAGATCGAATGGGGTGATGCGCCGTATCCTGCGGAGATGGATGGGCATTGGCAGGCGCTTTCCGACAGCTTTAACGACGAACATCAAGACAGCCGCCAACGAGATTATGGCGATGTTACAGCGGCATTTGAAGGCGCAGAGGTGATTGAGGCAGAATACCGCGCGCCGTACCTTGCCCACGCGCCGCTTGAACCAATCAACGCCGTTGTTGAGGTATCTGAGGGCCGTGTTGATGTCTGGACAGGCACACAAATTCCGCGCTTTGTTCAGACCAATGTTGCGAAACTAACAGGCGTCGATTTCGATAGCGTTTATGTCCATGTGTTGATGATGGGTGGCAGTTTTGGCCATCGTCTGGAGGACCGTGTTGTCAAAGAAGCTACTGAAATTGCGATGCAAATGCCGGGTGTTCCGGTCAAACTGACCTATTCGCGTGAAGAAGACATGACGCACAACGACACCCGCCAAATCGCTATGGCGCGTGGGCGTGGCACGGTTAAGGATGGCAAGGTCGTGGCCTACGATCTGGGTATCGCAATGCCGTCAGTTGTGGCCAGCCAAATGGGCCGACAGGGTTTGTCTTTGCCAGGTCCCGACACCCAGATTGTAGCGGGCGCATGGGAACAACCGCTTAGCATTCCGAACTACCGGATCACTGGTTATCGCGCGCCAGAACTGGCCCCGATTTCGAGTTGGCGTTCAGTTGGGGCGTCTTCAAACGGGTTTTTCCACGATGTGTTTCTGGATGAATTAATCCATGCCGCTGGCGCTGATGCGATGGAAGAGCGCCTTCGTTTGTGCTGGCACGAGCCGTCACGTAAAACGCTGGAAAAGGTCGCTGAAATGTCCAATTGGGGTGCGCCACTTGCCGCTAACAAAGGGCGCGGTGTTGCGTTCTGTATGTCGTTTGGCGTTGCTGTGGCAGAGGTCATCGAGGTTACAAACACTGACGATGGCATCAAGCTGGACAATGTTTGGGTCGCTGCCGAAGTTGGTAAAGTTGTCGATCCGGTCATGTTCGAAAACATGGTTCAGGGCGGCATCAACTGGGCTTTGGGTCACGCGATCATGTCTGAAATTACGTATTCAGATGGCATGACTGAACAAGAGAACTTTGACACGTTTGAATCCCTTCGGATGTACCAATCGCCCAAGATTGAAGTGGTAGGATTGGAAAACGGCGATCACGTGAGGGGTATGGGGGAACCTATGGTGCCACCTGCTGCTGCGGCGCTGTCCAATGCGATTTTCGCAGCGACTGGCCAACGTATCCGCGAGATGCCGATGAACAAGTTCATCGATTTCGTTTAAGAAAAACAAATGAGGTGCAGTGACCTAAATGACGTTGGCCGTTGCACCTCATAGTCCAAGAACGACCAATTTTGCGTGCAAAATGTGCTTGACCCATTGTGGGAATCGGGGTCGTTTGAGGCATGGAAATTTATTACAACTCCCCCCGCGCAAATGTATCTGGTTTGGACGCTGTTCCATTGCCAAGTGTCGAACATCAAACCGTTGCTGATCTGATCGCACGGTGCCCCGATGCGGGTGAAACCCCCTTGCATGATTTGTCGGATTTGGCGGCTGAATTTGGGGTTGGATCTGTATGGATCAAAGACGAACGTAACCGCATGGGGCTGGGTAGTTTCAAGGCGTTGGGCGCTGCTTATGTGATTGCACATGATGCCCAAGAGGGTCGCGCTAAGGGGCGGACCTATGTAACGGCAAGTGCTGGAAATCATGGGATGTCTGTGGCGGCTGGTGCCTCGGCGTTTGGTGCCTCAGCGGTGGTTTATATAGCCGAGACCGTGCCGGAGGTATTTGCCGACAGGTTGCGCGCGCTTGGGGCACAGGTCGTGCGCGAAGGTGCGATTTACGAAGACAGCATGGCCGCTGCCGTAAAGGCCGCAGACAATAATGGATGGGACATCCTGTCCGACACGTCATGGCCCGGATATTTTGAACGCCCGCATCGTTTGATGGAGGGTTATTTGATGTTGATGCGCGAGGCGATTGCGCAAATGCCTGCCGTTCCGACCCATATCTTTTTACAAGCTGGCGTTGGTGGTTTGGCAGGGGCTTGTGCTGCATTGGCCCGCAAAACTTGGGGGGATGCCCCTGTAATTGTCGTGGTAGAGCCCGAGTTGGCACCAGCGTTGGTTGCTTCAATTCAAGCGGGGAAATTTGTAACCGCCGAAGGGCCGATTTCGAATATGGGCCGTTTGGATTGTAAGGAGCCGTCGTTGATTGCGCTTAAAGGGTTGGCGCGGGATGCGGATGCTTTTGTCACGCTGACAGAAGACGAAGGAACAGCTGGCGCGGACTTGGCGCAGGCACATGGGTACCCGTCTAGCACGTCAGGCGCCGCTGGGTTGGCGGGCTTGATGGTCGCGCGATCAGCATTGGGGATAGGGGCAGATGCCCGTGTGCTTTGTATTCTAAGCGAAGGTCCAGCATGACAGTATCCCTTCAACGTGGGTTTGATGATGCAGAATTTCGCCTTCGGTTAAAACGTGCACAGGCAATGATGGCCAAGGCCGGATTGGCAGGTCTGTTGCTGAGCACAGAACCTGAGGTGCGGTATTTTACAGGATATCTGACGCGATTTTGGGAAAGCCCTGCGCGGCCTTGGTTCTTGGTCGTGCCCGCTGTTGGTGACCCGATTGCTGTGATCCCATCCATTGGCGTCGCGCTGATGTCGCGCAGTTGGATTTCGGACATCCGCAGTTGGCGGTCGCCTGATTTGGCAGATGACGGGGTTAGTCTGTTGGGCGCGGCCCTGCGCGAGGTTGCAGGGACTGATGGTCGCATAGGTGTGCCAAGCGGTTTGGAGACTCATGTGCGGATGCCGATGCACAGTTGGAACGCGCTACAAAACAATGTGACCTTGCTTGATGATGCCGAGATCATGGTGCGGTTACGCCGTATCAAATCACAGGCTGAGATTGCCAAGATTGCCCACGCAGGCGGGATCGCCACACGTGCGTTTGCGCGTGTTCCTGAAATCGCTAGGGCAGGTGTGCCGCTTGAAAAAGTGTATCGTCATTTTCAAATGTTACTGTTGGAAGAGGGTGCCGATTGGGTGCCTTATCTAGCAGGGGCAGCAGGGCAGGACGGCTATTACGACGTGATTTCACCAGCCACTGAAACCCGATTGATGCAGGGCGATGTGTTGATGTTGGACACGGGAGCCGTGTGGGACGGATATTTCTGTGACTTTGATCGCAACTTTGCTGTTGGTGCCGCATCGGACGCTGCGCAAACAGGCCACGAACGTTTGATTGATGCGGTTAACGCGGGATTTGAAGCTGCGAAACCGGGTGCGATGATGTGTGATCTGTTTGATGCGATGTCTGCTGTGGTGGCGGGAGGATCAGGCGCAAATGCAGATGCGGGGCGTATGGGGCATGGTTTGGGAATGCAGTTGACCGAATGGCCGTCGATCATCCCAACGGATCGTACGGTGATTGAACCCGGAATGGTCCTGACGCTGGAACCCTCTGTTGAAACTGTTGATGGCCGGATTATGGTACATGAAGAAAACATTGCGATTACCGAAAATGGGGCGGTCAATTTGAACACGCCTGCGGGTCGTTTGTTGGGGGTCGTATGACCGTCTATCGTTACAATTCCGCGCCAGATGATGCCCCGCCTTTGGGGCTGGTTGTCCTGCAAACGGACGAGACAATCGAACGAGATATGCGTCGGTTGCTTGGGAATGCTCCGCTTTATGTGACACGGGTGCCAAGCGCGGCTGAGGTCACGTCTGATACCCTACAGCAGATGGCGGATGAGATTTCGGGTGCTGCCGCTTTGCTGCCACAGGCACTTCAATTTGGCGCGATTGGCTATGGATGTACGTCTGGAACCGCCCAGATTGGACCAGACCAGATTGCGTCACTGGTGAATGCAGGGGCCGCGACCAAAAATGTAAGCGAACCCGTCAGTGCATTAATTGCAGCATGTCAGCACTTGGGGATCAAACGCTTGGCGTTTCTATCACCCTACATTGCACAGGTGTCGGATCGGTTGCGTGGTGTCTTGGGCGATGCGGATATCGAAACGCCAGTGTTTGGTAGCTTTGATGAGGCTGAGGAGGCTAAAGTTGTGCGTATTAATGGGGCGTCCATAATTGACGCAGCGCGTGACCTTTGTGCCGATGCAAAGGTTGATGGTCTGTTTCTGTCTTGCACAAACTTGCGTACCTTGGACGTGATTGCGCCGTTGGAAAACGAATTGGGCATGCCAGTGCTCAGTAGCAATCTGGTTTTGGCATGGCATATGTCACAGTTGGGGAATGTACCATTCTTTGGTTCTGACTTTGCTCTGGGGCAATTGCGTTAGGCAATTGTTATGGCCCTTCGAAAAATCCCAAATCTTCAATCCTGTTCAACGTAAGGCGTTCTAAGCACACATATTGTATGAGGGGTTGGATCGATCCGCCGCGCACCACTGTGCTTTCTGCTAGGCAAGCCTGATCGCGAAAAACTATCCAACTGCGTTGGGCTTTTCGCAACAATTCCTCGCTTGGGGTATCGCCGTCGCGAAGGTATTCGTCCCGTCCCTTGGCAGAGATTATAGCTGACTTCCAAACCTGATTGAGCAGGGCATCAGCCGAAACATACGCGCGTGAGGCGCAGTCGTTCATATCCATCTGCGTTAAGGGTTCTGAACAATCAGGAGATTGTGCCATCGCCGAGATTGGGAGGGCTGTGATCAGTGCTGCGATAATCGCGAATTTCATAGCGGATCAACTTCTAATTCTGTGAATACTAATTTGCTGCCAGTCAATCTTAGCATTGTCAATTTTTATAGGAAAGAGAAAGCAAAATCCACACCATAGCGTCTTGACCCTAGCATGGGTTTGACGTACCCCACCACACAGCGCGGGTATGGTGAAATGGTATCATAAGAGCCTTCCA
>TARA_B110000908_G_scaffold17716_1_pt1 | contig 11318 bp, 11 predicted proteins | sample TARA_B110000908 | Tara Oceans TARA_B110000908 (sample SAMEA4398067) | marine metagenome | biome: Polar Biome; feature: [DCM] deep chlorophyll maximum layer (ENVO:01000326); material: water (ENVO:00002006), including particulate matter (ENVO:01000060) such as... | depth 36 m
CGGCTATTGATGGAAATAGATTCAGAAAAGAGGCCATTGACCAGCGCTTTTATCACTCGTTTAGCACCGCTAAGATTAATCCAGCTTGCCGAACAGTAAACTGCCATTCGTACCGCCAAACCCAAAAGAGTTAGACAGGGCAAAGTTTATCGGCTTTTGCTGAGCTGAGTGTGGCACATAATTGAGTCGACAATTTTCATCCACGTTATCCAAATTTATTGTCGGTGGAGCAACTTGATCACGAATAGCCAATATTGAAAATACCGCCTCAACTGCCCCCGCTGCTCCCAGCAAATGCCCTATCATAGACTTTGTTGAGCTGACCGCAACGTCATTCGCAGCTGCCCCCCAAACCGACTCGATCGCAAGGCTTTCGGCAATATCGCCTGCCGGTGTCGATGTGCCGTGAGCATTAATGTAACCTATTTCCGCGGCATTGATTCCCGCATCAGCGATAGCACTAGTCATGGCGGCAGCCGCACCGCGCCCATCTTCCGGTGGAGAAGTAATGTGATAGGCATCCCCACTCATACCAAAACCAACAAGTTCGGCGTAAATATCCGCACCCCGCGCTCTTGCAAATTCATACTCTTCGAGCACCATCATCCCTGCACCATCCGATAATACGAAGCCATCGCGATCTTTGTCCCACGGCCGACTTGCCGCTTGCGGATCGTCATTGCGAGTAGACAGTGCTCTGACAGCCGCGAAGCCACCGAGACCGAGTGGCGTCGAGGACATTTCTGCGCCCCCCGCTACCATCACATCAGCATCGCCGTAAGCGATAGTTCTGGCGGCATGGCCAATATTATGAGTGCCGGTTGTGCAGGCTGTTGTAATCGCGAAATTGGGGCCTTGCATACCATATTTTATTGATAGATTTCCCGCCACCATATTGATAACTGTACCGGGCACAAAAAAAGGAGAAATTCTACGGGGACCACTCTTAATTAATAGGGCATCGTTTTTTTCAATAAAACTGACACCACCAATACCCGAACCAATAGCTAGACCGATTCGGGCAGCATTTTCTTCAGTAACAGCAATGCCTGAATCTTCAATTGCCTGAATTCCAGCAGCCATACCGTATTGAATAAAGGTATCCATCTTCCGCGCTTCTTTGGCTTCCATGTAATCAGTAACGTTGAAATTTTTCACCGACCCACCAATCCGCGTAGTGTATGCCGAGACGTCAAAATTCTCTAAAGGACCGATTCCGCTTTTGCCATTGACGATATTATTCCAGCTTGACTCAACATCGTTACCCAAGGGTGTTATAAGACCCAATCCTGTAACGACCACTCTACGCTTGGACACTTCTCTATCCTCCAGCACATTGAAAAATGTGTAAATTGGACAACGTGCTACTGCGGAATTATTTCATAAAACCGCTGACCCAAAAAATAAAAGCCGGTCTATTAAAATAGAGCGGCTTTCACGAATTAACTATTTATCTGCCAGGCAGACATGGGCGACTATCCCAGGTTTTTGTTAATATAGTCGATAGCCAACTGCACAGTAGTGATTTGCTCGGCTTCCTCATCGGGAATTTCAGTTTCAAATTCCTCTTCAAGAGCCATAACTAATTCGACAGTATCCAGAGAATCAGCGCCCAAATCTTCTACAAATGATGCAGAGGTTTGTACTTCATCTTCTTTAACACCTAGTTGCTCTGCGACAATCTTTTTAACGCGTTCTTCAATGCTGCTCATAGTCTTTAGCGACTCCTGTTTATAAAGCGGTGAATAGTTTAACTCATATTATTAAGCTGATGCCCGAACCTACCAACATCAACCAAAACTCATCATTTCGAGATTTTCGGACGGGATTTTACTTGATTTTACTCGCCTTGTACCATGGTTTTCTGTATTTAGTTGATTTAATACGAATAACGCCCATATTTTAGACACTTAACCCATATACATACCACCATTGACATGAATTGTTTCACCGGTCACGTACGCGCCTCCATCACCGGCCAAAAAGGCGACAACAGCAGCGACCTCCTCCGGCTCACCTAAACGTGACAGTGGGATCTTAGCCAGCATCATACTCTTGTTATCTTCAGACAATTCTTTCGTCATATCGGTATCAATAAAACCCGGAGCGACGCAGTTAATCGTTATATTACGGGACCCTAATTCTTTTGCCAATGACCGTGAAAACCCTTCCATTCCAGCTTTTGTGGCGGCGTAGTTTGATTGACCGGCATTACCCATCGCTCCTACAACTGAGCTGATACTTATGATTCGCCCCCACTTAGCTTTGGTCATACCTCGAACACAGGACTTCGACAACCTATATATAGAACTTAGATTGGTACTAACAACGTCATTCCATTCATCTTCTTTCATGCGCATCAGAATATTATCTTTTGCAATGCCTGCATTGTTAACCAGGACCAACGGAGCTGCGTACTTCTCACTAATCGTCTTTATGACGGCTGTCACTGACTCAGAGCTAGTTACATCTAAAACCATGCCCTCTCCGCCAATCCCAGCATCATCTAAATATCCGGTAATACTTACAGCACCACTCTGTGTGGTCGAGGTGCCTATAACGGTAAAGCCATCCTTACCCAACTGCAGCGCAATGGCTTGACCAATACCTCGGCTGGCACCTGTCACCAAAGCAATTTTATCTGACATAGATATTTCTCCCGAAATAATAATTACTGTTCATTCAGTGCAGCCCCAAATGCTACCGCTAAATTTCGGCCAGTGCCTTTTCCAGCGCAACTGGTTCTTCGATATTGTAACCACTTAATGACCGATCAATACGCTTGCTTAACCCGCTCAAAACTTTCCCAGGGCCACATTCAAGTGTTTTTTCGATGCCCGCTGCGACCATCGTCTGAACGCAGCTCGTCCACTTAACCGGACTATAGAGTTGCCGCACCAGTAACTGCTTGATTTTTTCCGGATCACTTTCCGTTTCTGCATGGACGTTATGCACCACCGGAATCATAGGTACTGCAACATGTAACTGCCCCATTTCTTCAGCCAATTTTTCAGCAGCGGGTTGCATCAATGACGTGTGGAAAGGCGCACTTACTGGTAGGATCATCGCTCTTTTAGCTCCCGCCTCTTTCAAAAGTTCGATGGCCTGATCGACAGCTGCAACTTTGCCTGCAATGACAACTTGACCCGGGGAATTAAAGTTGACCGCTTCAGCACCGGTTTTCGAACAAACATCAATAATTACAGCATCATCAAGCCCGAGTACCGCAGCCATTGAACCCTCTCCCACCGGCACTGCAGTTTGCATAAATTGGCCTCGAGCCCTAACCAAGCTCACGGCCTCCGAAAACCGCATGCTTTCAGCGCAGACTAAAGCAGAAAATTCACCGAGACTGTGACCTGCCATCATTGCCGGCCGCATACCCTCACGCTCTGTCCAAACCCGCCACAAGGCGATGCTGGATGTGAGTAGTATAGGCTGCGTCCTCTCGGTTAAATTTAGCTGTTGCTGCTCACCATTTTGTACCATATCCCAAAGATCGTAGCCCAGCGCATCAGAAGCCTCTGCAAATGTATCCAGCACCACCGGAAACTGCCTGGCAATCTCTTTTAGCATGCCTACTTTTTGAGAGCCTTGGCCTGGAAATACAAAAGCAAGCTTTGGGTTAGTCATTTGATAGTCCTTATGATTAATAATCGCCACTGATAATTATAATGACAAAACTGACAGTCTTCGGGCCATGACATTTATCATGTCATTGACGACTTCTGTTCTGGCCTGAGCTATGGCGTTAAAAAAACCTTCGGCTGAACTATTGCCGTGGCTTTTTACGACAATTCCATTCAGGCCCAAAAAACTAGCACCATTGTATTGCTGCGGATCCAGCTTTTGGAGAACCGTCTTAAGCACCGGTCGGGCGACAAAACCAAGCACCTTACTGATTCGAGAGTGACTAAATTCCCTTTGAATAACATCACTGATGTAGGAAGCCGTGCCCTCACAAGACTTAAGAGCAATATTACCGACAAAGCCGTCTGCGACAATAACGTCAGCATCGCCACTCAACAACCTATCTGCTTCGGTATAGCCAATATAATTTAAGATGACGTCGGCCTTACATAGCGCGTCTGCCAATTTTACTGTCTCGCTGCCTTTGCCTGCTTCTTCCCCAATGTTAAGCAATGCAATAGTTGGGGCCTTTTTGCCATCTATTAACGAAGCTAGCACGGAGCCCATCATTGCAAACTGATATAAATGCTCGGCCTTGCAATCGACATTGGCACCCAAATCCAGTAAAAAACTATGCCCATCAGAAGTTGGTATCAACGAACAGATAGCAGGCCTGTCGATCCCAGGCAATGTCTTTAATACTAGGCAAGCCATCGCCATAAGCGCGCCGGTATTACCGCCACTAACCACTGCATCAACGTGCTTCTGGTGGAGCATATCGATAGCACATCGCATCGATGACTGTTTTTTACGTTTTAGCGCAGCAGTTGGCTTGTCTGACATAGTAACTACATCAGGAGCATGGGCAATAGAAAGGAACTCGTGACTAGAGACATCTAGCAGCCGAGCGATCTGCTGCTCGTTGCCTACAAGAACAATATCTAGATCGGGGAAAGACGACAGCGCTTTGACGGCCGCCGGTAGACAAGCACGGAGACCTAAGTCCCCGCCCATACAATCAACAGCTATGCGTATCCGCGAAGCCATTTGTCACCAAGATAACGAATGTTTTATTCGTTATCTTGAATGTCGACTACTTTTTTACCACGATAAAAACCATCTGCAGTCATATGATGACGACGATGAGTTTCACCGCTGGTAGAATCAACCGATAAGGTTGCAGCAGTCAGTGAATCGTGTGAACGACGCTGACCGCGACGTGAACGGGTTACTTTACTCTTTTGTACGGCCATGACCTTTAACTCCTCTAAAACAAACTGTTGGACAAGTAGACACTACTTATCAAACTTTAATTTTTCTAACACTTTAAACGGGTTTTCTTTGGGTTCTACGTTTTTTTCTGCTTCCGCCAACTCAACAAAATCGACACTGCTATAGCCCACCTGCTGCTTACAGTCTGAAGGATCATGATAATTGACAAACGGCAGACTAAGAATAAGCTCCTCAGCAACCACGTCGGCCAAATTCACAAGCTCTTCTTCGCCAACTATTAAGGGCTCCAGCGATTTAGGTAAACGCTCGGCATCTTCTTCAGACCAGACGATACCCAAACTAAAGCCAGTGTCTACCGCAATCACTAACGGTTCCAGACAACGCTGGCATGTCATTTCAACAGAGCCTTGCAGCTCTCCGTCAAGTCTGCGGAAATGCCCCTCATCCTTAAAGAACCGAAGATGGGTAGCTATGATACCTAAATCAGTTGCTAACATATCTGCAATTCGAGGCAGCGACGAAACCGGCACTTCAGCGCTGATCTCTGCACATTTTACTACCAGTTTTCGAACATCAATCTGGCTTGGTAGGGGGGCAGTTAGCATAAGCGCGCAATCATAGGGGTGAAGTATAGAACTGTCAAAGGAAATTAATGCTAAAAGGCCAATTTCTGTAGGGAAATCAGTCATCTCCGCCTATAATCGGAAAAATTGTAACTGACTTACCCTGCTTTTATGCAACAACCATCGAATCATCCACCGCTGATATTAGCATCAAGCTCTGCTTACCGCCGGCAACTATTACTTAAATTAAACCTATCGTTTGATTGTGTAAATCCCTGTATTGATGAAACGGCAGGATCTAATGAGCCGGCAGACCAGCTAGTTGCGAGGCTTGCAAGAGAGAAAGCACTTGCCGTCATTCGCAGCCATCCTGCGCATTTAATTATTGCGTCCGATCAAGTTGCAGTACTGGACGGCGTCATCATGACAAAGCCGGGGGACCACGGCAGCGCTATTGCCCAGCTTCGGCAATGCAGTGACAGAAAAGTCATTTTCTACACGGGTCTAACGCTGCTGAATTCATCGACGGGCAGATTACAAAACGCAGTTGAGCCGTTTTCTGTTTATTTTCGCAGGCTCGATGCAACCACTATTGAGCGCTATTTAGCGAACGAAAAACCCTACGACTGTGCAGGAAGCTTCAAAGTAGAAGGGCTGGGCATTACTTTATTTAAAAAGCTGGAGGGCGATGACCCCAATAGTTTAATAGGACTACCGTTAATCCAGTTGACCAGCATGCTGGCAAAGGAAGGCATTCTGCGCCCCTGAGCAATAATTGACTCATTAAGAGCGCCATGACAGCAGCTGGTTCAGGTCATCAATTATCAGCTCAGGGCTGTGGCGCCGCAGACGCTCGACGTCGTGAGCACCATAACTTACGCCTATTCGCCTCATTCCTATGCGCGCAGCCATCTCTAAATCGAATTCTGTATCCCCTACCATCACCGCCGATGAGCTCTGAAAGCCTAATTCTTCTAACAATTGCTCGAGCATCATCGGGTGTGGCTTCGAGACCGTTTCATCGGCGCAGCGGCTAGCATCAAAAAAATCTATCATGTGCAGTTTTTTTAGCACTCGCTGAAGTCCACGCCGACTTTTGCCCGTAGCGACTGCTAGCTGATGCCCCTCCTCCCGGAGGCTTTTAAGTGTCGCTACAACGTGCGGATAGAATTCACAAGGGACTTGATCCGCCTCTACAAAATACGCACTGTAGAGCTCGATTAATGAACCTGCTAACGGAGAGCGGATCCCTGGAAATAGCGTCGCAATAGCTTCAGGCAAACCCAAACCGATTATTGATTTTACCTCGCCATGATCACGGGCGGGCAAATCCAATGCTGACGCCGCGGCCTGCATACAGCCAACAATTTTTTCAGTGGAATCAATCAGCGTCCCATCCCAGTCAAATATAAATAACATCTGTAGTCTCTATTCTCGCGCCAATCCTGTTAGGAAGCCTGACAAATCAGCGTCAAGGTCTGCTCGAACCATTAAAAACTCTGGGGCATCCGCTAAATCAGAGGGAGGTAACGGCACCTTCAAACTTGCTGCATGCAAAAACAGCCGCCTCAAACCTCGCTTCTTGAAATCGCGACAGGCGGCAGGATTACCATATTTATCATCACCCAACAGCGGATAACCTGCATACTGTGCATGCACCCTGATCTGATGTGTCCGGCCCGTTATTGGTTTCGCTTCAACCAGTGTCGCCTGCGCATAGCGTTCGATAACAGAAAACTCGGTAATCGACTTCTTTCCTTCGGCGGCAACATTAACCATACGCTCCCCAGACTGAAGTGAATTCTTTAATAACGGCTCATTAACCACCCTTCTCTTTTGAGGCCAGCGCCCAGAAACAAGAGCGAGATAACGCTTATCAATTTTACCCGACCGCAGCTGCTCGTGAAGATACCGAAGCATGCTACGCTTTTTCGCAATCATGACACAGCCTGACGTATCCCGATCCAGCCGATGCACCAGCTCTAAAAATCGGGCTTCGGGCCGCAGCACTCTTAGTGCCTCGATTAAACCCTGGCTAATGCCACTACCACCATGAACAGCAAGCCCCGATGGCTTGTTAATAATCAACAGCCGATCATCTTCATACAGTATCGAGTTACTGAGCAGCCGACTTAAACTTACCGATACGGACTCTGCCGGTTTAGCATCAGACATCCTTACAGGGGGAATGCGAAGCAGATCACCATCACAGAGTCTGTACTCGGCTTTTACCCGAGATTTGTTAACACGGACCTCACCTTTACGCAGGATTCGATAAATTCTCGACTTAGGCACACCCTTTAAGTGGCGTAAAAGAAAGTTATCGATCCGCTGACCGGCATGAGCATCTGTCACTTCTAGGAAAGTTACCACCGGCCTTTTATCGCCGGTATTGCCAGCAGAATAGTCTGTCATTAAACTTCCGTTCTAAGTGATTGATGTACAAAGTAAAAGCTGTTATAGTCCGCCCACATTTTGTTATGTACGGAGTCCGCCTCGCTGGCTTTGGATAATATCTTGGTCACCTGCCGATGTCATTTAGGACAAGCAGCCCACCACAAGAAATCGTGGTGACAAGACGTATTCAAACAAAGACCGGGAAGCTAGGAAATACCGAATAGCAAATGTGGCACTAAAGCCGTTCCAGTGATTGACCTTACTATAGTCTTGGAATGGAATGAAAATTAACTATTACTCCGTTACTTACTGTTGCTCTATCACACAAGTAAGTGATGCAATTAACAATGCAGACGAAATGTCGCAAGCATCGTTGAAAAAGTTTTTGTATTAAGACGCAGATGAAGAATAAAGGTAGTCACTAAAGTGATTACTGGTTCGCGGACAAAGTCTAACACCGCCAAAAGCCCGAGAAGTTAACAATATATGTTCGAGGCTAAACCATTTTTACTTCATCAGTGCTATTGCTAGCGTGACACGCTAATAACGACAGCCTTATCTTTTCGGTAAAAACATACCTTGAAGCGAGGTGATTATAGCGTCATAGATGCCCTATCCCAATAGGTAAAGTGCATTGTTCGCTTAAATTACGTTTTTTATGTGGTTTTTACACAGTTGTAACCACGCTTAGCAGCAGCAAGACGTCAAATACTAAACCGATTTCTCGGTCACGCGCAAATCCTCTGCCTATTTAGGGTTTGTCTCCAACATGAAAAGAATGCTTATCAATGCAACTCAACCAGAAGAGTTGCGAGTCGGACTGGTCGATGGCCAGCGCCTCTACGATCTGGATATAGAAAACCGCACCCGGGTTCAAATGAAAGATAATATCTATAAAGGTACTATCACTCGTGTTGAACCTAGCCTGGAAGCCGCATTTATCGATTTCGGTGCAGACCGCCACGGCTTTCTTCCTCTCAAAGAAATTTCACGTGACTATTTCTACCGTCAGCCGTCAGACGTTCAGGGCCGCTTCAAAATAAGAGACGTTGTCAAAGAAGGCACTGAGGTCATTGTTCAGGTAGACAAAGAAGAGCGTGGCAATAAGGGGGCGGCGCTGACTACATTTATCAGTCTCGCTGGTCGTTATTTGGTGTTAATGCCAAATAATCCACGAGCTGGCGGAATCTCTCGCAGCATCGAAGGTGAAGAGCGGAGCGATCTCAAAGATGCCCTTAATAGCATGGCGATTCCAAAAGGAATGGGAGCTATCGTTCGAACGGCTGCCGTTGGCCGGTCTGCCGAAGAGCTTCAATGGGACTTAGATTATCAAGCCCAAATTTGGGACGCGATAAAGAAAGCGGCAGAGGCCCAGCCCGCACCGCTTCTATTGCTGCAAGACAGCAATGTTATTATTCGCGCTATTCGAGATTACCTGCGCGAGGATATTGACCAAGTACTGATCGACGCCGAGGAAGCCTATACTGACGCGATGAACTTTGTTACTCGGATCATGCCTCATTACGAAAGCCGTATTCGTCTTTACCAAGATCCAGTGCCACTTTTCAACCGGTATCAAATAGAAAGCCAGATAGAGACTGCCTTTCAGCGCGATGTTGATTTACCATCTGGAGGGTCTATTGTCATTGATCCGACCGAGGCTTTGGTCTCCATTGATATTAACTCAGCCCGCGCAACCAAAGGCGGCAATATTGAAGAAACAGCGTTGCAGACGAATTTGGAGGCGGCTGATGAAATAGCTCGCCAGTTGCGATTACGCGATATGGGTGGACTGATAGTTATCGATTTTATCGATATGTCTGCAGCAAAAAACCAAAGAGCTGTTGAAAACAGAATGCGGGATGCACTTAACATTGATCGCGCACGAGTACAGGTAGGCAGAATATCTCGCTTCGGTCTTTTAGAAATGTCGCGCCAGCGGCTGCGCCCTTCGCTCGGCGAAACCAGCGCAAAAGTTTGTCCTCGCTGCACCGGCCAGGGCACAATTCGCGACACTAAGTCACTATCACTTTCTATCCTTCGTTTAGTGGAAGAGTCGGCAAGCAAAGAGCGCAGTGCTGAAATTCGAGCGCTGGTTCCAGTCAATGTCGCCTCCTACCTGCTGAACGAAAAACGCCAGCCAATCCATGATATCGAGTTACGCACCGGTGTTCGCGTTGTTATAGCGCCAATCCCTCAACTTGAAACGCCTCATTTCGAATTACAGCGCCTGCGAGATGACGAGATCGGCAAAGATGTTGAAATCAGCTATAAAATGCAAACCGAAATAGCGGACGAAACTAGCACCCAAGAACAGCAAAAAGCAGCAGTTCCTCAACAGGCTGCCGTTCAAAGTATCACGCCTCCTGCCCCGGCACCTGCAGTTGCCGCCAAAGCGGACATCGCGTCGGACACGGCAACTAAGTCGCCGGGCCTGTTATCAAAAATAATCGGCTTCTTCACTGGCGGTGATACGGAGGTCGAGAAAAAAGACGAACAGAAAAAGCCCGAAAAGCGTGAGAGCACTAATCGAAGGCCACAAAATCGGGGCGGACAACAAAACAATAACCGCAACCGCAACCGTAATCGCAATAAAAGCCGCAATGAAAGTAACGATCGTAATGAAGTTAATGATCGCGGCACTAAAGACGGCAACCGCGACGCCGCACCGCAACAGAAAAAGACTCATGACAAGGTTGAGACTAGAGAGGCACCTGCGGCGGATGAAAGTCACGAAGACAAACCGCAACGCAGACCCTCGAATAGGCGTCCTCGCAGCTCTCAGCGTCGTCGGAACCGCGTCCCGAATTCGGAAAATAACGAGATAGAGAACACGACCAATGAGCTGCCAAAAACGCCTGAATCCGTTGATAACGGGCAGGATCTACAGCAGTTAGAACCGGCAATCGATCACACTGTAGTCGCTCCGATTGCTGAGGTTTCTGAAGTTTCTGAAGTTTCTGAAGTAGAAGTAATTGTCGCTCCAGTTACTGAGGTAGAATTAATTGTCGAATCAACGGCTGAAACAGTAATTGTAGATCAGCAAGAAATCCTCGCGAGCGAAGAGATCCTTGAGCCTGATACAACTGTCGAGGCGCCGTCTGTTGATAATGCGGTTGTTGGAACTGTACCAGAGCCATTGGAAGCCGCTATCGATAACACTGACAGCATTGCGATCGCTGAACCTCCAGTCGAGGAAGAACCGGTTGTGACTGACAGCGTTGTCAATACCGTACTCTCGGAAGCCCCGATAGCGCCGACAGAAGCCGCCACAGCTGAGGTCTCTCCTATTAGCGCTGAAGCGCCGGTTGGCCGAGCGTCTAACGATCCTCGACTGACACCGAAAACAATCGCCGCTGTAGAGATAGAAACTGAACATCTGGATACTATCCCAAACGCACCGGCAGTAGCAGCTGAGCCAGACTCCGAGAAAGCAGCACCAACCCGAGCGCCTAATGACCCTCGTCATAAACGCTAAATCTATAAACAAAAAAA
>TARA_B110000908_G_scaffold50456_1_pt1 | contig 11311 bp, 8 predicted proteins | sample TARA_B110000908 | Tara Oceans TARA_B110000908 (sample SAMEA4398067) | marine metagenome | biome: Polar Biome; feature: [DCM] deep chlorophyll maximum layer (ENVO:01000326); material: water (ENVO:00002006), including particulate matter (ENVO:01000060) such as... | depth 36 m
GGGCCACCCAAAGGCCCCGCATCAAAGATACGCACCTCGTCAAACACGGTTTCATTGGGCAGGTGATGCTTCAACGCTTTGGATGCGACCTTGCCGCCCTTACAAATCAGATAGGCGTTATACAACTTGCCGTCCTCAAACCACGGCCCACCGATAGCCAAAGCAGGTCCATCCGCACAATCCACGGCCAATGCCTCAACCGCTGCCATTGCAGCCTTGTGGAACACAGGTTTCACAACCAAATCTTGGGCATTGTAGCCCGTGATAAACATCTCTGGCAGGGCGACCATATCAGCGCCCGCATCACGCCCCTGTGCCCAGGCATCGCGGGCAAGGGCAGCATTGCCAACAAGGTCACCAACGGTAGGGTTTAATTGGCACAAAGTAATGCGAAACGTATCAGCCATGGGGGTGCTCCGGTCATATTTCACCAGCACCTATATGCGTTCATCATCCTCCAGAAAAGCCCCGACAACACGATTGCACGCCAGTAATATCGCCTGTTTGCGAAACTCATTGCGAGGTGGCCCACCATCTTCTAGGCTGTGATTGCTTGTACAACTGCGTACAGGCCATGAATTTATGACAGGTCAGCTATGAAACGTCTTCTTCTCGCCCTATGCCTTGCCGCCGCACCAATGGGTGCTTTTGCACAAGACGATCAAGTTCAGACCAAACAATATGACGACGGTGGAATCTATGAAGGCAGTTTCCGTGGTGGCTTGCAACACGGGGAAGGCACTTACCGCCTGCCCAATGGCTATGAGTACACAGGCGCGTGGGAAGACGGCGAGATCAAAGGCGAAGGTGTCGCACGCTTTCCCAATGGATCAATCTATCAGGGCAATTTCTCAAAGGGGAAACCTGACGAGTTTGGCAAAATCACCTTTGCAGATGGAGGCACCTATGAAGGCGACTGGATCGCGGGTGCGATCCTAGGCCAAGGCGTGGCGCTGTACGCAAATGGTGTGCGCTACGAAGGTCAATTTCGCAATGCCAAACACCACGGCAGAGGCGTCATGCAAAGCCCTGGTGGCTACGAATACAAAGGCGACTGGATCGACGGCGTCAAAAATGGGATCGGCACAATCACCTATCCAGATGGCGCGGTTTATGACGGCGACATAGCAAACGGCAAGCGCGCAGGATCTGGCAAATTGACCATGCCTGACGGGCTTATCTATGTGGGCCTTTGGAAAGATGGCCAAATCGACGGCACTGGAACCCTGACCCAACCCAATGGCGACATCTATGACGGACAACTCGTATCGGGGCGCCGTCAAGGAACAGGCAGCGTAACCTATGCCAATAGCGACATTTATGAGGGCGAATTTGCCGACGATCGTCGGCATGGCATGGGCACATTCACTGGAAACGACGGTTATACTTATGTCGGCGCATGGAGTGCGGGCCAAATCGAAGGACAAGGACGCGTTACCTACCCAGACGGTTCTGTCTATGAAGGCAGCTTTCGCGACGACCTTGCCGATGGCACTGGTAAAATCACCTATAAAGACGGGTCTGTCTATGAAGGTGGTTGGATCGCAGGCGTAATTGAAGGCAACGGCAAAGCCACTTACGTCAACGGCGTCGTCTATGAAGGCGGGTTCAAAAACGCGCGCAACCACGGCCAAGGCACGATGACCTACGCGGACGGTTACCGCTATGAAGGCGCATGGGCAAACGGACAGCGTAGTGGCGCGGGCAGCGCAACCTACCCTGATGGCACGGTGTATGTTGGAAACTTCACAAACGGGCAGCGTGACGGCGTGGGCCAAATAACAATGGCCAATGGCTTTATTTACGACGGTCAATGGAAAACTGGCGAGATAAATGGAACTGGCACAGCAACTTACGACAATGGTGACATCTACGAAGGCACCTTCCAAAAAGGCAAACGCCAAGGCAACGGAAAGATGCTTTACGCAACGGGCGAAGAAGCCAGTGGCACGTGGGAAAACGGGGCGCTGAAAGAAGGCGGCTAACGCTTAATCCAACCCAAACCTTACCAAGGCAGCAGCGCACCAGAATAATCATAAAATCCACCGCTTTTGTCAGGCGTCAAATCATCCATAACACTGACCAAACGGGCCGCAGCCTGATCCGCTGGGACACAGGCATGACGGGCAACATATTTTGACGTAAACGGGGTTTGAACCGTTCCAGGGTGCAAAGTCACCACGCTTGATTTCGGATGACTGCGGGACAGCTCAATAGCCGATGTATGCACAATTTGGTTCACCGCCGCTTTGGCCGCGCGGTAACTGATCCAGCCGCCCAAACGATTGTCACCAATTGATCCAACCTTGGCAGACAATACTGCGAATACCGATCCGCGATCCTTTGGCAAAAGGTGATGGGCGTGGGCCAAGATCAAAGCAGGGCCAATCGCATTGACTGCGAATTGATCCGCCATAACGCGGGCATCCACAGCCTTTATCGTTTTCTCAGGCTCCGTCCCATTCACAGACAAGGCACCTGTCGCCACAATCACGCGGTCAAAACTACAGCCCAATTGACCCAAATGATGCGCAACACTTTGGGCGTTCACAATCTCCAACCCATCAACAGAACGGGACAGGCCCACCACATCATCGCCGCGCGTTTTATGGTGACGGTACAGCGCGGCACCAATGCCACCCGACGCGCCTATAATCAAAATGTTTTTCATACCAATATGATAGGCCGCTTGCGGCAACCTTCAACTCTTCGTTGCTCCCAAAATATCCCCTCCGGAGGCACAAGGCAGCATCGCGGCTCTAAGGAGACTGCAAAAACCACCTTTTCATTTATCAATCCATCGGTATAACTGCGCTTATGACACGTAACGCACATACCCTGATCGCGCGCCCTTTTGGCGCTGCGCTTTTGTGCGAACTACTCCTCCTTCCCAGCCTCTGAGCGTGTCCAACGGCACGTCCGCTCAGAGGATACCCGGCAAGGGCTGGATGCGTGCCAATAATCAGGACAGGAAAAGAGACATCACATGACAAATTCACAAGACAAAGTCGTAATTTTCGACACCACATTGCGCGACGGCGAACAATCCCCCGGCGCAACCATGACCCACGCTGAAAAGCTGGAAATCGCTGGACTGCTGGACGAAATGGGCGTCGATATTATCGAAGCTGGATTTCCCATCGCCTCCGAGGGTGATTTCAACGCCGTCGCAGCTATTGCCAAAAACAGCGTCAATTCCGTGATCTGTGGACTGGCCCGCGCCCAAATTGGCGATATCGATCGGTGTTGGGAGGCTGTAAAGCACGCGAAACAACCACGCATCCACACCTTCATCGGCACCTCGCCCCTACACCGTGCAATCCCAAACCTCACAATGGACGAAATGGCGGAACGGATCGAACAGACCGTCACTCATGCTCGTAATCTATGCGACAACGTACAATGGTCCCCGATGGATGCCACACGCACCGAATTTGATTACCTGTGCCGGACCGTCGAAATCGCAATCAAAGCGGGTGCCACAACAATCAATATCCCCGACACAGTTGGCTACACGGCACCACGTGAAAGCGCCCAACTGATCCGCGACTTGCTTGAGCATGTGCCAGGCGCTGACAACATTGTCTTCGCCACGCATTGCCACAACGACCTTGGCATGGCGACGGCCAACAGCTTGGCCGCCGTAGAAGCAGGCGCACGCCAGATCGAATGTACCATCAATGGATTGGGCGAACGGGCGGGCAATACCGCACTGGAAGAGGTCGTGATGGCCATGAAAGTGCGCAACGACATCATGCCGTACCAAACAGGCATCGACACAACCAAACTGATGAACATTTCGCGGCGCGTGGCAGCTGTTGCAGGCTTCCCCGTGCAGTTTAACAAAGCCATCGTTGGCAAAAACGCGTTTGCGCACGAATCCGGCATCCACCAAGACGGAATGCTGAAAAACGCCGAGACGTTCGAAATCATGCGCCCCGAAGATGTGGGCCTGGCAGGCACATCCTTGCCACTGGGCAAACACTCTGGTCGCGCGGCATTGCGGGCCAAATTGGAAGAACTGGGATTCGAGCTGGGCGACAACCAACTGAAAGACGTGTTTGTACGCTTCAAAGAGCTGGCAGATCGCAAGAAAGAAGTCTTTGACGACGATCTGATTGCACTGATGCGCACGTCTGATGATCCAGAAAATGACCGCCTGAAAGTTGCATCTTTGCGGGTTCAGTGCGGAACAGAAGGGCCACAACAGGCGGACCTGAAACTGGAAATCGACGGCAAAGTACACTCCGCCACCGAAACAGGTGACGGACCTGTTGATGCAACGTTCAACGCAATCAAAGCGCTGGTTGAACACGACGCCCGCTTGCAGCTGTACCAAGTGAATGCTGTCACCGAAGGCACTGATGCGCAGGCCACAGTAACTGTGCGTCTTGAAGAAGATGGGCGGATCGTAACAGGCCAATCGGCAGACACGGACACCGTTGTGGCATCCGCTAAGGCTTATGTTCATGCCCTTAATCGCTTGCTGATGCGGCGCGAGAAATCAGGAAAAGACACGCCTGAAATCAATTACAAAGACGCATAATAATAGGGGTGCGCTTCGGCGCACCCTAACCTAATTTTCTTTTGGCCCTAAATATCTCGGGGTTTGGGGCAGAGCCCCAATGAAATGCGCGGATTGCTGCCCTATCTGACCGGCTTTCCCTCTTTCACCCAAAGGGTCATCCGCCTATAAGCACTTTGGCCCACATATTGTGACTCGCGTGGGCAAACAAAGTAATGCGCGATTTCCTACAGGGCCTAAACACATGTCAATTTTCGATAAACTTGGTGGTCTCTTTTCGTCAGACATGGCGATCGATCTTGGCACCGCCAACACCCTTATTTACGTCAAAGGCAAAGGTGTTGTACTGTCTGAACCGTCCGTTGTTGCCTACCACATCAAAGATGGCGTGAAAAAAGTATTGGCCGTGGGCGAAGATGCCAAATTAATGTTGGGCCGAACCCCTGGTTCAATCGAGGCAATCCGCCCGATGCGTGAAGGTGTTATTGCAGATTTTGACACCGCCGAAGAGATGATCAAACATTTCATCCGCAAGGTGCACAAACGCTCGACCTTCTCGAAGCCAAAAATTATCGTCTGCGTCCCACACGGCGCAACACCCGTCGAAAAGCGCGCTATCCGCCAATCAGTTTTATCCGCTGGCGCACGCCGCGCGGGCCTGATCGCAGAACCTATTGCTGCGGCGATTGGTGCAGGCATGCCCATCACCGATCCGACTGGCAACATGGTTGTCGACATCGGCGGCGGGACCACCGAAGTTGCAGTTCTCTCCCTTGGTGACATCGTTTACGCCCGTTCCGTGCGCGTTGGTGGTGACCGTATGGACGAGGCGATCATCAACTACTTGCGCCGCCAACAAAACTTGCTGGTCGGCGAAACCACCGCCGAGCGCATCAAAACATCCCTCGGCACAGCCCGTATGCCTGACGACGGACGCGGCACATCTATGCGAGTGCGTGGCCGCGATTTGCTGAACGGTATCCCTAAAGAAATCGAAATTACCCAAGCACAAATCGCCGAAGCCTTGGCCGAACCCGTCCAACAAATCTGCGAGGCAGTCATGACCGCGCTTGAGACAACGCCACCCGATTTGGCCGCAGACATTGTGGACCGTGGCGTAATGTTGACAGGTGGTGGTGCGTTGCTTGGTGACCTTGATCTTGCGTTGCGCGAACAGACTGGCCTTGCCGTTTCAATTGCGGAAGAACCGCTGAATTGTGTGGCCTTGGGCACAGGCAAAGCGCTTGAGTACGAAAAGCAACTGCGTCACGCGATCGATTACGACAGCTAAGACGCGGGCTTTCGATACTTCCGACGCTTGCCACAGCCTCCCAAATCTTGGACACTCCAAGCTGGACCTTAACGGTTGAATAACGCAGGATAAATCCGCCTTGGCCAATAATCGATTAAACAGTCAAGATTACACTGGTCCCTTGCGCCAGTTGCTTCTGGTTGTCGTGTCGCTGGTTTTGATTGCGATTTTTCTAGTTTGGCGGATCGACAGTCCAAGGGTTGAACGGTTTCGGGCCCAAGTCACGGACCGAATTGTCCCCAATTTCGACTGGGCAATGGCCCCCGTCACAGGGACCATCAATCTGTTTCGCGATTATCAAAGCTATCAACGCATCGCAGAACAAAACCAAGAATTGCGGCGCGAATTGCGCAAAATGCAATCTTGGAAAGAAGCCGCCCTTCAGCTTGAACAAGAAAACGCACGTCTTCTTGATCTAAACAATGTACGACTTGATCCGCGGCTCACCTTCATCACTGGCGTTGTTCTGGCCGACAGCGGTTCCCCCTTCCGTCAATCCGTGCTGCTAAATGTTGGCGCGCGCGACGGCTTGATCGACGGCTGGGCGACAATGGATGGGATCGGATTGGTTGGGCGTATCTCTGGCGTTGCACAAAACACCAGCCGCGTGATCCTTTTAACCGATGCCTCCAGCCGTATCCCCGCAACCATCCAACCGTCGGGCCAACGGGCTATCATCGCCGGTGATAACTCGGCAACGCCACCGCTTGATTTCATCGAAAATCCAGATCTTGTGCGCCCAGGTGACCGCGTTGTCAGTTCTGGTGATGGCGGCGTCTTTCCCGCCGGCCTTGTCATTGGCCAAGTGGCCGCAGACCGGGGCGGACGATTACGTGTACGACTGGCAGCTGATTACGAACGATTAGAATTCTTGCGCGTTTTGCGCAGCTACACAGCCGAGCCAGTCACCGATGCTGCCCACGTGCTGGCACCTGGCTTGGTTTCCAATGATGCCGGGGCAATCGCGGGTACAACGCCAGATGAATGAATATCAAACATCACGCGTTTGGTTCATGCGCTTCAGTTTTGTTATCCTCGCGTTGACTACGTTGTTCATGCACCTTCTTCCCCTCAGTACATTGCCCAGCGCATGGGCCATGCCCGACTTATTGCTCGGGTTTGCATTTGCGTGGTCCGTGCGCAGACCCGATTATGTGCCCGTAATATTGCTTGCCGCATTACTCCTTTTGTCCGACTTATTGTTACAAAGACCACCGGGGTTATGGGCCGTTTTGGCCCTGCTGTGCTGCGAAAACCTGAAGTTGCAGGCACATAGCCTAAGGGCGGCAAATTTTGTGGTCGAATGGGCCTCCGTTACCGCATTAATTCTTGGCGCGATGGTGATATATCGATTGGTAATGGCCATATTGTTAATTGAACAACCCAGTCTAGGGCTACATTTAATCCAGACAGCTATGACGATCTTAAGCTATCCGTTCGTCGTTTTTACAACCCATGCTTTCATGGGGGTGCGCAAATCTATTCCCGGAGACCTTGATACGTCAGGAGGACGGTTATGAAACGCAAGCGCGTAGATCACGAAACCAATCATCGCCTACTGTCACGCCGTGCCCTTATTTTGGGCGGCGTGCAATTGTCTATGATCGGCGCGCTGGCCGCCCGTATGCGTCACCTTCAGGTCAACGAAGCAGATCAATTCCGCACCTTAGCTGAAGAAAACCGGATCAAGTTCAAATTGATCCCTCCCGCACGTGGCGAGGTGTTTGACCGCAACGGCATCCAATTGGCCCAAAACATCCCAACATATCAGATCAAAATGGTACGCGAAGACGCACGCGATATTGACGCTGTCATTGCTGAACTTAGCAAAATCATCGACCTTGATGAAGAATCCCTTGCGCAGTCCATAGCTGAAATGAAACGCAGCGCACCGTTCTACCCAGTCACCGTCGCTGATGATGTCAGTTGGGAAGACATCAGCCGCGTGTCCGTCAACGCCCCCGCCTTGCCCGGTGTCACCCCCGAAGTTGGATTATCACGGGTCTACCCACTTGGCTCTGATTTTGCACATATCCTTGGCTACGTAGGCCCTGTCAGCGACTATGATCTTGACCGCATTGATGACCCTGATCCCCTGTTGCGTATTCCACGTTTTCAGATTGGTAAAGTTGGCGTAGAGGCAAAAGAGGAAATTCGCCTTCGCGGAACTGCAGGCAACAAACAAGTCGAGGTAAACGCAGCAGGGCGCGAAATGCGCGAACTGGGACGGCGCGAAGGGCTTCCAGGTGCCGACATCCAGCTGACCATCGATTCTAAGCTCCAAAATTATCTTCAAGCACGGCTTGGCGACGAAAGTGGCAGCGCCGTAGTCATCGATTGCGAAACAGGTGACTTGGTCGCAATCGGGTCTTCACCGACCTATGATCCGAACCTGTTTGTGTCGGGTATTTCAGTTGCAGATTACGCGTCACTGACCGAAAATAAATACCGTCCACTTGCCTCTAAAGCAGTGCAAGGAACCTACCCCCCCGGTTCAACGTTCAAGATGATGACCGCGATGGCCGCACTTGAAGCTGGAATAATTGAACCAGATGATACTGTGCGCTGCAACGGCTACCTCGAAGTGGCGGATCGCAAATTTCACTGCTGGAAAAGGTCTGGCCACGGCAGCGTTGATCTTAAGAATTCTCTTAAACGCAGTTGCGATGTCTATTACTATGATCTGGCCCTCAAGGTCGGGATCGAGAAAATTTCAGCAATGGCAAACATCTTTGGGCTTGGTGTGCGCCACAACATCCAGATGTCAGCCGTTGCACGTGGGTTAACCCCCACAAAGGCGTGGAAAGCCGAAGTGTACGGCAAGGATTGGCGGATCGGCGACACGGTCAACGCCTCGATTGGTCAAGGCGATATGTTGGCCTCCCCACTCCAGTTGGCAGTGATGACAGCGCGGTTAGCAACAGGGCGCGAAGTGACGCCACGCTTGGTCAAATCGGTCGACGGCGTCGAACAGGCGTCTGGCGCAGGTGCACCGCTTAATGTCGATCAAGACAACTTGAAAGAAATGCGCCAAGCTATGTTTGCAGTGGTCAACGATCGTGGGGGCACCGGTTTTCGCAGTCGGATCACTGCAGAAAACATGCGCATGGCGGGTAAAACAGGCACCAGCCAAGTGCGCAACATTTCCGCAGCTGAACGACGCAGTGGAGTTGTGCGCAATGCAGACCTGCCTTGGGAACGTCGCGACCACGCCCTGTTTGTGAATTTTGCACCTGCCGATAATCCCAAATACGCGGTTGCGGTAATCATCGAACATGGCGGCGGCGGATCAACAACCGCAGCACCTATCGCGCGCGACATCACCTTGCAGGCGCTTTACGGCGGGAAACCTCCGCTGGATGCCTACCCCTCTAAGGATCGGGGTCGTATTCGTGGCCAACAAAAACGACTGGAAAAAGTACGCCCGACGGCCGCAATTGGCGGCAAAGACAACACATGAGTTATCTTGAATACACAGTCAAAACTACGCCTACAGGATTGCGCAAAATCCTGTTCCTCAACTGGCCATTAACCCTGTTGTTAAGTTCAGTTGCCTGCGTTGGTTTCTTGATGCTCTACTCCGTTGCAGGCGGTAGTTTCAGCCCATGGGCTGAACCACAAATGAAACGCTTCGCAGTTGGCCTTGTGCTAATGGTCGCCGTTGGGATGGTTCCAATCTGGTTTTGGCGCAGTATGGCGACCTTTGGCTATGGGTTGACCGTAATTCTACTAATCGGCGTCGATCTTTTTGGGGCCGAGGGCAAAGGCGCACAACGTTGGATCGACCTTGGGTTTATGCGTCTGCAACCATCCGAGTTGATGAAAATTACCCTCGTGATGTTCCTTGCAGCCTATTACGACTGGCTCCCCTCCAAGAACAAATCGCGGCCGCTGTGGGTGCTGATCCCTATCATAACCATATTGCTTCCAACCGCGTTGGTCCTGAAACAACCTGACCTTGGGACATCCCTACTGTTGGTCATGGCGGGCGGTGGTTTGATGTTTCTAGCGGGGGTGCACTGGGCCTATTTCGCCGCCGTCATTGCATCGGGCATCGGCATGATCGTTGCGGTTTTCCAAAGCCGTGACACAACGTGGCAAATGCTGAACAACTACCAATACCGCCGGATCGACACTTTCCTTGATCCCAGTGCCGACCCCTTAGGCGCAGGGTATCACATCACCCAATCCAAAATCGCCCTTGGTTCAGGTGGTTGGACAGGACGTGGGTTTATGCAAGGCCCACAAAGCCGGTTGAACTTCTTACCCGAAAAACACACCGACTTTATATTCACAACTTTGGCCGAAGAATTCGGATTCGTCGGCGGGATATCACTGCTGACAATATACCTGCTTGTGGTGTTCTTTTGCGTGACTTCAGCGTTGGCCAATCGCGACCGTTTTTCGTCGCTATTGATCCTTGGGATTGCGCTGAACTTCTTTCTCTTCTTCTCGGTTAACATGGCGATGGTAATGGGGCTAATCCCCGTCGTTGGCGTGCCCCTTCCGCTTGTCAGCTACGGCGGTTCTGCCATGCTGGTTCTTATGATCGCTTTCGGACTGGTGCAAAGTGCGCATGTCCACAGACCAAGATAGGTTTAAAAATGGCTCTTAATGTTTTGTTCGCAGGCAAAGAAGAACGCTGGCCCCATTATGAAGGCCCCTTGAACGAGGCAATCACCGCCCTTGGGATCGACGCACATCTGGCGACTGACATTGCGCCTGATCAGGTCGATTACATCGTCTACGCTCCCAATTCCGACCTCAAGGATTTCACCCCCTTCACACGGGCCAAAGCCGTGCTTAACCTTTGGGCAGGCGTTGAAGGTATCGTGGGCAACAAAACACTAAATATCCCGCTGACACGAATGGTTGATGCGGGCCTCACCCAAGGGATGGTCGAATGGGTCTGTGGACATACAATTCGCCACCATTTGGGCATGGACATGCACATCATCAACCCAACCCACCAATGGGCCCCCAGCCCACCACCATTAGCATGGGATCGCTCTGTTGTGGTGTTCGGCATGGGTGAACTTGGCAGCGCCTGCGCCAGTGTCCTTGCAACGTTCGGGTTTAACGTGTCGGGGTGGAGCCGTTCTGAAAAATTCATAGATCGCGTCACATCACTACACGGCCCTGAAGGACTAAAAACCGCCTTAGCAAAGGCTGAAATCGCTATCCTATTGCTGCCTGACACCCCTGCGACGAATAACACATTCGATGCAAAGGCGCTTGGGTTGATGCCCAAAGGAGCAACCATCATCAACCCGGGACGCGGCCCACTGATTGATGACGATGCACTACTGGCGTCCCTAGATGCAGATCATATCGGCCATGCCACGCTGGATACATTTCGCGTCGAACCACTGCCAGAAGATCACCGCTACTGGAGCCATCCAAAGGTCACAGTCACGCCGCACGTCGCCGCAGAAACCCGACCCAAATACTCCAGCCTCACAATTGCCGAAAAT
>TARA_B110000908_G_scaffold133745_1_pt1 | contig 11305 bp, 12 predicted proteins | sample TARA_B110000908 | Tara Oceans TARA_B110000908 (sample SAMEA4398067) | marine metagenome | biome: Polar Biome; feature: [DCM] deep chlorophyll maximum layer (ENVO:01000326); material: water (ENVO:00002006), including particulate matter (ENVO:01000060) such as... | depth 36 m
TGGGAAAAAGGAGGGGTTGAGAACTTCAACGGGCTTGTGCGGTAATACTTTCCCAAGGGCAGCGACTTCCGCGAAATCTCATCCTCCAGCCTCCGGAGGGTGGAGGATGAGATCAACCAGCGCCCGAGAAAGACACTGAACTATAAATCACCATCAGAACTAGAAACCAAATTAGCAGCGTGAACAGCTATCCTTCTTCTGCTAGAAATTATTCTTTAGAACTTTGAATTTGCGACCCCCCATGCTGGAGTATTAGCAACAAAACCATCTATACAACAAAAACGCCTGTAGGGATCGAGTCCTACGGGCGCTGATAAAATGGTATGAACTGGGTTATTTGCCGACGGCGTGGCGAACGCCTTCTTTCGTTTGAATCATCTTCTCGAGTAGGTCGTGCATCGATTTTGCGCGCTCAACGTGTTGGTCGATGACATTGGTCTGCTCACCGACGTCGGTGTCGAGATTGTAGAGCTGTCCTTTGCCTATCACCTTCTTGCCCTTTTTGTTTTTCTTGGCGCCAGCAGGTTTGATGTATTTCCAAGGACCTTGACGGAGTGCCACTCCACGGGCTTCTTCGATCATTGATGGGAGGCCTTTTTGATCTTTTCCGAGGATGGCGGGTAGCATGTTGCGGCTGTCGATACCTTGATCCGCCTTAAGCTCAACTCCTACGAGGTCGGCGAACGAGGCCATTAGGTCAATCTGGCTAAAGAGTGCCTTGGATGTGCCTGGTTTGATTTTTCCAGGCCAACGGATTATGAAGGGAACACGGGTTCCACCTTCGTAGATTTGGTATTTACCACCACGATACGGGCCTGAACCATCGTGGCCGCGGTCGTTTTCCTTGGTTGAAGTATAAACCTTGGTTCCGTCCACATAACCGTCGTCATACACAGGACCATTATCGCTTGAGAAGATAACAATCGTATTCTCGGCGAGGCCATTTTCCTCAAGGGACTTCACGATTTCGCCGACACACCAGTCGAGCTGGACCATGGCGTCACCACGGAAGGAAAGCTTCGATTTACCTTTAAATCTCGGATGCGGGGCGCGGGGCACGTGGATATCGGCAGCGGCCCAGTAGAGGAAAAACGGTTGGTCTTTCTTGCGTGATGATAGATACTTCTTTGCCTGGTTTACAAATTCGTCAGCCATGGTTTCATCGTTCCAAAGAGCGGATTTTCCACCCCACATGTAACCAATTCTGCCGATGCCATTGATCACAGAATTATTGTGACCGTGAGAGCTCTGGTAGTAGGTCATGGCAGCGCGGTCCTTTTTTCCGTCAGGGTAGACAGTGCCAGTAAATCCTGCAGGCTTGGTTCTGGACACATAAAGCGGATCCTTCGGGTCGAGTCCCACCACGCGGTGGTTCTCAAGATAGACACATGGGACGCGATCATTGGTGGATGGTAGCAGGAATGAATAATCGAAACCGATTTCGAGTGGGCCGGGTTTAACATCGCTATTCCAATCGACGGGTGTTTTCCCATCACCTATTCCGAGGTGCCACTTGCCGATGACGGCCGTCTCGTAGCCCGCCTTTTTAAACATCTGAGGAAGGGTAAACATCTCCGGCTTAATCTTCATCGGGGCATTGGGCGGCAGGATGCGCACGCCATGGCGGAATCCGTGAATTCCGGTTAACATGGAAAACCGTGATGGCGTGCATGTAGCTGCGGAGCAATGACCGTCAGTAAACTTAAGACTCTGGGTCGCGAGTTGATCGAGATTGGGAGTTGGGATCAGTTTTGATCCGTATGCACCAAGGTCACCGAAGCCGACGTCGTCTCCATAGATGATTACTACATTGGGCTTGGAGGCGGCATAGACACCAGTTGCGACTGTTAAAAAAAGTGTCGATAGAAGGAATGAGCGTTTCATATGATGTCTACCATACTGGAAGTTGCCTCATCTCTTTCAACTCAAATCATCGTCAATTTTGACGGCGCACCCCTATTTTTTAGTTGATAAGCCCGGTGGTGGCCCAAATCCTACAAAGCGAGATTTGCTGGCCTTGCTTGGTAAACGAAAGTCGTAAACACCGTAGCCGTCACCCTTTTTTCCACGATAACTGCGGCCTTTGCTAGCGCCAATCATCACGTGCCACCCGTCTTTTTCCTGACCAAGATAAAGAGAGACATGGGTGATCTTCACCGTACGACCATCTGTGGGGACATAGGTTCCACTCCAGAACATCATATCCCCAGGAGTGAGTTTCTTGAAGGCTTTATCGTCCAACGACTGAGGTTTCCCTGCTACGGTGGTTATTTTTTTAGCGGCACTAACCTAGACGTATTGCTGCGCGGATGTGCGTGGTGGTTTATATCCGGAACCGCGCAACACATAATACATGGCACCTGAGCAATCGAATCCACCGACGGAGGGATTGGCCCCGCCGAACTTGTATTTCAGCCATTTGTTTTTATTCGCGGTATCGAGTGCAGCGCTAATGAGCTTCTGCCGAGACTCGGGTAGTTTTTTAAAACCCGTAAGGTCCGATGTCTTCAGTCTGGCTGGCCGATGGTAAGTCACCCCGCCTGTGGAGCAGCTTTTTTTAGCCGCATCCAATATGGGTGTGAAAACGAACACACACGCTAACAGTGGCAGGAGGCAAAAGGCCACATTCATATTAGAATCGTGTTCTGATAGCTATCGATCCAAAAGCCTGCGGGTCCTTCTGTGTTTTGAAACGCTTGCTACGGTAGGTGTGAACATAACCAAATTCCCAACCCTTGTAACGCACACCAAACCCAGCATAGAGCTCGCCTACCCACGGTTCTTTATCGACTCCCGTATCATAGGATTTGAACAATGGACCATCGAGCGTGATATCGTGTAAAATACCACCCGCACGGGCACCTGCAAGCGCGTAGAGCGACCAAGCCTTTTGATTAATACTATTATCACTGTAGAGTTTTTGCGTATGTGCTGTAGGTGTTAGGCGTGGATCGGAAAACTCCACAGGGAGGTTCCAACCCACTCTAACCAAGGCTCCGATATGCGCCTCAGTGAGGTAGTTTCCTAACGCATAACCGGTCTCGTGAAAGCCGTCGATTTCCAAACCAAGGGGGATATCCGTATTATCTAACCAGTCCCACCGACGGCGCTGGTTAAAAGCAACGTTAAGAGTAAATTCAGTAGGAATCTGACTATCCCACCCTTGAAACTTTTCTATATTCTTCTTCTCGTGAATATAGTCCTGCGCCTCCTGGGCGTATGAATATTTTCCGACAATGCCAAAGGATATTTCTACTGAGTTTAGTGCATTCGAGTCACGCGCATGAAGTGAAAACCCTACTCCTAACCATCCAGCATACGGCCTCTCTCCCGCAGGAGGTGTGAGCGTTTCCAGTGTTTCTGGAGTAAACATCAGCTGAGTTAAGGCAAAGCCATAGCTGTATTCCACCTCTTCGGGATTTTTGAAACCCCAGAGCCTTTGCATCCACTGCATACTATCTGGATCCCCGCTCAAGCGTTGGAGGTTTCTCTGAACAAAGGGGATGTTGATAACAGGTTTGCCCTCTGTGATATAAGAAATCCTAGCTCCGTTGGTGTAGTTTTTGTCGGTACCGCCAAAGAGGTCGTTATCGATGAAAAACGTTAGATACCCGCCGTCATTGGCTACGGACTCCGCTGGCATCTCGGTAACAGGTAAAGCGGCACCTCTTTCCCCAGCATAAACTGATAGGGATGCTGCAATCAACAGCGCGGCGGCCACAGCTGTAACCGACACCCGACTTAATGAATTACTCAGAGTGATCATAAGTATCTATTATACTTAAGTTAGTAGAGAAATTTTGCAAAAGCTTCTCTTAAGCTCCCTTGGTAGGCCTATAGAGGAGGAATTATCAGCTCGTCACCTACCTTGACATCAATATTCCCACTCGGGAACGTTCCGGGAAGTGGGTCAGCAAAGACATTACCGTCGGCGATGTTGGAAACACTAAGTCTACCGATAATCCCCGTGCCACGACGTACCGCAAGCTCGGTGCCCATCCGTACTGACTGAGTTCTTTTAACATCGAGCACGATGAAATAGATCCCCTCCTGCTCAGCAACCTCCTTCACCTGAGCCATGAGCATTGCCTGGGCAATCATTTTAGCTCGGCGCTCTTCCTTATTAAGTCTACCGGACTGCCGTTCAGTCATAGCGAGAGTTTCAGCCTCGGCTTGCTCGCGCTTTTTCTGTTCGGCGGCTACCTGATCTTGCAAAAGTTTATTTTGCTCTTCGATTTCGCTGAGCTTGGCTGCAGACATGCTATCTGGTGTTTCAACCTGAGGCACGGCGCTTGGTGCTGACTGGCCAGTGCGGAGGCGCGTTACTTCAGCCTGAAGGCGTACATTTTCCTGCAGCAGCTCGGTTGCGGAGAGCTTACGACCATCTTCGGCCTCGCCACCCTTCATCGCACCATAGGAAAGAATCAACGCTGCCAAAAGCATGGCCGCTGTCGAACCTAGGAGAATCTGTGTGATATTCATGGGCAGAATTTGGTATAAGATCCCACATTTAACAAGGTCTAATCTGATCTGCTATCAGAAGAAACTTCTCTCTACTTACATACATCCTTCAATCCACACTTGAAAACCCCAGCATCTGGCATCACAGTTCCACTCATGATTCCACAAGGGATGAGCATGGCAGTTTTGGGTAGTGGCAGCGGAGGAAACGCCACCTTAATTCGCTGCGGCTCTACTCATATCCTTGTAGACGCCGGCCTAAGTGCCAAACAACTCGTTCTCAGAATGGAGCTGATGGGCGTGGTTCCCGAACAACTGGACGCCATTCTATTGACTCACGAGCACAGTGACCATGCGCGGGGCATCGACGTCTTACTGAGAAAGAGAAATGTCCCTGTATTTGCGAACGCTTTGACCCGTGAGGCGCTCAGTCATAAAATGAAAAGCTACATCCCGTGGAAAATTTTCCAAAGTGGGCAGCAATTCGACCTTGGCGACCTAGTTGTCGATGCTTTCCGTATCTCCCACGATGCCGCTGAGCCTGTGGGATTCGTCCTCACAGGCAACAACACCCAACTCAGCATGGTCAGCGATGTCGGACATGTAACCCACTTAATGCGGGAACAATTACGCGGCAGCGACGGTATTTATATCGAAGCCAACTACGATCAGGCACTACTCGAACAAGACACCAAACGACCGTGGGCCACCAAACAGCGTATCGCGTCTCGACACGGCCACCTTTCGAACGATCAAACTGCTGAGCTACTTTCTGAAATTGCATGCCACAAGCTCAAGGTCGTTATGCTCAGCCATTTGAGCTCCGATTGTAATAGCCCAGCTATCGCCAGTCGACGCATTTGCGACTCTCTCCTGCAACAGGGTCTAGGCGACGTAGATGTTCGCTGTGCAGACCAGCATGAACCAACGGGATGGATCGAAATTTTATCGCCCCATCAAACTGACACCCGCCAGACCCCTAATCATGTCTCGTAGTGAAATCCCGGCGATGCCTGACCCTAATTCCCGACCTAAAAAAAGGCGGATCCAGCGCCACTGGTCGAGTCGGTCGTTACACCTTCTCCTACTATAACGAAAGAGGTGCCGCCCGCAGAAAAGACCGCAGAAAAACCAGAGGAGCCGATCCGACTTAAACCCACCCTTAAACAAAAAACAGATTCTTCCACCTCTGGTTATCCAACTAGCCTCAAATCCAAGCCGTCTGCCGAGGAGCAGAAGGAGCAGGACGAGGACAAATCAAATATCACCGAACCGATCGCCCATGAGGCATCATGGAACGACAACCTTCTGCAATCTAACAAAGACTCGTTAAAACATCTGTGCCTTTTCAAGCGTAATAAAGATAATAGTTTTACACTCGACTGGCCAGTTTTCGTTCAGACCCGTCATCGACTCCTCGAAAAATTCACCCACGCTCCGCATACTGAAGCACGGCAAGTATTTCGCCTAATGGTCTACAATCTGAACTCACCCGAGCTAGTAAAACCCATAAGCGAGTGACTAAATGAGTCATCCTTAATACACCTAAAGCATTTCTGCGTGTAATACTAAAAACAATCATCATTACACCTTAAGTATATGCCCCCCTCCATGTTTAGCGAGGGTGCATTTGTTTCGGATCGAATTAGTCGATCACCCGTCGCATTGGGATCATATTGGAGTAGTCAAAGCCCTCATTCTTAAAGAAATTCTGCGACTCCGATCCCATCTTATCAGCAAGCAAAGTGATGCGCTTGAAGCCTTTCTTTTTCGCAAAATCCACCACGTAATCGAGTAGCATCGAGCCATACCCCTGCCCCCGGTGGTCCGGGTGAATGACTAAGTCCTCAAGCAGAATCACCAGACCTCCTATCGCTGTAGATATTGTAAACAGGAGGTTCACCATGCCGAAAATCCGGTCGTCGTTACGCAACACAAAGATACGACCACGTTTAGGCTGTTCCAGTATGAGGGCGATTCCACATTGGTGCGCCTCGCGGTCTGGTGAAAAATCTTCCTGAAGTTCCATCAATTCGCCCACAAGTCGGACAAGTTCCGGCAAATCCTCAATGGTTGCAGGCTCCACGCGAACATTACGTTCCTGAGAAGCTATATTGGTAGATGTGTCAGTATTAGGCATTTGCAGGGGCATTTTACCAGCAATTGAGCCTCTGTGGAGTTTTTTTTAAATAAAATTGCCATTCCTGTGAATGCCGTGTTGACAACAAGCCAAAAACCCCTAGTTTGCCGCCCCGTCCAAGGAGAAATCCTTAGCTAATCCCGCAGAATTCTACCAAGCACCTCTTGGTAACCTCATAATAACTAAACTCTTTCATCATCTTTCATCATGAAACGCACCTACCAACCATCCAAGCGCACCCGCAAACGCCAACACGGCTTCCGCGCACGTATGAGCACTAAAGCTGGTCGTGACTGCCTCAAACGCCGTCGCCAGAAAGGACGCAAGCGCCTTCTTCCGAAGGGTGCCGAGATCCACTTTAAGCGCCACATCAAGCAGCACACCAAGGCTGCTTAGTAACGCTCCTCGAGTTTAGTATCGCTCCTCAAGCAGTGCGAGCAGTGAGCTTACTCAACACATCTGTGAGTATCTTCCACGGCCACCCCTCCACAGGTGGCCGTTTCTATGTTTCAGGAGTATAAACCAGCCCTAGGCTTCACCCGCCCCAGCTCATGCGACTACAAAGAAAATACAGCATGACACAACACGCGGAATTCTCCCGCACCCGCAAGGATGGAGAAGCCAAAGGTGGCGCCTACCTCGTGTTAAGCACCCTCAGTGATCCCTCTCTGCCACACCACAAAGCCGGAATCATCGCTACCCGCAAGATCGGCAACGCCGTCACCCGCAACCTTATCCGACGTCGCATCCATGCAATACTCGCCAAACACATCGATCACATTAACGGCCAACACAACGGCAAAAACGGAAACCGCTACATCGTCACCGTGCTCCGCTGGCGAGCCCCCGAGGCCACCCTCGACCAACTCGAGAAAGACTGGCTAAAACAAGCCCGACGACTCGGAATCCTGAATCCTGACGCCTAATTCCCGATCTGCTGTGAAACTCCTTGCAAAAATTATCAGCAGCCTGATTTACGGAACAATCCGCTTTTACCAGAAATTCCTCAACCCCATTCTCAAAGCCGTCACCGGACCCAACTCCGGATGCCGATTTCACCCCACCTGCTCAAACTACTTTCTCCAAGCTGTAAGAATTCACGGACCCTACCGAGGATCATTGCTTGGCATTTGTCGTATTTTCCGCTGCCATCCCTGGGGCGGTTGCGGCGAGGACCTCGTTCCTCCCAAAAAATAAATCGGCCTTTCTCCCTTTTTCTAATTAACCAATCAACTAGTCAACCAATCAACTAATCTCATGGACCGTAAAGGATGGATCATACTCGCAATCTGTGGAATTCTGCTCTCGCTGAATTTCTATTTCAAACCCGAGCCTAAAAAAGTAGACCCACCAGCTACTGACAAAAAAGAACAGCCCGCCAATCCAGACGGGAGCGCCCCCGCCACCGATGGCACCCCGAACGCTACGCCTAACACTCCAGCTACCGGCACTGAAGGCGGCGGCATGGTCGACGACCCACCTCTCGTGGTCATTGATGAAGTCGAGCTACTCACCACCACGGATAAGGATAACAAAGGGGTTGTCGAGTTCGCGATCAGCTCACACGGCGGTGGAGTCAAGACCGCTACCTTGCTCAATCAGCTAGCCGTTGGCTCTGCTACAGAAAAAGTCATCCTCAACCAGCACGCACCCGCACCCATCGGTGCCATCTGCGATGGGCCCGACGACTACTTAGCGCTCTACTACGATATTGAGAAAAAAGCAGATGGCTCCATTCTCTGCGGAACCACCACACCTGCCGGACTTCAGATACGGAAAAAATGGTCGCTCGAGCAAGACAAAGAAAAGCCCGGCGCACCGTGGATGCTCAAGCTCGATGTCACCTTCGTAAACACAGGTAAGGCCAACGCCAGCCTCAGCAACTACTCCCTCTTCGCAGGCTCTGCCAGCCCACTACACCCGCGCGAGTGGGAAAACCAAGGTGGTGCCTTCTTCCTCGACGACGGTTCACTCACTAATACCGACAGCTCCTACTTTAAAAAGGGATTTTTCCGTGGTGCACGCCCGCTCTTACAAGAGACTGTAGAAGACCTGGAATTCGCCGGTGTTTCCAACCAGTTTTTCACCACCCTCATCCGCCCGTCTAGCAAACATCCCTCCACCTTCTGGGCTAAATCTAGCAAGGTCCGTATTCCCGGAGATGATGAAGATAGTCCGAAGTACGCCGTCCGTGCCGGCTTCACTCTCTCCGACCGCAAACTCGTCCCCGGCGAGATAGCCAACTTCTCCTACTCCATTTACGTAGGACCCAAGCACTACGGTATCCTTAAAAAAATGGAAACAGACACCGACGAAGTGATGAACTACGGATGGTTCACCCCTATTAGTGTTCTTCTCAATAACGTGCTTAACTGGCTTCACGATTCTGTTTTCTCGAAGACCGCCAACGCATGGGCATGGGGACTCTCCATCATCGCGCTCACCATCCTGATCCGTATCGTCATCTGGCCGCTGCACAACAAGTCCACACGCACCATGAAGCGCATGAGCAAGCTGCAGCCGATCATGAAGGACATGCGTGAGAAGTATAAGGACAATCCTAACAAGCTGAATCAGGAAACGATGAAGCTCTACAAGGAATACCAGATCAACCCGATGGGTGGTTGCCTTCCGATGTTCCTTCAGATTCCAATCTTCTTTGGTTACTACCGCATGCTCCAGTACGCTGTTGAACTTCGCGGTCAGAGCTTCCTCTGGGTTGATGACTTGTCGATGCCCGACACCCTTCACACTATAGAGCTACCCTTCAACCTACCGCTGATGGGAAGTGAACTCCCCATTAACATTCTGCCCATCCTCATGGCTGTCACCATGGTGTTGCAGATGAAAATGACACCGAAGACCGGTGATAAAATGCAGCAGCGCATCATGATGTTTATGCCGCTGATGTTCTTCTTCTTCTGTTACAACTTCGCCTCAGCGCTCGCTCTCTACTGGACGACACAGAACATCTTCTCTATCGGACAGACATGGCTCACCAACCGCATGCCTGAACCTGAGCTGACTAAGCGCACCAAGCCAGGCAAGCCGGGCAAAAAGACATTCATGGAGCGCATGGCTGCACGTGCCGAGCAAATGCAGCAACAGCAAGGGGAACAAAAAGGTGACGGCAAAACCCCCATGCGGGATGCCACCCCAGCCAAGAAAAACGGCAAGAAACGCAATCCTAAAACCGGAGGATAACAACTCTCGTTTATACGCAACAATCACCAATCCACAGCCTGCTCGTCAGGCTGTGGGTTTTTTAATGCTACAATTACTACTGATTCAATCCCCCTAATTAGTGAGTCTCATCCCAAACATTGTAGTAATCCCCCACTCTTCCATGGTCACTCCCGTGATCTGATCTGCCGAGTTCATCATCGTTTTGTTCTCAGTCGCAAAGATAATTTGGAAGCGCGAACTAAGTGCCACTACAAGTGCGGCATATTTTTCCACCTCTTGTTCAGCTAGGTCGCGATCTATATCATCTATGATCAGGACTCCGCTCGCGCCTTCAGTCTGAGCTTTTGATGATAAATCCTCCAAAGATTTAATGACAGTGAATGCTGATGCAATACTAGCAAGTGCCTCCTGTGGCGAATGCCGATCGCAGTCAATACCTTCAATCTCGAGGGTTGATTCACCATCTAAGTGACACGTCCTTGCGAGGGTATAACAACGTTCATTATCTATTAAATTCAGCGAAACAGTTGCGGGCGGTGCTGGTGATCTATTCTCCGTGCCTTTGAATATTATGAGACAAATGCACACCCCAACTCGAGCCCTGGATTTAGAAAATCTAGGAATGATTGTTCAAATTCAAACCCGGCAGCTGTTATGAGCCCTTCAGGGCCGAACTCAGCAAGGATCGTATCCGCCCTGCCCATGCGGTATCCACCTGCGATTTTTCCCTGCTTCGGATCCCAAAGAAAGAGGTGCAAATAGTGCGGATCATATTTATCCAGATCGAGAGCCTTACCTGTGCCCACACCGACCTCACGGAAACAAGTTTCCCGTAACCGACCAATCTCGTGCATCACCACCGGGACGGACTGAGCAGGAGCAAGGTAGACCTCCAGGCCGCCTTGTGTGGCCAGAGCGCCCTTGCCACTGTGCTTGAGCGCCTCTACCTCTTCCCGCAGCGTAGCGGGGTCAACAGGTGGAGCTATGGGGGTCCAGTTTTTCATGGCAAGCCTACTAAATAGATTGGGGCGATTGTTTGCTAAGTCTTTAGTTTTCATGACACCTGCATTCTAGGCTAGAATAAGGCATCTTCTTAATAGATTATAATTGTCGAACTATTGATCCAGACGATACTTAGCTGGTTATCAAATAGCTCTTTGCGTCGACTCCTTAGCTACATTCTTGGCGAGTTCTCTGTGGTGTCGTAAAGTAGATAGAGCCATACCAAAATCAGGATCAAGCTCATTGCCGGCACGCTGGCAAATACCTCGGATCATGGCAAAGTGGTGAACGGTATGATTAACAAGAAACTGAAGTTCACGCCCCACGCTTGAAGTGTGCCATAGATCACTTTCTTTTTTAGTAGAATGTACACCATCACGTGAAATGTCGCAGTCCATTTTCACCAGCACGCTCGAGTTAGGTTTGAATTTGGATCTTCCTCTGCATCCGCTAGTTATTTCAGAGACGCACCTACGATATTGATGCGTTCGCGCGGAGCCCAGGTTTTATTTTCCA
>TARA_B110000908_G_scaffold157529_1_pt1 | contig 11293 bp, 8 predicted proteins | sample TARA_B110000908 | Tara Oceans TARA_B110000908 (sample SAMEA4398067) | marine metagenome | biome: Polar Biome; feature: [DCM] deep chlorophyll maximum layer (ENVO:01000326); material: water (ENVO:00002006), including particulate matter (ENVO:01000060) such as... | depth 36 m
GGGATCAATTGCCATTCTGCAGCTCCTTGGTCTCCGTTCATTAACGGCATACCATCTACCATAACCATAACTCTTGATCCTGCACCATAACTCCAACCACTTCCACTTCTTATGTTAGCTTGGCCGTCTACAATATGAACCGCGGGTGCTTGGTTAATTGTTTTGTCGATTGATGTTGCTGTTTTGTTCTCTATCAATTTTGGTTTTATAACATCCATGGAAACGGTAACCTCCTCAATTCGCTGTTCAAATTTACCAGCCGATACTACCACAGTACCCAATACTTCTGAGGCTTCTTTTAGTGTTACATTTAACAGAATTTGTTTAGATTCGGTACTGCAAACTTCTTCAATTTTTTCTTTGTAACCGATGTATTGAAAGCGTAACTCGGTACATCCATTCGGTATTTCTATTGAATAATTCCCTTCATAATCCGAGCTAGCTCCTAATCCATTAATTGCTGGTGCAGAAATATTGACTCCTATTAGTTCTTCTTTTTCCAAATTACGAACCGTACCCGTTACTATATTTTGTGAATAAACATGGCCTATACCTATGAGAAAAGAGATGAGTAGTACGTATGTTTTCATTCTATTTGGGGATTAGAATTTAGAGGTAATTTTTACAGAGAATGTTCTTGGAGCACCAAGCGAACCAGGTCTTATTTGGTACTCTCTATTTCCAGCATTTTCAACTAAGCATTGGATGCTAAAATCTTTGTTAAAGTTGTACAAGAGTCTTACATCTGCAATAAAATCGCCTGAATTGAGTCTTTCTCTTGATTGTTTAATACCCATGTCAAATATATTTGCATCAGCTAGTGTAAATATATCGATTACTTCTGAATTAAAGGCGCCGCTTTCAAACAACTGGTCTATGTTTTCCATAAAGGAGTTGTAATGCAAGTGCGAACCAATAGTCCATTTTCCGCGTGTTATAGCTAGGTCTAGCTTTGCCATGTGTCGGTATCGGTATTTTAAAGTTTCACTCTCTGGGTTAGATGAAGTTGAATTGTAAGATAGTAAACTTTGAGCTGCTGCGATTTGTTCAATTACCGTTACAGGTATTAAGGAGGTATCTATTGCGCCATTACTAACAAAACTTTCAACCAATGCATCTAAGCGGTCGTTGTACGATCCATAAACGTCATTAGGTTTTAGTGCTACAGGAACCATGTAGGTATAACTCATTCGAGTGTAAATGTCCCATTCCCCAACGCTACCTTCTGCGAGAACAGATAGATCGAATCCGGTTATCTTTGTTTGTCCAACATTAATGGGCTTAAATCCTATTCCCAGCGGATTGAGTCTAGTAGAGTCTCCCCACAAGCCATAACTGTACTCTACCATGTCGTTGTAAATCATTTTAAACACAGCTACATCAAAATAAGATTTAAATGAATCGTTAGGCGCCCATTTGTATTTGTAACCTATTTCTGCAGTATATCCAGTTTCTGCTTTTAATTCTGGGTTTGAGTAAATCGATATTTGTCCGGCATCTCGGTATAAAAACAATTCGTACATAGATGGAAATCTATAGCCTTGCCCAATAGAAGCTCTAAAGAAATGACGATCGTTTACTTGGTAATTTACACCGCCTCTAAATATTGGTTTTCCTTCTGTTCTGTTTCTTACGTTGTAGGCTTCATATCGAGCACCAAAGCTGTATAATAGGGGGCCTTTTGTGTGGTCTAGTTGAGAAAAAAGAGCATAGTTGACGGCGTTTTGTTTACTTTCAAAAAAATTAGATAAGCCAACAAAATGGTTCATAGTAAAACCCGATGTTAAGGTGTTTTTTTCAAAGTATTTTTGAAATAAATATTCAGAATACAGAGCAATGTAATTGTTTAATTTTTCAGTCCCATCAGGATTGAAATTGGTTTGAAGCAAACGTGCCTGAAAGTCGTGTTTTGTGTTGTTTCGAGTATTTAAGTAAGATGCTTTCGGGTTTATGTTTAATTGAGCGCTTTTAAATAGTGAGTAATTTTTTCCGCTAAAGGGGGAGTAGCCTAAGGAATCATTCAAATAAAGAAAACCATCTGTTTCATTAAACCTCAAATAAGAGGTATTTAAACCGTATTCTAATCCTTTAATTCTTTTAGAAATAAAATGGGTGTTTAAATATAAGCGAACTCTGTCGTTGCCTAAGTGATGGATTTTTTGAGTCGTATCTGTTTCTGTAATCAGTGTGTCAATAAGTCCCTGATATCCTTCGCTGTTATGGGTTTGAAGGCCAAAACTATAGCTAACGTTTTTACGTTTTTGACTGTGGTTAAAGTTAAATCCATATTCATTTAAACTAATGTTTAACGGGCTCGCCCAATTTAGCGATGCTCTTTTTGCTTTGTCAAAATATGTATTGTATGCCGTAACTGTTGTTTGGGGTTTTGTTGTTGGTTTTTTACTTGTAATGTTAATAACTCCATTGAGAGCTGCTGAACCAAATAAAACCGAAGATGCACCTTTAATAATTTCAATGCGTTCAATATTTTCTGCTGGAATTAGTTCCCATTGAACAGCTCCAGTGGCTGAATTAGTTATTGGCAAGCCATCCAGCAGAACTAACACTCTGGATCCAGCTCCATAACTCCAACCACTTCCACCTCTTATATTTATTTGTCCGTCTATGTTATGTATTCCTGGAGCTTGTGCAATATTTTGTTCAATATTGTAATTATTTTGATATTCAATAGTCTTTCCCTTAATAAGATCTAATGAAACACTAATGTCTTCTAATCGTTGTTCAAATTTTCCTGCACTCAACACAACGGTCTCCAATTGGTCGTATTTGGTTTGGAGTTTTATATCAATAGTTTGTGCTAAATTATCTGTTACGTTTAGGTCAATAGATTTTAATTTGTAGGCTATATGTTGCAAAAACAATTTGTGAAATCCTTGGGCAATATTTAATTCGAAATAGCCGTTACTATCAGAAAAAGTTCCTTTCGAATTTTCGTAAATAATATGTACATTTGGAATAGGCTCTAAATCGCCTTCATTTTTTATATGCCCAGAAACCCTTACCTGAGCAACAGAAAAAAGGCTAGACAGTAATAGAATACTTAGTATACGTAAATATAATCTTGACATAATTATAATCTGATTTCCCAAAAATAGGTTTTTCTTCTATGAATTCAGCAAAAATGTATCAAATAGCGCTTACCTTACTTCCAAAGGTGGGGGATGTTTTGGCAAAAAAACTAATTGCTTACTGTGGTGGGGTAGAGGCTGTATTTAAAGAGTCTAAAAAATCGTTGTTATTAATTCCAGGAATCGGAACTGTTGTTGCAAACTCAATTCTTTCTCAAAAGGTTCTCTCATCTGCCGCATTAGAAATACGTTTTATGAGTAAACATAATATTGATCCCGTCTTCTTTTTAGACGAAAACTATTCATTTCGTTTAAAACAATGTGCTGATGCACCTATAATGCTATACACTAAGGGCAATGTTAATTTAAATACCAAAAAAGTTATTAGCATTGTTGGTACAAGAAGTGCAACTAGTTATGGCAAGCAATCTACCGAAAAAATAATTGAAGGTTTAAGCCAATTAGACGATGTTATAGTAGTGAGTGGTTTGGCCTATGGGATTGATATAGCTGCACATAAGGCATGTTTAAAATACAATGTTCCCACCTTAGCTGTTTTAGCTCATGGCTTGGATCGTGTTTATCCTAAAATACACACACGAGTTTTTAATGATATACAAGCTACTGGTGGTTTGATTTCAGAATTTACAAGTGGGACAAAACCGGCTAAAGAAAACTTCCCCAAACGAAATAGAATTATAGCCGGTTTAGCAGATGCAACTCTTGTTGTTGAAGCCCGAAAGAAAGGAGGCGCTTTAATTACTTCCGGCATAGCCAATTCTTACAGTAGAGATGTATTTGCTTTACCTGGTAGAGTAGGCGATGAGAATTCCGAAGGGTGTAATAATCTTATTCGAACAAATCAAGCTGCTCTCATACAATCTTCAAATGATATCTGTTACTTAATGAATTGGGATAAGAAAGTCTTGAAAAATCAAAACCAACAAACTTCTCTTTTTTTAGATTTAAATAAAGAGGAGCAATTGGTGTTTGGTGTTATCTATAAAAATGATAGGATTTCTTTAGATCGTATCATTTCTGAGATGAATTTAAGTAGAGCTGATCTATTACAAGTGCTTTTACAATTAGAGCTAAAAGGTTTAATTGAATCCTTGCCTGGTATGATTTACATAAAGTCTTAGAAAATTTAAATTTTAATTGTAGTAAAAACAAAAAGCTTTAGGTTTGTACCTTAATTAATAAATTTAATATAATGAATATGAGCACTAAAATCGATGCTTTTATAGAACATGTAAAAGTTAGAAATGGCAATGAGCCAGAATTTATTCAAGCAGTTACTGAGGTAGCTGAAACTATTATCCCTTTTATCGAACAAAACCCCAAGTATAAAAATGCTATGCTTTTAGAGCGAATGGTAGAGCCAGAACGTGTAGTTATGTTTCGGGTTCCTTGGCTTGATGATAAAGGCGAAATACAGGTAAATAGAGGTTTTCGAATTGAAATGAATAGTGCTATTGGCCCTTACAAAGGAGGTTTGCGATTTCATCCTTCCGTTAATTTAGGCGTATTAAAGTTCTTAGCTTTTGAGCAAGTATTTAAGAACAGCCTTACTACTTTGCCTATGGGCGGTGGTAAGGGAGGCGCAGATTTTAACCCCAAAGGTAAATCAGACAATGAAGTTATGCGGTTTTGTCAAAGTTTTATGTCTGAATTGTTTAGACATATTGGACCTAACACAGACATACCAGCTGGAGATATAGGTGTAGGTGGACGAGAGATTGGATTTATGTTTGGTCAATACAAACGTTTACGAAACGAATTTACTGGAGTACTTACAGGTAAAGGATCTACCTGGGGAGGCTCATTAATTAGACCAGAGGCAACAGGATACGGTTGTGTTTATTTTGCAGATGAAATGCTAAAAAATAAATCAGATTCTTTTAAAGGTAAAACAGTAGCCATATCTGGTTCTGGTAATGTAGCCCAATATGCTTTGGAGAAAGTTATTCATTTAGATGGTAAAGTTCTTACGGTTTCAGATTCTGGAGGGTATTTATATGTTCCAGGTGGTTTTGATTTAGAGAAATTAAAGTACCTAATGGATTTAAAAAATGTTAGAAGAGGTCGTTTAAAAGAGATGGCCAGTGCATTTGATGATGTTCAGTATTTTGAAGGTCAAAGAGCTTGGAACTTACCTGTTAATGTTGCTATTGTATTGCCTTGTGCAACTCAAAATGAACTGAACAAACAAGATGCAGAGCTTTTAGTAAGCAAAGGTTTGCAATTGGTTGCAGAAGGGGCTAACATGCCTTGTACACCTGAAGCTGTTGAGGTTTTTGCCAATACTGGAGTTCGTTTTGCACCAGGTAAAGCTTCCAATGCTGGAGGTGTAGCTGTTTCTGGATTAGAAATGTCTCAAAATTCATTGCGGTTTAACTGGTCAAGAGAAGAGGTCGATCAAAAACTAAAAGTGATCATGAAGAATATACATCAATCTTGTGTAGACTATGGTACAACAGGAGGTACTATTGATTACGTAAAAGGCGCTAATATTGCAGGGTTCGTTAAGGTAGCTGATGCTATGTTAGACCAAGGTGTTGTTTAAATTAAACTCAAATAAAAAAAAGGCTTCCATTTGGAAGCCTTTTTTTTTGATTAAAATAGAAGTATACCTTAACTGTTCATAGATACTAAGAACTCTGCATTATTGTCTGTTCTTCTAATTCTATCTTTTAAGAATTCCATAGCTTCTAACGGAGTCATGTCTGCCAAATGCTTTCTCATAATCCACATACGTTGTAATTCTTCTTTACCCATAAGTAGATCTTCTCTTCTAGTACTTGAGTTTACTAAGTCTATTGCAGGGTAGATTCGTTTGTTTGCAATTTTTCGATCCAATTGCATTTCCATGTTCCCTGTACCTTTAAATTCTTCAAAGATAACCTCATCCATTTTTGAGCCTGTTTCAACCAGAGCTGTAGCAATGATGGTTAAAGAACCACCATTTTCTATGTTTCGGGCTGCACCAAAGAAGCGTTTCGGTTTGTGTAAAGCATTTGCATCAATACCACCGGAAAGAACTTTTCCTGAAGCTGGAGAGACTGTGTTGTATGCTCTAGCCAAACGTGTTATAGAATCTAGAAGTATAACTACATCGTGGCCGCATTCTACCATTCTTTTGGCTTTCTCGAGTACAATATTTGCTACTTTAACATGTCGTTCAGCGGGCTCATCAAATGTTGATGAAACTACTTCAGCATTTACTGTTCTTGCCATATCTGTAACTTCCTCAGGACGTTCGTCAATAAGAAGGACAATCATGTATACTTCAGGGTGGTTTTTTGCAATCGAATTGGCAACTTCTTTTAATAAAACCGTTTTACCTGTTTTTGGTTGCGCTACAATTAAACCCCTCTGACCTTTTCCTATCGGTGAAAATAAATCAATAATTCTAGCTGCAGTACCTGCATTATTGTCTGCTAAATTAAATTTCTCATCCGGGAAAAGTGGCGTTAAGTGTTGGAAAGATACCCGGTCTCTAACATAACTTGGATCTCTTCCGTTTATTTTTTCAATACTGGTTAATGGAAAATATTTTTCACCTTCTTTTGGAGGTCGAACTACCCCCTGAACGCTATCTCCTGTTCGTAAACCAAAAAGTTTTATTTGAGAATGTGATACGTATACATCATCAGGAGAGTTAAGATAATTGTAGTCTGATGAACGTAAAAAACCATAGCCATCGGGCATAATCTCAAGTACACCTTTGCTTGCTATAATTCCCTCAAACTCATATTCAACTTTCTTCTTTTCAGTTTTACTTTTAGGAGCGTCTTTTATTGGATTAGCCTGAGGTTTGACTGGTTCAATAACTTTTTTCTTAGTCGTAACAATTTCGGAGCTATTCTCTTTAGTTAGCTTTAAAGAAGTTTGTTTAAAGTCAATCGATTTTTGCTCTGCTTTTTTAATTCTATCTAACTGAGTTTCTTTTTTCCTATTTCGAAGAACTCTGTTTTTAGGATTGGGTTTGTCTGGGTTTATTCTGGCTGCCAATGTTTTGGATGTCGGCTTTGTTTTACCTTCTTCATCTTCATCTTCATCCTCTCGCTCGGCTTCATCACTTTTTTTTATAGCTTCCTCTTTCGCTATTTTCTTTAGTATTGGTTCAGCTCTTTGCTTTTTCACCTTTGGCTTATCCTCTTTCGCTACTTTATCAATTACAACAGTTTTGTCTGTAATTTTTGTTGCTTTTGTTTTTTTAGGATCTACGGCTTGAACATCTAAAATTTGATAGATCAAGTCCATTTTTTTTAAGGATCTAAACTTAGGAATGTTCAATTCTTTAGCTATAACCTGAAGTTCGGTAAGTAATTTGCTTTTTAATTCTAAGATGTCGTACATAAATGTTTTTGGTACAAAATAAGTCAGAGTTGACTTTTGTTTTGGAAGTTTGTTTGTGGTAATGGTTTCAAATGTGCCTGAAACAATTTGTTCTACTGCAATATTACAAAAAAAATTATTTTATTTATTTAAAATTAAATATTTTTATTTACAATTTTTTTATTGTTCGATTTTCTTCATCGTTTATAAATTATTAATTTTGTCAAAAAAAAGATGATTCAAAGAATTCAGACTATTTATCTTTTAATAGCATCCATTGCTTTTGCTTTACTTTCATTCAAGATTCCATTTTGGAGTTTAAATGACGAATTTAAGTATGCTCAAAATGACAATAAGTTATACCTTTTGCTTATTACATTGTTTGTTTTTTCTTTAATTGGGATTTTTTTATTTAAGAAGAGAACAGTACAAATGAAATTGCTTCGACTTTCAATTTTAATAGAGTTCGTAGTTGTAGTTCGATTGTTTCTTACTTATAAAGAACTTAACACACCTCTAGACGCCAAAGTATTCTTTTTATTGATGAGTGCTTTTGTAGCATTATTGTTGGCTTACAGAGGCGTTAAGAAAGATGAAAATTTAGTTCGATCTGTTGACCGCATACGTTAACGTTTACCGAGCTCAATCACTTCTAATTCTTTTATCTCTTTACCCTCAATTGTAAACCTTAACATTGTTTTTATTTGATGGAAGCCGTGCTTTCCAACTGCGCCCGGATTCATGTGAAGTAAATTTAATTTCTTATCATACATAACCTTTAAAATATGAGAATGCCCACTTATGAATAATTGTGGCGGGTTTTTCTGTAGAGCTTCTTTTATATTTGGTGCATATCGATTTGGATAGCCTCCTATATGAGTTATCCATACAGTTACCTGTTCACAAGTAAATTTTTGGTGTAAAGGACAAATTCTTCTTATAATAGCATTGTCTATATTGCCATAAACAGCTCTTAACGGTTTAAATTTATTTAATTGATCATAAACATCAACATGTCCAATATCTCCTGCATGCCAAATTTCATCACAATCTTTAAAGTGCTTAAAAATTGCTGGGTCCAGGTATGAATGAGTATCGGAAAGAAGTCCAATTCGTTTCATTTGTCTTTATGATGAGGATTTGTGGTTATAGATAAGAATTTTAATCAATCAAAATTAGACTATTTTGAAGACATTTTAATTAACAAATTAACAATTGAAGACATAGTGTTTATTTCATCAATCTTAGTATTTTTGTGCTAAATTGAGTTTTGTGAGGTATTTTATTAGTTTGGCATACAAAGGAACAGATTTTCATGGGTGGCAAATTCAACCCAATGCTATTACTGTACAACAACAAATAAACCATGGTTTATCAGTTCTTTTAAAAGAGGATGTGATGATAATGGGTGCTGGAAGAACTGATGCTGGTGTTCATGCCAAACAAATGTATGCACATTTCGATACTCAAAATCCTCTAAATTGCAATACATTAACTTACAGATTGAATGGCTTTTTAAAGGATTCCATTCGTATTAAATCAATCTTTGAAGTTTCTGATGAAACGCATGCTCGTTTTAATGCATCTTCTAGAGTTTATGAATATTGGTTGTGTGAGCACAAAAACCCTTTTTTAATTGATGGTGCTTGGTTTATGAATACTAACTTAGACTTTGACTTGATGAATGAAGCTGCAGCATATTTACGCACGGTTCGTGATTTTTCTAGTTTTGCCAAAATTCACACAGACGTTAAAACTCATATTTGTGATGTGCAGTTTGCCAAATGGGAGTATAAAGATGAAAAATGGGTCTTTACGATTAAAGCAGATCGTTTTCTCAGAAATATGGTTCGTGCAATTGTAGGAACACTCGTTGAAGTTGGGAAGCTCAAATTATCTATAGCTTCTTTTAAAGACATTATATCAAAAGAAAATAGAAGTTTAGCAGGTGTTTCTGCTCCAGCAAAAGGACTTTATTTAGTAAATGTTAATTATCCAAATAATCTTTTAAATGGCAATTAACAAAACCAAAGCTCCATTCGACTTTAAGCTGCTCTCGCGTGTTTTAGCTTTTGTTAAACCCTATAGAACCCTGTTTTATGGCAGTATTGTATTTAGTATTTTGTTGGGCCTTTTTTCAATTGCTCGGCCGATAATTATTGAACATATAGTAGATAACTTTATTGTAGATGCAGATCCAGAAATGCTCTTGAACTATAGTTTGGTGATGTTTGGTCTTTTGTTTTTTGAAGCTATTTTTCAATTTGTCTTTATGTATGCTGCCAATTGGATTGGTCAATCGGTTATCAAGGATATCCGTAAAAATCTATTCGAAAAAATCCTATCATTTAAGTTAAAATATTTTGACCAAAATCCTATTGGTGCCTTGGTTACACGTACCATCTCAGATATTGAAACGATTGCGGAAATTTTTTCAGGAGGAATATTAGTTATTTTTAGTGATTTATTTAAAATTATTCTGATTGCTTCATGGATGTTTTCACGAAGTGTTATGCTTAGTTGTCTATCATTAGCTGTTTTTCCAGTCCTTATTTGGGCAACTAAATATTTTCAAACAGCTATGAAAAGCGCTTTCGAATCAGAAAGATCTGCTATATCTAAGCTCAATACTTTTGTACAAGAGCACATTACTGGTATGAAGATTATACAGGTATTTAATCGAGAAGAGATTGAGTTGGAGCGTTTTAAGCAGGTTAATCTAGGTTTTAAAAATGCAACGATTAAAGCCATTTGGCATTTTTCTATTTTCTTACCTGTTATTGAAATTATGAGTGCAATTTCTCTAGGAGCCATGGTTTGGTATGGTGGCTTAGACATGTTATTGGGAGGCGAAGTTACACTGGGTTTAATGATGTCTTTTATTTTGTTTATAAACATGCTTTTTAGACCGGTAAGACATCTTGCCGATAGAATTAATGTATTGCAAAGGGGCGTTGTGGCAGCTACACGAGTTTTTAAAATTATTGATTCAGATGACAACGTTCATGTAAACGGAACCCTAGATCTTAATGAGGTTAAGGGTGAAGTGGTTTTTAAAGACGTTAATTTTTCATACAAAGAAGATGAGCCCGTTCTTAAAAATGTGAGTTTTAAAATAGATGAAGGTAAAACTTTAGCCATTGTTGGAGCTACTGGAGCTGGTAAAAGTTCTATTGTAAATTTACTGTTGCGGTTTTACAAAATTAACTCTGGAGCTATTTTTCTAGACGGTAAAGATATTTCAAACTATAAATTACATTCGCTCCGAAGTCATTTAGCACTTGTATTGCAAGATGTATTTCTTTTCTCAGATACAATTTTTAAAAACATTGTTTTGGATAAAGAGATTTCTCTAGACGAAGTTAAGTTAGCTGCTAAGGCTATTGGTTTAGAGGGGTTTATAGATCAGCTTCCAGGTGGTTACAACTACAATGTTCGTGAAAGAGGTGTTATGCTTTCTGCTGGGCAAAGACAATTAATTGCGTTTTTACGTGCGTATGTTTCCAATCCTAGTGTTCTTATCTTAGATGAAGCAACTTCTTCAGTTGATTCTCAATCTGAACAACTGATTCAAGAAGCAACAGCTAAACTTACACAAGGTAGAACGTCTATTGTTATTGCACACAGACTAGATACTATTAAAAATGCAGATAAGATATTAGTTATGGACCGTGGTGAAATTGTCCAGTCCGGATCCCATTCAGCGCTTTTAGCAACGAAAGGTTACTACAGTGATTTATTTGATTTGCAATACAGTGAGTAAAATCTCAGAACCGTATTTTTAGTTTATATTCAATAAAAAAGGCGCATAATAAATATGCGCCTTTTATCAAGTCAGTTTATCTTTCCCTCGAATTATTGAC
>TARA_B110000908_G_scaffold143993_1_pt1 | contig 11291 bp, 5 predicted proteins | sample TARA_B110000908 | Tara Oceans TARA_B110000908 (sample SAMEA4398067) | marine metagenome | biome: Polar Biome; feature: [DCM] deep chlorophyll maximum layer (ENVO:01000326); material: water (ENVO:00002006), including particulate matter (ENVO:01000060) such as... | depth 36 m
GCCGTAGTAAAGTTTTCATCTGTTTGAGATGCAACGGTAAAGTCAATTTGGTTATTTGCATCATCATACGCTACTGTAATACCAGATTCAGTATTGCCGGTAAGCATAGGACCAATAGCATCTTGCACTTGTTCAGTGGTTAATGTTTGTTGTCCTACATCTTGCCAAGCAGATGTGTTATCATTGTATACTTCAGATCTGTTTAGCGTTGAGTTCCAACGTAGGTAACCACCTAATGGTGATGTGTCACGCTGCGCAGTAGTACCAGAAGGTAAAACAGCAGAGCCGGTCGCACCTGTTTGGTTAACTGCACCAGCAGCCAATACCGCAACTTTGATAACTCGTACTGTTACTTCATCACTTACTGATGCGGCAACGCCTAGGACTACTGCAGATCCGCTAGTGGATGTAAAGTCTATGGTCCTTAATTTTACACCGTTAACATAAACTTCAATATCGCTGGTAACACCATTGTATCCACCCGCTATATTAAAAGAAGTTTGCCCGGCCGTAGCTATGAATTCGTGTTCATCAATGTCTGAGCCAGAAGCTAGGTTTAAAGCTTTGATTACTTGGGCAACAACCTCGGCACCAACCGATGCACCAGTATCTAATACAATTGTTGTACCGTTAGTGGCAGTGAAGTCGGTGGGAGGTAACCATACACCGTTAAAATACACGTTGATATGATCGTTAGCCGGATTATATGAAAGATTAAATGTGGTTTGGTTGGAGGTGGCCACAAATTCAGTAGTAAGAATTTCATTGGCCACGGATATACCGGTAGGGCCAATCTCAAATATAGTTCCTGCGCCATCCTTTGAGTATAGTTTCTTATCGTTGGTGTTTAAGGCTAATTCGCCTTGATTCAATGAAGCAGAGGTTGGGATTCTTCCAGCAACCGATGATTGCTTGATTTTTACTATTGTTCCAGCCATATCTATGGTATCCTATTATAAAATCAAACGAGTATGTACTCGTTGTATACCTTTATTTATAATAGAAAGGAAGCGCCCTCCGTCGTTAAACGAAAGGCACTTGATATTAACTAACTAGAACGTACCACCGTCGATGGTACTTGATACTTGAGGAACTCCTGTTGAGCTAAAGCCAAGATGCTGATACTGTGTACCAGTCAAATAACTAATCGCTGTTCCAGCAGCATTTGATACCCAAAATGCATTACCAGTATGTGAAGACACACCAGTACCACCATCTGCTATTGTAACATCAGTACCACTTGCACGGTATATAATGTTACCCTCTATAGAAAGGTCTCCAGCAGATGCTCTCGTTAACGTTGAATCACTTGCATGACCAACATTAATCGCAGTAAGCATTGGAGAATCACCTTCGCCAATGCCTAGGTTTGTTCTAGCACCCAAAGCAGTAGAAGAACCTGTACCACCATGTAACACAGCAACATCAGTTGCCGCCCACGTACCAGTCGCGATTGTTCCTAATGTTGTAATTGAGTTTTGACCAACATAGGTTGATGCAATATCAATTGTGTCAGCAGTGACACTAATACGATTCGATGTACCTACAGCATTAATCGTGTTACCAGACTTGGTTAAACCATTACCAGCAGTAATTTGACCAGCACCAGAGAATTGCTCAAAGGTTATTGCCGTTGTGCCAAGAGTTACAGCACCGTTAGTGCTCATCACATAACCGTTGTCGCCGTTAACCGTACCTTCTTCAGAGAAGGTGAATGCACCAGCAGTTAATTCAGAGGCAGCATCAGCATCAGGTGTTCTTGTCAATACCCAATTCGTTGAACCAGTACCAACAGTTGTTACCTTATAGAAACCGTTCTGAGCTTGTGCTGACTGATCTTTAACAAGGACTCGATCTTGCGCAACAAGAGATACACTATCAACAGATAATGCAACTTGAGTACCCGAGTTGGTTAATGTACCGGCTGAGTTATTGTATACAGCGCCAAGGTTGGCGGTTGTAACAACACGAACCGATGCTTTAACATCAAGGCCGTTAGCCACACTGTCAACATATGCTTTGTTAGCAAGAGAGTCTGCAGTGAATCCGCCACGTCCTTGATAACCAGAAGGAACCGTTACTGTACCTGATCCGTTAGGGGCAAGTGATAGGTTACCATTAGCATTGGTTATCGAAACCTCATTACCATCAATTGTAATATTATCAACATCAACAGAAGTTAATCCATTAAGATCGGTAATAGTTGTGCCTAATGCTTGAGAATCAGAACCAATAGTAATACTATCATTTACTAATTTAGCATTTGCAATCGAACCAGCAAGTTGAGCGTTTGATACACCTAATGCTTTAATCGTTACTGCACCAGATGAAGTGGCAAAATCGGCTGTAGCGAATGACGCAACACCCTTATTGGTTGTACTTGCATCTTCACCAGCAATTGTAATTGTGTTGGCTGATACTGTTGTATTAATACCTTCGCCAGCAGCAAAGGTGATTGTTTCGCCAGTATTAATTACATCGGCTGTACCACTTTCAGCAGCAACAGTGAATGAACTGATTACTGTAGCAAACGTTAGGTTACCTGAACCGTCTGTTTGTAAAAACTGCAGGGCTGAACCATCCGCTCTTGGATAGTTTAATCCGTCTAATACAACATAACCAGATCCGTTAGGAGTAAGGTTAATATTGCCATTTGTATCTGTTGATGTAATGGAGTTACCATTAATATCTAAATTATCAACTATTAAATGATCTATTTTTGAACTTGAATCTGTGATGATCGCAGATGATGCTGTTAAGACACCAGCTGTATGATCCATCATATCGGTGTATAACTGACCACCAATAATTCTTGCTACTACATCAGAACCTGATGTTTCGCCTATGAATAACTTATCTGAACTAAACGAATAGGCTTGTTCGCCTACTGCTAACGCGTTTGTCGCAGGTGAGCCAGTCGCTAAACTATACTTCGTTACAATTACTGTACCTGACATACTAATCTCCTGATTGAATTTGTATTTGTGCGCGCGTTATAATCCATTTGTTTAAAAACTCCCGCCTATAATTTTAAGGTTGGAATTTTCTACATCCGGTCTTACCTTAAAAGTTGATGTTACATCATCCCAAAGGATGATTGACCCGTCCGTTCTAGCAGTTGTATCTACATCTGTTAGAGCAGCTAATGTTTGTCCAACACCAATTGACATCTGTCTAGCTACTATAGCCTTACTACTTAGGCCTGCACTTTGGATGACTCTTTTTGTTGTTATTTTTCCTTGTAATGCCATATTACTGGGTAACTCCTGGGTTAACTGTTAATTGTCCTTCAACCACCCTTGTCTTCTCGCCAGTACTTGTCTTGGTTATCTCTACATCATAGACATATCGACCGGCCTTCATTGCATTAGTTACTGCATTCGATAACGTTATGGTAAGTACGCCTTGTCCTGGGCCAGTTACCGTAACACCAAATGCAGTGAACGTGCTAGAAGTATACGTTTTTCTAATTTGTCCTGCGCCAGTATATCCAGTTAAAATTGCAACATTTCCGGTCACATCATTAACCACGATCTCGGCTGTGAAATCACTACCTTGATCTATACTTATGTTTGAATATACTGCCATGTCATATACCTATTTATAGTTTTGTTTGTTTTAAGCACCGGCGCCGTGCAATGTCTTAACGGTTGTACCAGCTGAATTTTTTATTAATAATGTTGATAATGTATGCATCTGTGCAGAACCGACAGAATCATCAGCCATCTTATCCTGAGTTACTTGATCGTTGCCAATGTGAGCAGTGTCTATACTTAAGTTAGTATAGTGCTCACTATCAATAGCATCATTATTAATCTTAGTACCGTCTATTGCATCATTGGCTATCATGCCCCTTAACACTTTAAGAGGTCCGATAGTTAATGCAGATGCACCTGTAACATCACCCGTGTGATTGGCGTTTGGCGCGGTGTTCGTAATAGTAACTGTACCATCCGCCGTGGTTTGACATGTGATAGCGGTACCAGCAGCAAAGAATAAATCATCGCCTTGACTTATGGTTGTAGGGGTAGTATCAGTTGTAGCAGATACAGTAAACGTTGTTAATTGATTAGTGTTAGTATCAGTATCAGACCATGGTACGTTAACGTACATCTTTCCACTAGATAACTCTACTGGATAGTTTTTACCAGATTCTGTATAACCAATCTTAACTAAGCCCAACGTAGAAGATGTTGCTGTAGTGTATTCAGTATTTGGTGGTGCAACCCATGACATAGAGCCGTCACCATCAGATCTTAACCACTGTGATGTAGCGCCATTACCTGATACGTTTAGGTGTAAAGCATCTATACTGTTGGAAACATAGTGTTCAGAGTCGATCTGGTCATCGCCGATCTTAGCTCCGGTTACAGCATCGGCAGCTATCTTAGCCGTTGTTACCGCACTAGCATTTATCTTAGCAGTTGTTACTTTAGAAGTACCAATGGATGAAGAACCTGTTACGTTACCAGAACCGTCGAAACTTGCCGAGGTCCAAGCCACATCACCAGTCATTGCTATTGTACGTGAAGTTTCTAACGCAGTGGCGGTATCGGCATTGCCAGTTACATCACCAACGAAACCGTTCGTAGACTTAACAGCCTGATTAAAGTCCCAAGTGTCTGTTGAATTAACCCATAGGATTGTTTTATCAGTTGTACCCTTAAGAGTAATACCACCACCGTTTGCAGTTGCATCGGTTGGTGTAGCTACACTTCCTAATTCTATATTTTTATCATCAACCGTTAGCGTAGCAGAATTAATAGTGGTTGTTGTGCCCTCAACCGATAGGTTACCACTAACAACAACATCTGAATTAAACGTTGCTTTACCAGCTGCAGACATATCAAGTGTTAGAGCAGTTATTTCAGAAGTTCCATCCTGACCTTTAAAGATAATATCTTTATCGTCAACTTGCGAAGTAAATACCAAGTTACTAGATGTATTGCTGATCTTACCAATAGCAGTACCAGCATCTTTAAAGTGTATGTCACCGCCATCAGCATCTAATATAATATCAGTGGTGGCATCAATTGTAAAGTCACCTGCAGCAGAAATCTGTGCAGTTGTAATCGTACCTGAGCTGATCGTACCTAGACCAGAGATATTCTTACTTCCATTTAATACAACAGCCTTATTAGCAGCTGCTGTACCGTTAGTGATACCATCTATTTTTTCTAAGTCAGTTTCATTGATATTAGCAGTGCCAATAACTAATGAGTTAGCGGTAACACCAGTAACAGTCATCATTCCAGTGCCAGCATTATATGTTATGCCACCGTCAGTCTTACCAGCCAATGTTCCTGAAGCTGATTCCCATAAACCAACGTATGTTGTTGTGTCTGTGGTATCGTTAACAGTAACTGTTCCGGCGTTACCAATAATGTCACCAGTCAATAATGATGGGGTAACAAAACTAAGCACATTACTTGCATCATCATATGCAACCGAAACGTTTGTTTGAATCGCGCTTGCCACAGGCTTTGACATTGTACCTGACCCGGTTCCCGCAACGGCCAATGCAGTAAATACCACACCCTTAATAGCTGTTACACTAGACGGCACACCAATAGCTTCCCATTGTGCTTGGCTAGTACCAACTGGATCTATAATTTGATATACTATTCCACTATCAATTGCAAGGTGGGCAGACGCAGCTATCGTTGTAGATATCATTGCGCCTACGTCATCTTGTCTTGACTCGGCTGCATTATCTACATAAGCTTTAATTGATTGTTGGGTAGCAAGATGCGAGGCTGAATTAGAAGCCATGTTATCTTCATCTTTAATAGATGTACCACTTATTGTTCCATTTAGTACTGCGCTAGTTAATGTCTTGTTAGTAAGGGTTTGGTTACCAGTCAATGTGGCAACAGTGGAATCAATATTAAACGTTATAGTATTACCTGCAGCGTTCGAATCAAGACCAGTACCACCAGCGAAATCTATTGTTTCACTATCTAGGTCAATGGATATTGCGACGTTGTTATCTGCAATCACATCTAAGTCTTGAGCAGTTACCTGCGCATCAACATAAGCTTTAATTGATTGCTGGGTAGCAAGATGTGTATTAGAATTAGAGGTTAAACCATCTTCATCTTTAATAGCTGTACCAGAAACTCCAGTATTTAATATAGCAGAGTTTAATGTCTTATTTTGTAGTGTATCCGTTGTTGCTTTACCAACAAAGGTATCACTTGAATTAGGTACAGTCCATGTTCTGTCAGCGGTCGGATTAGTGATTGCCAAGGTTGTTTCAAACCCGTCAGCAGTAGATCCTTCAAAGATAACGTTCTTTCTAAATGATACATCACCGCCAGAAGCAATTGTGATAGCGTCGGTAGTGGTGGCAGAACCAATAGTACCACCGTTCTTAATAAGGATATCATCTTTGAATGTTACAACACCGTCAGATGCAATGGCAATAGCATCCGTTGTTGTGGCAGAACCAATAGTACCAGCATTTGATATGCGAATACCACCAGTTACTGTAGCACCGTTCGCTGTAGTTTCAACTTTCTTTACATTATTATGGTAAAGTTCTACTCCACCGTCCTTATCAAACTTAGCTAAGGTTTCAGTACCAGCAGCACCCAAGATTTGAATGTCATCGCCTTGAACCTTCGTGATGCCAGTAGCATTCTTTATAACACTGTCGGTAGCATCATGATATATTTGTAGGTCAGCCCCGATACCGATTTTAATCTTATCGTTATCACCGAAGTTTAAGTCACCAGTCATTGTATCGCCAGCAACATCAACATAAGTTGCTGGTATTAAAGCAATGATATCTTCTGCAGTTTTTAGATCGGTAGAAATATCAGTCAACGCACCAACAACATCAGTGCCTCGAGTAAGGGCTTCCGTTAAATTATCCAATTCACCAACAGCAGTACCAGTCTCATTAGTCTTGATGCGCCATTCGTTGAATGTATTTGCTGTTGTTACGTTTACTATTGCCATGTTATCTCTCTATTAATTGTTTAAGCATCATTTTAATGTCTGACACATCTCGTTCTACCTGATTTAATCTAGCTGCATCTTCAGCCATCCTAACTCTATTAGCAGAGTGTTGTGCACCTTCGTTACTTATATTTATAATAGCACCAGACTTGTTATCACGCATTATGCCCTCATGCCCCTCAATAGGGGTCATTCCGTTCATTATACTTTCAACGCTATTGCCCTAAGGCTTTGACACAATGGTACATTACTTGTGCCAGAACTTGATCTCATTACAATCTTCAATGCAAAGATAGTGAACGTCGACGCAGGTGTAATAGTATATGTAGTCTCATCGAACGTAGAGCCATCAGAGAATGATACACCATTAGCTGCCGCGGCCAATATCCATGATCCAGTATCAAATGTTCCTGCAGTGTTACCGGTCTTATAATATACATCAACAAAAGTATTATTAGGACGGTTAACATCCAAGAAGACCTTAATTCCATCTGACGTATCTTGTAATTCAACGGTCTTAGTAACATACTTCGCTAAGGTAGATCCCTTAGAAGGATCAGTCTCAGCCACACCACCGTCGTTATTATCAATTCTGTTACCAACAGTGATTACAGAACAGCGTTCCATATCAATTACAGGTGATATGTAATCGCTATATGAAGTGAAACTGCCATCAAACTGTACTGTTTCTGTTGCGCCTGATTTAATAACCTTAGCATATAAAGGAGTATAGTTTTCATTAATGATCAAAGGTTGAGCAGCTGTTGTTATAGAACCAGTAGTCATTAATGAATCTTTAATTGTCCATGTTTGAGTAGTGGTAGGCAAAACAAGATTCTGGATAATTGGATGTATTGTATTCCAAGCCAGATGTTGAGTTGCTGCAACCGCATCACCACCACCGATACCAGCAGTAATTGCACTAGCATGGCCAGCAGCAAGTACCTGTATAGTATAACTGTCTATTGTTGTAGTAACAATCGTATGCGTCTTATTTAATTCAGCAGCGGTGTATCCATTCGTTGCAACTAAACCAGATAACGTTACAGTGTCATCAGTTTTCATACCATGATCTATGTGAGCCACTGTAAATGTATTATCAGCGCTCGCAGTACTAACAACGAACGTTAATGGATGCTTAACTAATTGACGTGAAGGCAATACATCATTCCTCAGTACACAATTACGTGTGGCAGAGATATCAAACACAGCACGATTTAATATAAACGTTAAGTCTTTATTCTGATCCGGTGTCCATGTAGAAGCGTTAGCAGAAGTAAACATAACACCAAGATGCGGTTGTTGTGAAATTCTGTGTCCAGCTTGATCTTCACCACCAATTTCAGCATAACGCACATTATATTCATTTGAGTTAGCTAATACAATAATTGCATACTCAATACCATCCTGTAACAATACAGGAGAGTCGAAGGTAAACGTTGTTGCAGTGCCATCAGTATTAACTGCACTTGGATTAACCGTCACATCAGCAAAAGGAATAACCGTCTGTGTTGGAAATCCATTTGTCATTTTCACAATCTGAACTTGTACAGGCACAGCAGCATCTTTAGTAGTAAAGAATAATTGAACCGAAGTAATAAATGATGTCTTATCAAGTAATATAGACTGGGCGATAGGATCAACCCATCTCCGATCTAATTCTCGTCTATCACCGGCTGTTTCAGTTCCAGCAGAAGTTCTTTGTATAATTGCAGTACGCGTTGACATTATAACATTTTCTACCGTCTCGATCATACCCGATGCGGTATACATTGCAACAGCAGATGTAGTGGCAGTGTCATTGTCGTTAATCGAAGATTGAGTTAACTTAAATTCCTTATCACCAGCCTTAAAGTTAAGTGCAGAGTTATTAGGTATCAAGAACGTACCAGATATTGAACCGTTAGCATCAGTGGTTAATGTAGTTGCACCAGCTGGGTGACCGCTTACAGTATTAACACCTACTAAAGGAGTATAACTTGAAGCTGTTGTAGAAACATAGTTAGCCACTGATATATCATCAAAGAATGCATAAACTTGCACACCAGGTTTCATACGTCTAGCTTCGAAGGCAACCAATCTTGTTCTCATGAATGGAACAAAGTTAACTTCAACTACACGATCACCTACATTAACTCTAGATGTTTCAACTTCAATGTTAGCCGTTACGCCAGATCTTGTTTTTGTTCCAGTTTGAACTAATGCCTGTTCACGTCTACCGCGTGTTGCATTGACATTCTGCCATGAAGATCCAGCCCAGTTAGTTGTCCATTCGCTCCATACAGTACCTACCTGAGGGGTCAGGATCTTCATCATGGCATCGAATTCACCATCGTTGTTGATCACTACTTCTGGTCGTCTGTCAATGTCACGCCACGTATCAGTGGATGGAGTTAGCTTCATTGAGCCAGTCCAGTTGAATACATTATAAGGGTTAACATTAATGCTGCCAGAAAACTGTGTTTGAGTAATGGTCGCAGCCGAAGTATAAGGTAATGTTACCAAGTCACCAGTTTTCTGTGTGGTGGATGAAGCATGGTATGATAACTCAGCACTGCCCTGAGCAAATGCAGGTCGTAATGTGCGATTAGGTATATCAATAGAAGCTCTATATTCAGGCGACCATGATTTTGACATACGAGTGTTAGAGAAGGCATCAACTAAATAACCAGACTTCCATCTTGGATTATTTGATCCATCTAAAATTTGTTTGTTCTGCGCTTCAGTCTCTAAGAAGTTAAGAACAGAATAGTATTCCACCTGGCTCAATCTCTTATCGATACGGCCGATGTCACGCATTGTGTATCTACGTTGATCAATGAAATCAACAGTAACCTCACCAGGCGTTAATGTATACGCAGGGATGGTTAATGTATATAGATGCATTGCGTCGCTTGGAATATCCGGAGCAGATGGATATCTTGAAGGAACACCTGGTGAAACACCAAACTTTCCTTTAGAATCCAAATATACTTTATCAATTCGTGGTAGGTAGAACTGTACATCAGTTTCGAACTGTGAGAATCTTACTGGAGCAAACGATGTAGACTTACCAGTCGCAGTGAAGTTGCCTCCAGCGTTAGACACACGAGGCCTAAAGTCAACAGCAGATCTTAATTCTATATCACCTAGCTTAGGAATATTTGTATAATCTAGGCCTGTATAAGAATCAACAGTGAAGAAGTCTCCAGTTGAATGTGAGAAGTATTTGTATGTAATGGTAAGTGCTACAGATGCTGTATAGTTTGATGTAGTCTTAAGTTTAACACGACCAAGGTCATAGTAATCATCTCGTTGTCCATCATCAAGATCAAAATGTTCTGTTACATTGTCAGATCCTGAAGTCTCAACAACCGACACTAATTCATACACATCAGCATGGCCAAGTGTTTGTCCTGTACCAGTAAAGTCTGTACCAGCACTAAATGTTGAAGTGGTATTTGAAGATAACGTTTTAGTTTTGTGAGTTGATGTTTTAATAATAGGGGCAATCAATCTTACATTGTCTTGATCAGCCGTTGCTGATATATTAGATATCACAACACTTGGAGGATTTGCAGCATTATCGATGGTAATGTTGGCCGTCAATATTTCTTCACCACCGGCAGTTGAATCAGTGTCATTTATTAAGATCCAATTTGAATTCAATGACCTAGAACCAAATTGCTCACCAACCGCAGCTGCAGTAAATGTTGCAGTAAGACCACTTGATACTTGCGCTGAACCAACAATACGGTTTGTTTCGTATCGATAGTTATAATCAGGTGTTGCTGTGTCATCAACTTCAGTGTTAAGTGTTTTAATTCTTGTGTATGGCAATTGATATACTAATGAATCAGGGCCAATGTTATATGCAGTTGCAGCACCGGAGTCTGCAATCGTTGCAGCAAAATTAACACCTGCGGCAGTACCTTCTTTGTCATCTAATTGTCTAGCGGTGGTCATACCAGTTTTACCAGCAGTGGTATCGATATAATCAAAGATATGAACTCTATAACGTGAAGCTGTTGTTGCACCGTTACCACTCACACGCTCAATAGAACGTGCACGACATGTACCGATTTCAGTACCACCGGAATTCTCAATAGAAATCTTACCGAACGTAGTAATATCAGGTACACCAACCAAACTAGTAACTTCAATATAGTTGTTATGAGTTATCTCTACAACCTTATCTGTAACTCTCTCTGTAACTCTTGCTTTATTAAATTCAACATTAGTAGTACCTAAAGTCTCTATCTCATATCCGCGCACATAAGCCTTAGAAGGTTCAATTGCGATAGTCAACTTAGTTGCATCAGGGCTTGCTGCCACATGATCTTTAACCA
>TARA_B110000908_G_scaffold73325_1_pt1 | contig 11279 bp, 7 predicted proteins | sample TARA_B110000908 | Tara Oceans TARA_B110000908 (sample SAMEA4398067) | marine metagenome | biome: Polar Biome; feature: [DCM] deep chlorophyll maximum layer (ENVO:01000326); material: water (ENVO:00002006), including particulate matter (ENVO:01000060) such as... | depth 36 m
ACGATGCCAGAGCCCGCGACCTTATTCGACAAGTGGGAAGACAATGCACCGCCCGCGCGCCACCAAGAGCTGGAGATCGATGGCCACATGGATTTGAACTTCGACCTGTTCGTCGATTTGACACCGGACTTCAAGGAGTCGCCTCACGAAAAGACACTGAACAAAGATCGTTCCGCTTGGCGCAACATGCAGCGTATGACGCCTGAGCAGCTCAAGACCTGGCGCGATTTCTACCGCCCGAAAGACGAGCATTTCCACAAGTTAGGACCCACCGGCAAAGATCTGGTGCGTTGGAAATACCAACGCTACGTGAAGAACTACCTGCGCTGCGTGCGCGGTGTCGACGAGAGTTTGGGGGTTTTGCAAGAAACGCTGAAAGAGCTCGGCTTGGACAAGAACACCATCGTGATCTATTCGTCAGACCAGGGGTTCTACATCGGCGACCACGGTTGGTACGATAAGCGTTGGATGTATGAGGAGTCGCTGAAGATGCCGCTGATCGTGAAGTGGCCGGGCGTAACCAAACCAGGATCGCGCAGCAAGCTGATGGTACAAAACCTCGACTACGCAGAAACGTTTCTGGAAGCCGCCAGTTCGAAGATCCCAGCAGACATGCAAGGAGCTTCACTAGTCCCATTGTTAAAAGGCGAGACGCCATCCGACTGGCGCAAGAGCATCTACTACCACTACTACGAGTACCCCAGTGTCCACCAAGTGCCGCGCCACTACGGAATCCGGACCGAGACGCATAAGCTGATGAAGTTCTATCAGTTCGGCGAGGAGTGGGAGATGTATGACCTAGTCAACGACCCTGATGAGCTTACCAATATCTACGGCAAGGCCGGAACAGAGAAGCTTGAGGCGGATCTAAAGGCACAGCTCGATGGCCTGAGGAAGGGATACGCCGACGACAGCGATGTGAGCGAGAAGTCCAAAGCGTGGCAGAAAGAAGTGCGCAAACCGATGGCCGAGCGCGACATGAAGAAGATTCGCGGATTGTAGGCGCATCCCATTTCCCTGACTTGATTTGGAGTTCAAAAATTGCTATCATTTTGAGCATGAAAAAATCCTCCACGATGTGTTTTCTCCTCATCTCAGTGGCAACTCTCGCCGGTGCTCAGATGATTCCTTTTTAGATCGAAAAATTGCCGGAGGATTTGGCGAAGAAAATAATCTCGTTGAATCCAGAATATGCCGTTTATGGAAAAGATACAGTGAAGAAGGATGACAAGCTTCCACTTGTGATTTCTCTTCATGGTGGTGGTGGAACGGGAAATCAAATCCGTAAGGTGGCGCGTCACCCGCATGGTTTTTTACAGACGATCCAGAAGGCGGGAGAAAAGTGTCTTTGCGTGGTACCTCAAGCGCTGAAGAGTCCGCGTGAGCACCATTGTCTTTTTCACCTCCGACAACGGCCCAGAAGGGCGCAAAGCGGCTGGACGAACCCAGGGATCAACCGGCGGACTTCGCGGTCGCAAACGTGATAGTCATGAAGGAGGAATCCGCGTCGCCGGACTGGTTCGTTGGCCGGGACAAATCACTCCTGGAAGGGTAAGTAAGGTTCCCGTCATTGGCTCCGATATTTTCACCACCGTTCTTGGAATTGTCGGAATCGACACCCCGAAAGATCGCACCATCGATGGAGCGGATATCCGCCCTGCTTTCAAAGGCGAGAACGTCGACCGCAATGTCCCACTCTTCTGGCGCACTCACATCGCCCCCGCGAAAAGCCGGGCCGCCATGCGCATTGGTGATTGGAAAATTGTTGCCGACGAATCACTCAATGAATTTCAACTCTACGAAATCCAAAAAGATTGGCAGGAGACAAAAGACCTCGCCACCGAGAAACCGGAAAAACTCGCTGAAATGAAAAAGAAGTTTCTCGAAGTTTGGAAAGGCATCGAAGCCGAAGGCCCACGCGAATGGTGGGAAAGCGAACCTACCAAAAAGAGCCGCGGCAAACCCAAAAAATAAGCCGCGCTTGGCAAAGGCAAAGACGAATCGGGAGACTGGCCCATCGTCCTCGGTGGAACCGTCAGGAAATCCCCTCTCGGTCACCGCCTTGTCTCAAAAGGAGAAGCCGTTGCGCTTCGGAAATTAGACAAGCCACTCACAGGCACCGATCGTGCCGTCTACAAACTCGATTACCAAGCCGCCTGCGACACCGTTACTAAAAACGCCTTCTTTTGCTTCGGCGAAAAAGCAGTCACGCCTTCTCTTTACACAAGCCCATTCCACAAGCCCATTCCGTTTGCGTGACCCCGGAATGAAAGATGCTCAGATTGAGGTCAGTCCGAGGATTGCAAAAAGGGCGGCAAGTAATCCGGCCGCCGATTTCATACAAAAACCAACCTGTTTAATCCTAGACCCTCGTGTATTCACAAGCTAGGTTGGTTGCTCAGATTTTGACAAATCAACTCTCTCCATTTTCCCAATGCCAAAGCTCATCAACAGCCCTTCTAGCCGCTGCCGACGAACTCATTGAGGACTCCATCCCAATAAATCAAATTCCTAGCTACCATTTACCATCGATATAACCCTAGACCGAACCTTAAACAGCAACTTATGAAACATCACCATATTCTCCTCATTACCTTGAGCTTTTTTTCCCTGCAGGCCTTTGCCGCCGAACCCGTATGGATTTGGAAGGCCGGCGCCATTGCAAACGAAGAGGCCAACTTTAAAACCACCCTGACGCTCAAGGCGAAGCCCGCCAAGGCACCGTTGATCATCACCTGCGATAACTCGTTTAAACTGAGTATCAATGGCAAAAAGGTGACCGCTTCTAAAGAGTGGAAACAGCCAGTGCAGATGGATGTTGCGAAATTCCTCCAAGCCGGAAAAAATCACCTACTCGTTGAAGCCGACAATGAAGGTTCGATGGCCGGTATGATCATGTCGCTAAAAGCTGGAAAGCAACAGCTGGTCAGCAATAAGAGCTGGATGGCGCAGTCCCATGAGGGCGAGTGGCATCAGGCAGTGGAGGTGAAGAAGTATGGAGCAGCCCCATGGGGTAAAGTATTTAACAAGGCGGCAGGCCCCGGAAAAGCTGTCGCCACAGCCTCACCCAAAACGATTCCGGTGACTACCCTACCGGGCTTCAAAGCAGAGAAAATTTACGATGTGGTCAAAGCAGCACAGGGCTCATGGGTAGGAATGACGGTTGATCCTAAAGGGCGCATCATTGCAACGGACCAGTACGGCGGAATTTACCGAGTTACCCTGAAGCCGAAAGTTTCGGTCGAAAAGCTTAAGGTCAAAGTCACGGGCGGCCACGGCGCGCTCTATGCCTTTAACAGTCTCTATATCATGGTTGGCGAGGGCAAGCGTGGCCTCTACCGCCTGCGCGATACCAACGGCGACGACCAGTATGACCAAGAAGAATATCTCATCCCGCTGAAAGCCGGTGGTGAGCACGGATCACATAGTCTGGTGCTAAGCCCGGATAAAAAATCGATTTACATGGTGGGCGGCAACAATACCGACATGCCAACCTCGGTTACATCTTACCGGATGGCGAAGGCTTGGAAAGAAGATCATATCCTTCCACGCATGCCCGATGGCCGTGGTCACAACAACGGACGGATGGCCCCAGGCGGTTTCATTATGAAGGTCAGCCCAGATGGTAAGACTCAGGAAATGATCTGCAACGGCTTTCGCAATGAATTTGACGCCGCATTCAATCTGGATGGCGAACTATTTGCGTTTGATGCGGATATGGAATATGACATCGGTTCCCCTTGGTATCGACCTACCCGCGTGAATCATGTGGTTTCCGGCGTCGATTGGGGCTGGCGACATGGCACCGGAAAATGGCCCGACTATTACACCGACACCTTACCGGCAACCATCGACATTGGACCAGGTAGTCCCACCGGAGTAAGCAATGGACTGGGAGCCCGCTTTCCGGCGAAATACCAAAAAGCCATTTTCATCAATGACTGGACCTATGGAACCATGTACGCAATTCATCTAGAACAGGATGGGGCGACCTACAAAGCGACCAAAGAAGAATTTGTCTCCGGCAAACCTCTCCCCCTAACCGATGTTACCATTCACCCAGATGGCGATATGTACTTTATGGTCGGCGGACGCCGCACGACTTCAGCCCTCTATAAACTCACTTATGTAGGTGACGCATCCACGGCTCCAGTAAAAGCCGGAGCTGTTCATACTGACCTAACACTTCGTCGTGAAATTGAAACACTGCATGAACAAGGAGTCGGCGTAGAGGCGATTGCTAAAGCATTGCCTTACCTGAAGCACCAAGATCGTTTCATCCGATACGCCGCACGTGTGGCGCTCGAAAAACAGCCAGTAGCCAAGTGGCAGCAAAATCTCACTAAGGAAAAATCTCCTTGGGCTGTCATCGAGCTCTCCACCGCGATAGCACGTATGGGCGCCAAAGATCAACAGCCTAAGATACTCGCCGCGTTGAATAAGCTGAATTACAAAAACATGGACACAAAACAGTTTTTGGCTGCCATTCGCGCCTATCAACTGGCCTTCACCCGACTCGAAAAGCCGAGCTCCGCAGATGCGTCTGCTGTGATCAAGACCTTGAATGGTTTGTATCCTCACAAAGATAATTTCGTGAATCGCGAACTAAGTCAGGTCCTCTTATATCTCAACGCCCCCGGTGCGGTGTCCAAGACGGTGCAACTGGTCATGAGCGCCACTGACATCCAGAAAAAGATTCTCGAAGACAAGGTCCTGCAACGAAACGATGGATATGCTAAAGCCGCTAAGCGTACTGAACAGTTCCGCCCGAACGTTCAACAATTTGCCCTAGCCTTCTCACTTCGCTCGATCAAAGAGGGCTGGAGTGACGCTGACCATGCGAGCTACTTCTCTTGGTTCCCTAGAGCAAAAACCTGGCAAGGTGGAAACAGCTTTGGTGCCTTCATTGAAAACTCCCGCAAGCAAGCACTCGCCAATGTAACGGATGAAGCAAAACGCAAAAAATATGACGCAACTTCCGCAAAATCCGCAGTAGCAGCCCGAGCCATTCAGACACCTAAAGGCCCCGGTCGGGCTTGGACCGTGAAAGAAGCTGTCGCGGCCGTTCAGGGTAACCTAAAAGGACGAGACTTTGCCAGTGGAGAAAACCTCTTTCACGCCACGGCCTGTGCTTCATGCCACCGCTTTGCCGGAGAAGGCATGGGTATCGGACCAGACCTCACCGGCTCCGCCAATCGCTACTCCCTAGAGGACATGATGGAAAATATCATTAAACCTTCCAAGGTGATTTCTGATCAATACATCAGCACCCAGTTTACCATGAAAGACGGCTCCACCGTCATTGGCCGTATTGCTGCAGAAAAAGACGGGATGCTTCATCTTATGACGAATCCCTTCTCCGCCGACAGCAACGTGCAGATAAAGGCAGCCGATGTGAAAAGCAAAAAGCACCATGAAGTTTCCCACATGCCGCCTGCACTCATCTATTCGCTGAACCCAGATGAACTGAGCGACCTGATTGCCTACGTCTTTTCTGCTGGAGATAAAAGCCATAAATACTTCTCGGCGGCACAGCACCAGCCTAAGATTGAAGGAGCTAAATCACTGTTCAACGGAAAAGATCTAAGCGGTTGGAAAGGTGACCCTGATCTCTGGTCAGTTAAAGACGGCCTCATTCACGGCACATCGCACGACAAAAAATTGAGCGGTAACACCTTCCTCATTTGGCAAGGTGGTGATCTAGAAGATTTCCACCTCGTTTACGAAGCCCGCTGCTTTGGCAACAACTCTGGCGTGATGTACCGCAGTGAAGTGGTAGATGATAATAAGTTCGTGATGCGCGGGTCCCAATGTGACCTGCACCCCAACGCACCCTACCTTGCCATGCTCTACGGTGAAAAAGAGCGCGGCATAGTCACCAAGCGTGGCGAAACAATGGTGATCGATGAAACCGGCAAGAAAAAAGTCGTTTCATCCTTCGTCCCTAAAGCGTTAGACATCACCCAGTGGATAACCTACGAGATCATCTGCAAAGGCAATCACATCGTCCACAAGGTAAACGGCGAAGTCGCCATTAACCTAACGGATAATGACAAAAAGCGCATCCGCAAAGGAAGAATCGGCCTCCAGCTCCACGCCGGAAAGCCGATGAAAGTAGATTTCCGCAATATTCGTCTGAAACGTTTCAAGTAAACGTTCAGCCCTCCAGCACTGCACTTCTCGGTCTTGGTGGAATCGCTCTGATTCTCCATCGCCACAGGTAATTTCAAGTTTTTAGAAATTGATGAGCTATCCTTTCGAGGGTAGCTCTTTTTCTTACTGGCACTTAAAATGAGCCCGCGCATACTCTCAGCCCTATGAGAAATTCTCAAATAAAATGGCTCGGTCTGTGGATGATGGCATGGCTGGCTGGCTCGACATCCTTTGCGGCGACGGATAAACCCAACGTTATCCTGATCATGGCCGATGATCTGGGTTACGAGTGTATCGGTGTCAACGGATGCGATGATTACCAAACTCCGGTACTTGATAAACTCGCTGCCAGCGGTGTCCGTTTCACTAACTGCTTCTCGAATCCTATCTGCACACCTAGCCGGGTGAAGATCATGACGGGTATGTTTAATGTCCGCAACTACGTGCGCTTCGGCTTGTTGGACCGAAAACAAAAGACCTTTGCTCACACGTTCAAGGCGGCCGGATACACCACCTGTATCGCCGGGAAGTGGCAGCTGGGTGACGAGAAGGATTCCCCACAACATTTTGGTTTCGACCAGTCATGCCTCTGGCAGCATACGCGCAAACGCACACGTGAGGGGCAACCTCACGACACCCGTTTCAGCAATCCAAGAGTTGAGATCAACGGCGAGCCCAAAGATTATAACAAAGGTGAATACGGCCCCGATGTCTGCGCCGACTTCATCTGCGACTTTATCGAAACAAACAAAGCCAAGCCGTTTCTCGTTTACTACCCGATGCTGCTGACCCACTGCCCGTTCACCCCGACTCCGGACAGTAAGGACTGGGATCCCAAATCCGAGGGCGCGGAAACCTACAAGGGTGATCCGCAGCACTTCGGTGCTATGGTTCATCACATGGACAAGGTGGTTGGGCGCATCATCGCAAAGCTTGAGGAACACAAACTGCGGAAAAACACCATCGTCATTTTCACCGGAGACAACGGAACCGACAGGCCCATCATCACTTCGCTCAACGGGAAAAAAATTAAATACGGCAAGGGCCAGATGAACGACAACGGGACGCGCGTCCCACTCATCGTCAGTTACCCCGGGAAAATAAAAAGCGGTTCAGTGAGTGATGACCTAGTCGATTTTTCCGACATGTTTCCCACTATGTGTGAGGTCAGTGGAATTGCGATTCCGACTGACCGAGCCATCGATGGAGTCAGCTTCTGGAGCACCCTCCAGGGGAAGCCGGGCCGCATAAAGCCGTGGACCTACGTTTGGTGGGAAGGCAAGGTATTAGCCCGCACCCAGACGCACATGATCCGCCGGATGAAGGCAGCAGGAAAGATCGAGTTTCTCGACTATTCGGCCCCCTACCAGCCGAAAGCCTTAGAAATAGACCAACTAGTGGGGGAAGCGAAGGCCAGCTACGAAACGCTGCTTGGCGTCATCAGCAAACTCGATCAGACCCGACCGGCAGAATTATCTAAATCTTATAAGAAAAAGAAAAAATAACAGTGAGCTGATCAGTTACTTCGATTTTTTTCTTTCTCTGGCATCCCTTTAAGCTTCACAAATTCGTGCCGCATCCCTGTTTGAGCATCAACATTCCAGAGCCGGAATCCCATCGGGCGTCCATCGCCGTTCTTGCTGGTTGTTTCCCCGTTCACGAGTTGAATGCCTTTGTATTCGTTGGTGATCTGCCTGTGGGTGTGCCCGGCGAGGAAGGCAACGACGCCATTTTTATCACAGAGATCGAGAATTCCCTGACGTTTAGGCTGCGCTAGATTGTAGTAGTTCTCCTTCTCGTCGGGCGTCTTCAAGAACAGCGGATAGTGCCTCATTGTCTCACATCTCAGAGCTATGGGGAAAACTCACTTTTTACTGGCTACACCAAGGAGGCTACTTCATCCTACTAAACCTGCAGAACAAGGTGCAGCTTGACGTTGACCAGACATCACGAGGAACCATCTAACTAACAATGAGCCATTACGCATCCCCAACAGCCGCTGCCGTTAAAGCAGCGGATATTTCGCGGCGAAACTTTATCGGCACAGCCGCTTCAGGATTGATCGCTTCAGCAGTCAGCAGCTCGGGTGTCTCGCATGCGGCGGAAAAGGAACTGGGAGAAAAGTCGGAGACAAAGGCTGGATCGAACGAACAAAAGGCCATTCGTTGGGGCTTTGTAGGCACTGGGAACATCGCCAATTCAATGGCAAGAACCCTCCAACTTACTACGGCTGGCCAATTGGCAGCCAGCTCTAGCAGAACACTGGAGAAAGCTGAAGCGTTCGCTTCGAAGCATGGCGCTAAAAAGGCGTTTGATTCTTGGAAAGAGATGATTGATTGGGACGGCATTGACGCTATTTATGTCGCCACCCCCACCAGTGTCCGGGAGGAAATTTGTGTGGCTGCAGCAAACGCGGGCAAACACGTACTCGGTGAGAAACCTTTTGCGTCATTGCCCTCTGTGCAAAGAATCACGGAAGCTTGCCGGAAGAATAACGTGGCATTTATGGACGGCACACACTTTTCACATCACCCCAGAACCACAACGCTACGGAGCAAACTTGACTCTCTAGTGGGAAAACGCCGCAGCGTGGACTCGGTGTTTCAGTTTCGTCTCCGTGATAGTTCAAACATACGCATGCAGCCTAAGCTTGAACCCATGGGCGCAATAGGTGATGCTGGCTGGTATAACATGCGCGCTATCGTCGATTTCCTCGATTCTGGCGTTAAGCTCGAGGGACTTTCAGCCTACTTGAGACGAGATCCCAAAACCGGCGCCGTGATTGGTGCTACAGGAGTTATCGCGTTTGTAGACGGCTCAACTTCGACCTGGAGTTGTGGCTTTGACGCAGGTGCTGGGCGGGCGGGCTTGAGTATCGACGGAAACATAGGCGCAGTCGATATTGAGAACTTTATCAGACAAGACAAAGATAACTCCGCAAGTTACCGATACCGCTCCAGGGGCGGGAAGAAGAAGGCGGTCGATCAAGTCGTCCGCATCGAGTCATCGCTACCAGGTTCAGCCCTCATGTTTGAAGATTTCGCTGCCCAGGTTCACGATAAATCGTTACGCGACCGGTGGAAACGAAAGAGCGAGCGAACTCAAGAGTTACTCGATGCTGTTTGGGCAAGCGCGATTCAAAACGAAAACCCCTAGGAGACTCAAGCCAGGGCTTTTTGAATAAATCTTGATGGATCTGCCAATGCTCTTGTCGAGGGGGCGGATTCGGGATACTTGAGGCCATGACGCCCTCGCCCCCGCCCCCGCCCTATACCCTACTGGACAAAACCAGTATGCCCGATGGAAGCTTGCTCGCCCTGTACACAGAGGACGGGGAATATATCCTGGAATACGACGGCTTGGAGTTGATGAGCACGAGCCTGACATGGTCCGAACAGATGCTTGCGGATTTGGGCTGTGTCGATTTGCTGGAAGGCGCGACGAACCGGCCGGAGCATCCTCGGGTACTGATTGGCGGGTTGGGCATGGGATTCACCCTCAAACGGGTTCTAGAATTAGTGGGCTCGCCGGCCACCGTCGATGTTGCGGAATTAATGAGTCAGGTCATCGAATGGAACCGCACCTACCTGGTTGAACACAATGGCCCCTTGCTCGATGACCCGAGAACGAACGTGATTCTGGCCGACCTCTTCGACTGCCTTGGAGAAGGTGACACATACGATGCGATCCTAATCGATATCGACGACACACCCGACGCACTGATCACCGAGGACAATGGAAAGCTCTACACGCCAAGTTTTATGGCATTGCTGCGAGAGTCGCTCAACCCTGGCGGCTGTCTGGCCTACTGGATGGCGGTGCCTTCGCCGAAACTCGAGATGGCATTGAAAAAAGCCGGTTTCAATTTGACGGAGCATCCGGCGAAACCCCACGAGCAATCAGAAGAGACCTGGCACCGGATCTACGTGGCCCGCCTGAGCTGAGAACATATCTCCCTCAAGACGATGCTTTCGACCACCTCCCCATAAAAAGCAAATTCTTAGCCGTTTGTTCTACAATTGAGGCAATCACCTAAGACCGTCAGTAAAAGAGGATCGTCAGAAGGGATCACCGCTCCTGCGGTGCCGTCCCAACCGTTCCGCCCACGATGAACTCGGCCTTGTATAAATTCTGTCTGCTGTCGTCCTTGCCACGCACCACGTTGTTTGCCCAGCTCACGATGCGGCGCACCACCGGACGGTGATCCCAGCGCATGTGGGCGACTGAGGGCTGACACCAGACGAAGCCTGGATCGCTATCGGTGCAGACCAGCGAAACGTCTTGCGGTACCCGCAGACCGCGCGCAGCAAGATAGTGGTAGGCTGCGTAATAAAGATACGGTTCGTCGAGCATTAGGGCGGTGGGTGGGGTGAGTCCGCCGAACAGTGAGTCGAGGCCGCGCTCGAAGCCCTCCTTACTCTCCTCCCAGTCGGGAAGGTTGAATTCGCTGGTGGCGATGCCCGCTGCCTCCAGTTCACCGAGAAAGGCTTGCGGGGAAATTGCGGACAACAACGCGGATTTGTGGGATGGAAGTCTTGATAATGCTCTGGGTCTGGATGAAAATGGTGCAGCAGCTACAGGTAATTCTGGTCGTGTCCTAACCGGGACATTTCCCGACGGAACCGAGTCAGATGAAACCCAGTATTTTGGAAACCCTACCCAAGTACGTAGTGGATCACTATCATCAACTGGCGGGCTATGGATGAGAGTTTTTACTGAAAACCCCAACGGAGGAGCATCATCGCAAGCAGTTTATGCTATGTCAGAAGTCTTGACCGTCCCTGTTCCGTAACCTTCCTCTACGGCTCTACTTGGTCTTGGTGGTCTCGCACTCATCTTACGTCGTCGCAAGTAATTCGACCTCGTTTAATTTATATTAAAGTTGGCCCCACTCCCCATCACCGGGGGGTGGGTTTTCTCTTGGGGGGGGGTGGCGAGGTATCCCCGCTTTGGCAATGGCTTACGGTATTTCACTCAAGGCACAAAACGATAATACTCAGGTTATTCAATCAATCCTGGGCAAATGATTGCCCGTGTTTTTTGTAGCCAATCAAAAAATTTGTCATGTAGGGTGAGTCCAAGTAGATACCCCTAGATCAAATGTAAGAGCCTCCGGATAATCAAGT
>TARA_B110000908_G_scaffold85956_1_pt1 | contig 11248 bp, 9 predicted proteins | sample TARA_B110000908 | Tara Oceans TARA_B110000908 (sample SAMEA4398067) | marine metagenome | biome: Polar Biome; feature: [DCM] deep chlorophyll maximum layer (ENVO:01000326); material: water (ENVO:00002006), including particulate matter (ENVO:01000060) such as... | depth 36 m
TCAACAACAACAGTTCCGTTGAATACTCCAGTAGACTTATCATCGAAAATACCTTTATAGTCTTGATGACTTTCACAGTTTGGTTTAATGTGATGCACTAAAGTGTTATGATCTACGTGTTGTTTATCTTCAATTATAGTAATCCCTTTCATTATAGACTCAATGTGTTCACCATTTTGAGAAAAAGTTAAATTATTTCTTGTAAGCTTACCGCCAAACGAAAAAGTATGTAATGTGCAAACACTGCTTCTCTCTTGAACAATCGATGTAGTGTCTATTAATGATGCTTGCTTATTATCATTTTGAATTTTATAATAATCAACTATAGATTTTGGGTTTACAAAAATTTCAGTAACTGAGTTTGTTAAGACTTCATTTTCAGTTAAATTTTGATGTCTTTCGATAATTTGTAGCTGAGAATTCTCATCAACTATAATTAAATTTCTAGGTTGTAGCATTAAGGAACTTTCGTTGCCGCTACTGAAATGAATAATTTGAATTGGTTTTTCTACATATTTATTTTTAGGAATATGAATAAATGCTCCTTCTTTTGAAAAAGCAGTATTCAAATCGCTGATACCATTTTTTTTAACAGCTTTATTAAAATAGTTCTCTATTACACTAGCGTATTTAGGCTTATTTAAAACTGATGACATTAGACAAATATCCATTCCTTCATGAGTAGTTTCAGACAAATGAGAAGAATATTTCCCATCAACAAAAATTATTTTATAGCTATCGATATCATCAATTAGATATTTTTCAATCTTAGCATATTCAAGGGCTTTATTTTGTCTAGGAAATATACTATAATCTGGTTCTAAAACTTGTTTTAGCGATGTGTACTTCCAAGCCTCATTTTTTTTTGTTGGAAAGCCGGAGTCTTCAAAACTCTTAATTGCTTCAGTTCTTATATCATGAACATAGCTGTCAATATCTACTTGATTTTCAAAAGCTATAAACGAGGAAACTAATTTTTCTTTTAAGTCCATCTTATTAGTTTTTTACTTCTTCTTTTATCCAATCATATCCTTTTTCCTCTAGCTCAATAGCTAGTTCTTTAGTTCCAGATTTTACTATTTTACCGTTATGAAGTACATGTACATAGTCAGGAACAATATAATCTAATAACCTTTGATAATGGGTAATTAGAATTACAGCATTTTTAGAACTTTTAAGTTTGTTAACACCATTTGCTACAATTCTTAGAGCATCAATATCTAAACCAGAATCTGTTTCATCTAGAATAGCAATACTTGGCTCTAACATTGCCATCTGAAAAATTTCATTTCTCTTTTTTTCACCACCAGAAAAACCATCATTTATTGATCTAGATAAAAACTTTCTGTCTATCTCTAAAAGACTAGATTTATCTTTTAAAAGCTTTAACATTTCCTTAGCCGGCATTTCTTTTTCTCCTTTTGCTTTTCTAGTTTCGTTAATTGCTGTTTTTATAAAGTTAGTAACAGAAACTCCTGGAATTTCAACAGGGTATTGAAAAGAAAGAAAAATACCTTTATGAGCTCTTTCTTCTGCAGATAATTCTTCTATAGATTCACCGTTTATGTAAATATCACCGTCGGTTACTTCGTATTCCTCTTTACCAGCAATAACTGAGGCTAGTGTACTTTTACCGGAGCCATTGGGCCCCATAATAGCGTGAACCTCTCCAGCTTTTACTTCAAGATTGATGCCGTTTAATATATCTTTATCATCAATTTTAGCATGTAAATTCTTTATACTTAACATAATTATTTTATTTATTTACTATTTCTACTATTTCTATAATTTCTAACTTTATTGACCAGCCTTCTTCATCTTCATTTTTGCTGCTTAGTTTTCCTTTTAGAATAACTGGAACAAAATCAAATTCATCTTTTTTAATTAAGCTTAGTTTCTCATTTAGTTCTATCGCTTTGTCATTAATTATAATTCCATAAACATCCTTACTGGTTTGTAATACCCCAGCATTATTATAAAAAATATAGTCCCCACTAACTATTATTTTATCATCGTTTTTAGTTTCAACTAGCTTGTTAACCTTTGGCTTATTATTTACTCCTTCACAACTAAATGAAAAAACGGCAATACAAATTAAAATTTTATATAATTTCATCTTACTTAATTTTTATCCTACAGACCCCTCTAGGGATATTTCTAGCAATTTTTGTGCTTCAACGGCAAATTCCATAGGGAGCTTGTTTAGTACATCTTTGCTAAATCCATTTACAATTAATGCTATTGCTTTTTCGGTATTAATACCTCTTTGGTTGCAATAAAAAATTTGATCTTCACCAATTTTACTAGTGGTAGCTTCGTGTTCAACTTGTGCAGTTTTATTTTTCACTTCTATGTATGGAAAAGTATGGGCTCCACATTCATTACCCATTAACAAACTGTCACATTGCGAAAAGTTTCTAGCATTTTCAGCTCTAGAATTAATTTGAACTAATCCCCTGTAGCTATTTTGAGACTTACCTGCAGAAATTCCTTTAGAAATTATTGTAGATTTTGTGTTTTTTCCAATATGAATCATCTTAGTTCCTGTATCGGCTTGTTGATAATTATTAGTCACCGCTATTGAATAAAACTCTCCAGTAGAATTATCACCTTTGAGAACGCAAGATGGATATTTCCATGTAACCGCACTGCCTGTTTCTACTTGAGTCCAAGATATTTTTGCATTTTTCTCACAAACACCTCTTTTAGTAACAAAGTTAAAAACCCCACCTTTTCCGTCTACACTTCCTGGATACCAGTTTTGAACAGTACTATACTTAATTTCTGAATCATCTAACGCAATAAGCTCTACAACTGCAGCATGTAGTTGATTTTCGTCCCTACTAGGAGCTGTGCAGCCTTCTAAATAACTTACGTAACTTTCTTTATCAGCAATAACTAGCGTTCTTTCAAACTGACCTGTACCTGCTTGGTTAATTCTGAAATAAGTAGAAAGCTCCATAGGACATCGAACACCTTTAGGGATATAGCAAAAAGAGCCATCACTAAAAACTGCAGAGTTTAACGCTGCGTAATAATTATCTTTTACTGGAATTACAGATCCAATGTATTTTTTTACTAAATCAGGGTGATTTTTTATTGCTTCACTAATTGAACAAAATATAATTCCTTTTTCAGTAAGTGTTTTTTTAAATGTAGTAGCTACAGAAACTGAATCGATAACTACATCCATAGCGACTCCACTTAGTTTTTTTTGTTCATCTATGGAAATACCAAGTTTTTTAAATGTTGCTAATAATTCCGGATCAACTTCACTTAAGTCATTGTACTTTGGAGCATTAGATGGAGCTGAGTAGTAAGATATGGATTGAAGGTCTGGTTTTTTATAATTTACGTTTGCCCACTCTGGTTCTTTCATCTTCTTCCATTCTCTGTAAGCGTCTAATCTCCAGTCTGTCATCCATTTAGGCTCATTTTTTTTCTTAGAAATTGCTCTTACAATATTTTCATTAAGTCCAACAGGAAATGTATCAGAATCTATGTCGGTATAAAAACCATACTCATATTCTTTTGTTTTTAACTCTTCCCTTAAATCGTCTTCTGTATATTTAGCCATATTTTTTTATTTAAAGAGAAAAACTTTCTCCACAACCACAGGTTCTACTAGCATTAGGGTTAGAAAAAATAAACCCACTGCCGTTAAGACCTCCAGAGTATTCTAAAGTTGTTCCAACTAGGTATAAAAAACTTTTTTTATCAACTACTATTTTAATGTTATTGTCTTCAAAAACTTTGTCATCATCACTTTTGCTTTTGTCAAAGTTTAAATCATAAGAAAGTCCAGAACATCCACCACTTTTTACTCCAACCCTTATAAAATCTTCATTTGGATTATAGCCGTCATTTGTCATTAATTCTATAACTTTATTTTTTGCTATATCAGATATTTTGATCATGAATATATATATAAAATATATTAGCTTACAAATATACAATATAACTCTTATTTTTACACATTTATCTATCTAATTATATGATTAAATTTGAGAGTTTGTTCTAAAAGAATGTTAAATTTGCAATATGATTGAAAATAAAAATATTAGTAAAACTAATCTAAAAGATTTAGGTGAATTTAAGTTAATTGAAAAGCTAACGGAAAATTTCAAGAACATTAACTCAAGTACAGAGAAGGGAATTGGAGACGATGCTGCGGTATTATCTTTTACAAAAAAAAAAGTAGTTGTTTCAACTGATTTGTTGGTTGAAGGAGTTCATTTTAATTTAGCATATACTCCATTAAAGCATTTAGGATATAAAGCTATTATGGTTAATTTGTCTGATATTAATGCCATGAATGCGATAGCAACACAGGTAACAGTTTCGATAGCAGTTTCAAATAGATTTACCCTTGAATCATTAGAAGAGCTTTACTCTGGAATAAGGCTTGCGACCAAGGCTTATAAAGTTGATTTAGTGGGTGGAGATACAACATCTTCGACATCCGGATTGACAATTTCTATCACCGCTATTGGAGAGGTGGATGAGAAAGATATTGTTTATAGAAATGGAGCTAAAGTAAATGATTTAATGGTTGTCACTGGTGATCTTGGTAGTGCATATATGGGATTAAAAGTTTTGGAAAGAGAAAATGAAGTGTTTAAAGTTAACCCTAATAGTCAACCAGAGCTAGATCAATATACTTACTTAGTAGAAAGACAATTAAAGCCAGAATCAAGAAAAGATATAATTAAATTATTAAAAGATTTAGACGTCAAGCCAACATCTATGATTGATGTTAGCGACGGCTTGTCATCAGAAATTATACATATTTGCAAACAAAGTAATGTAGGTTGTGATTTATATGAAGAAAAAATACCAATTGACCCTCAATTAATTTCAACCTGTGAGGAATTTAATATCGACAGTACTACAATTGCTTTAAACGGTGGTGAAGATTATGAATTATTATTTACAATTTCACAAACGGATTACTTAAAAATTAAAGCGAATCCTAACTTCACTGTTATTGGACATATTTCAGATAAAAACTCTGTTCCTAGTCTAATAACAAGATCTAATTCCAAAATTCCTTTAAAGGCACAAGGATGGAATTCAATTAGCTAGCGTTCATTAAGTTTTCAATTTCATCAATTTCAATGGGAATATCTCTCATCATGTTTATTGGTTCTCCAGTTTTTTGAATTATTACATCATCTTCAAGTCTAATCCCAAAACCTTCAGTGGGTAAATAAATTCCAGGTTCTACCGTAAATACCATGTTTTCTTCCATCGGTTCTTCTAATAAACCATAGTCATGTGTGTCTAAACCCATGTGGTGAGATGTTCCATGCATAAAGTACTTTTTGTAAGCGGGTTTGTCCTTAGATTGCTGTTGAATATCTGATTTGTCTAATAATTTTAAATCAATAAGTTCTGAAGTCATTAGCTTTCCTACTTCTGTATGATATTCAGCCCAATCAGTACCCGGAACAAGTAGTTTAGTAGCTTCCTTTTTAACTTTCAATACCGAATTGTATACTGCTTTTTGCCTTTCGTTAAACCTCCCATTTACAGGGATAGTCCTAGTCATATCACTAGAATAATTAGCGTATTCAGCCCCGACATCTAAAAGTATTAAATCACCATTTTTACACTGCATATTGTTTTCAATGTAATGAAGGATATTTGCATTATGCCCTGATGCAATTATGGGGGTATAAGCAAATTTTTTAGACTTATTTATCAAAAACTCATGTATAAACTCTGCTTCAATTTCATATTCCCATACACCCGGTTTAACAAAATTCAAAATCCTTCTAAAACCTTTATTAGTTATGTTACAAGCGTGTTGTATTAATCTTGTTTCAATAGGATCTTTCACGGACCTGAGTCTTTGCAAAATAGGGTTACTTCTTTGTTTGTTTTGTTTTGGATATTTATTTAGTAACCATTTGCTAAATCTTGCCTCTCTAGTTTCAGTTTCAACTTTAGCTCTGTAATGCTCATTTTCATTAATGTAAATATTATTACAATTAACCATTAATTCTTCAATTATGTTTTCTAGATCATTAAGCCAGTAAACACTTTTCACTCCACTCAATTCAAATGCTTGTTTTTTATTTATTTTAGGTCCTTCCCAAACTGCAATGTGATCATTTGTTTCTTTTAAAAATAAAATCTCTCTATGTTTAGGGTTGATACTATTTGGGCATAAAACTAACACGCTTTCTTCTTGATCTATACCGCTTAGGTAGAATATATCTCTATGTTGTTCAAATGGCAATGTAGAATCAGCACTTACAGGATATATGTCATTTGAATTAAAAAAAGCAATACCATTTTCTTTCATTTTTTTAGAAAAATTAAGTCTATTTTTTATAAATAGCTTACTGTCAATTGATTCGTATTTCATATTTATTAATTTTATAATTCAAATGTAATAATATTCTTTTTGATTTATTTTAAAATCATTCTAAATAGACATTTTTTCTTGTGTAACATTTTTTTCAGTGTTACATTTGTTTAAATTTTTAATATAATAACAGATGTCAGTATTTTTTAATACATCCATTGCAAGGAAAATATCAATGGCTCTTTCAGCTATATTTTTAATGGTATTTTTGCTACAGCACTTCGCAATTAATTTCACATCTGTTTTTAGCCCGGATACCTTTAACGAAATATCTCACTTTATGGGTACTAACCCTTTAGTTCAATTTGTTCTCCAACCAGTATTAATTTTTGGTGTAATTTTTCATTTTGTAATGGGATTCATTTTAGAATTTATTAACTACAGGTCCTCTAAAGTTAAATATGTTTATAATAATGGTAGTGCAAATTCTTCATGGATGAGCAGAAACATGATTTGGAGTGGTCTAGCAATATTATCATTTATGCTTCTTCATTTTGCTGATTTTTGGTTACCTGAAATAGATGCTAAATTTATTCAAGGTGACTGGGATGGTGGAAAGGTTATGGTAGACGGAATTTTGACTGGTGAGTATAGGTATTTTACAGAATTACAACACAAATTTAGCTATGCTCCTAGAGTAATATTTTATTGTATTGCTTTTTGCTTTTTATCTCTTCATCTAATGCATGGTTTTACTTCTGCATTTCAGTCTATGGGTTCAACAATTGGTAGAAAAAAAGTCTTACAAAACTTTAGTTATGCTTATTCAATTTGCATTCCTTTAGGTTTTGTTTTTATTGCATTATTTCATTTTTTTAATCATTAATTATGGCATTTATTTGCTGCGAATTTTATTTAATATAATTTATAAATATATATACGTGTTATAATTAATTTTAATTAATTTTGTAACACATAATTCAATTGATCTATGAACAAAATTACATATTCTTTAAACTACAGAAAGCCTAAAGGAGAGTATTTGCCAGATGAAGAGGTGTTGATATGTGTTAGGTACTATCATAAAGTTAATAATTCAGCTCCCAAAATAATTAAAAAAAGTACTGGAGTAAAATGTAAATTAAAAGACTGGGATACTAACTGGCATAAAAAAGAATGTAGGTCTCCAGTCAAAAGTTCTGATAAAGATTTTAAATCAAAAAATTTAATAATTGAACAGACTGCTAAAAATTTCGAGCAGTATCTTGTTCAAATTCAAAAGACTCCAGAACTTAAATATAGTTCAAAACTTAAGTCTAATCAACCTGATGGAGTTTTAAAGGACAAATGGACCAACCATAAGAACAAAATTAATTTAGTTAATCCAGCAAATAAAAGACTCATTGATATTATTGTTGTAGGAACTGGCTTAGCCGGTGGTTCTGCAGCTGCAACTTTAGCTGAGCTAGGATATAATGTTAAAGCCTTCTGTTTTCAAGATTCACCTAGAAGAGCGCACTCCATTGCTGCTCAAGGAGGTATAAATGCTGCAAAAAATTATCAAGGTGATGGTGATTCCACTTACAGATTGTTTTATGACACTGTTAAGGGTGGAGATTACAGATCAAGAGAATCTAATGTTTATAGATTAGCTGAGGTATCTACTAATATAATCGATCAATGCGTTGCTCAAGGGGTTCCTTTTGCCAGAGATTATGGAGGACTTTTGGATAACAGATCTTTTGGTGGTGTTTTAGTTTCGAGAACATTTTATGCTAAAGGCCAAACCGGCCAGCAATTACTATTGGGCGCATACTCTGCTATGAACAGACAAATTAGCAGAGGTAAAATCAAAATGTACAATAGACACGAAATGCTAGATGTTGTTCTTGTTGATGGTAAAGCCAGAGGTATTATTACTAGAAATTTAATAACTGGGGCAGTCGAAAGACATTCTGCTCATGCTGTTGTTCTCGGTTCAGGAGGGTATGGTAATGTATTTTATTTATCTACAAATGCAATGGGAAGTAATGTGACCGCAGCTTGGAAAGCACATAAACGTGGTGCATATTTTGCAAACCCATGTTTTACTCAAATTCACCCAACTTGTATTCCTGTCTCAGGAGATCATCAATCCAAACTTACATTGATGTCAGAATCTCTTCGAAATGATGGAAGAATTTGGGTTCCTAGTACTAAACAAGATGCAACTTCTATTAGAGAAGGCAAAATAACTCCTTTAGATATTTTGGAAGAAAACAGAGATTATTTCTTAGAAAGAAGATATCCTGCATTTGGTAACCTAGTTCCTCGTGATGTTGCATCAAGAGCAGCTAAAGAGAGATGTGATGCTGGATTTGGAGTAAATGCAACTGGAGAAGCAGTTTATTTAGATTTTGCTGCTGCAATTATTAGATACGGAAAAGAACAAGCTCACATAAATGGTGAGGATGAAAATAATGAAGCTTTAGTGAGCAAATTAGGTACTGCTGTTATAAAAAAGAAATATGGAAACTTGTTTCAGATGTATGAAAAAATAGTTGACCAAAACCCTTATAAAACTCCAATGATGATATACCCTGCTGTTCATTATACAATGGGTGGAATTTGGGTCGATTATAATTTAATGACAACAATTCCTGGCTTATATGCAATCGGGGAAGCTAATTTCTCTGATCATGGAGCAAATAGGCTAGGTGCCTCTGCATTAATGCAAGGATTAGCTGATGGATACTTTGTTTTGCCTTATACAATTGGAGATTATTTATCTGATGATATTTCAACAGGTCCAATTCCTACCGATACAGTTGAATTCGAAAATGCTGAACGCGAAGCAATAAAAAAATTAAACTTTTTTATTAATAATAAAGGAAAACATTCTGTTGACTATTTCCATAAAAAATTAGGTAAAATAATGTGGAATAAGTGCGGTATGGCAAGAAATTCTAAAGACTTAAATGAAGCTATTAATGAAATATCTGATTTAAGAAATCTTTTTTGGAATGAAGTGAAAGTTCCTGGATCAGCTGATGAATTCAATGAAGAGTTAGCTAAAGCTGGTAGAGTTGCTGATTTTCTAGAGCTAGGAGAACTATTTGCAAAAGATGCTTTATCTAGGGAAGAATCTTGTGGCGGACATTTCAGAGATGAACATCAAACACCTGAAGGTGAGGCCGTAAGAAATAAAGACTATCAGTTTGTTTCTGCTTGGGAGTATAAAGGGGATCCAAAAGATGCAATATTACATAAAGAAGAATTAAATTATAATGATATTGAAGTTAAAGAAAGAAGTTATAAATAAATATTTATGAAATTAAAATTAAAAATCTGGCGTCAAAAAAATTCAACTTCTAAGGGAAGTATTGTGAATTATGATGTAGATAATATATCTCCTAATATGTCATTTTTAGAGATGTTAGATCAGCTCAATTCAACATTAATTAAAAATGATGAATTACCTGTCGCTTTTGATCATGATTGTAGAGAAGGAATATGTGGATCATGTTCTTTATATATAAATGGTCAAGCACATGGACCAGATAGAGCCATTACAACCTGCCAACTTCACATGAGAAAGTTTAAGGACGGAGATACAATTTTTATTGAACCCTTTAGAGCTACTTCTTTTCCAGTTATTAAAGATCTTGTAGTGGATCGAAGTGCCTTTGATCGTATCCAACACGCAGGAGGTTATATCTCTGTAAATACATCTGGAAATACTCAGGATGCAAATTCAATTCCAATAAATAAAACAGATGCAGATAATGCATTTGATGCGGCTACATGTATTGGTTGTGGGGCATGTGTAGCTACTTGTAAAAACTCTTCAGCTATGTTGTTTGTTGGTGCGAAAATATCTCAATATGCTCTTTTGCCTCAAGGAAAAGTAGAGGCTAGTGACAGGGTCACTAAGATGATTGATCAAATGGATTTAGAAGGTTTTGGAAATTGTTCTAATACAGGTGCTTGTGAAGTAGAGTGTCCTAAAGGTATTTCTCTTGACAATATTGCAAGAATGAATAGAGAATTAATGAAATCTAAAGTATTGTAGATTTTCTATTTTAAAATAAACTCTTGAACTAGGTCCCAACCTGCTCTTATATCAAGTTCTTCATCTAGATGGCTTACTGTTTCGGGAAAAGACTTAAGTAAGTAGTTTCCAGAGTCGAATTTATTATTTTTATTACGATCTAATATTACTCTAACATAATATTTACTAGGTACAATATGTTTGAAGTCAATATTGCCATTCGAAGTTACTGTTTTTTCATATTTAACTTCTCCTAGTTTAGTTGTCAGTTGCACAATTGCAGGATACTCAACATTTCTTAGAATAAGCCTTAGGTTTCCGTAGTCATCATAAGTTTTTGTTTTGTAGGTATAACTTAAGGTATCATTTGAAAAGTTATAAAAATCTGTAAAAGTTCCAGGCAGAAATTTCACATTATAACTTTCTTCTTCTTGTTTGTTAAACTGAAAGACATAGGTATTTTTAAAAGTATCTAAAGAGACTTTAAACTCTACTTCTAAAGAGTCATTATTAGTAATGCTAATTTTTGTTTTATCAATTTTGTTAAAAGGTGTATTTGCTTGGAAAAGTATATTATCAAGGAAAGAAATATAGTTGTTTTGTAGTGCTTTAATTTTTAAAGAATCAATTTCTTGATTTCTCAACTTCACAGATAATGTGTCAATAAAATTATTGTTTGTTACTTTAAAAAGTAGTGAGTCTAATTTTTTAGTGGTGTTATGCCAATAATATAAAGTATCCTTAGCTTCGTTCATAATAATCTTACTTGAAAAAGATTCTTCAACAGTTGAAATTAAGTTAATTTTATAATCTTCTAGTTCACCATCAAATCCAAAAGAAATTGAATTTTTAGAAGATTGTTTTGGTCTGCTAAATTTAAAATCTAAATTTTCTTTAAATAATTT
>TARA_B110000908_G_scaffold77432_1_pt1 | contig 11245 bp, 7 predicted proteins | sample TARA_B110000908 | Tara Oceans TARA_B110000908 (sample SAMEA4398067) | marine metagenome | biome: Polar Biome; feature: [DCM] deep chlorophyll maximum layer (ENVO:01000326); material: water (ENVO:00002006), including particulate matter (ENVO:01000060) such as... | depth 36 m
ATCCCACGCACCGGCGCAATCCTCTGTGCGTTCTTCAATTCCAGTGTGGGGAAAAATACAGATAGCAGGGATACCCAAATCAGCGGCTTCACGGGCTGCCTCGACTACCTTATCAACTGAACGGCGAAAAACGCCTGGCATCGAAGGGATCGGTTCTACAATTCCTTCGCCGCTGCGCACAAAAACAGGCCAAATGAAGTCATCAACACTTAGGCCATTCTGCCGTGTTAGGGCGCGAATAGCGGGCGATTGACGGGCACGACGTAGGCGTGTGGCAGGAAATTGAGCGATTGTTGGGCGCATGTCTGTTCACCTTTTAGATACATAGTATTGCTGACATGGATTTTTGCACCCTGCAAGGGTAGGAATTGTCGCAAAGCATCGTTAGAACAGGCGAAATCTTTTCGATCTATTCGGGTAACTTACAAAAGGCTGCCGCGTTGAACCTTACGCAAACTCTCTTTGAAATTATCGACATGCGCTCGTTCTCAAACCTTTGGTTTTGGATTGGGCTGGCTGTTGTCTGGTCCTCTGCAAGTCATTGGGTTCTTGGTGTGCCCAACGACCTTATCCAACGCGCCCGCCGCTTTGGGGGTGATGCCGAGGCGGATCTAGAAGACCTTGTTAGGATTAACTGTAATCGGTTGGTTTATATTAGTAATATTTCGGGGCTTTGGGTATTGGCTTTTGTTTGTTTTCTATTAACCGGCTTAGGTATTTTGGGTTTTTACTATTGGATTGAATTCGCCCAAGCTGTGTTCTTATTGGGCTTCCCAATGACACTGGTTGGGATGCTAAACGTTTCGACAGCGCGTCTTTATCAGATCGAACAACCTTCTGGTGCGCCTCTTTATAAGTTGTTGAATCGTCATCGAATTTTCACTCAAGTTATTGGTATGTTTGCGATTTTTGTAACGGCCCTTTGGGGGATGTTCTGGAACATGCGCGATCTAATTTTGCTGCAATAACCCATATATGGTTGACAGAATTGCTGATCGCCACAGATCGCTATAGAAATATAATGCAAGGCCGCTAGATGAACATGCACTCCAAATTCACCATCTCTGGCGCACCAGAAGGTTTTGACGCCCAACTGATCCTTCAAGAAATGGACAAAAGCGGCACCCCTGTTTGCCACATAGCGCGTGATGATAAGCGTATGGTGGCAATGCAGGACGCATTGCGATTTTTTGCGCCTGATTTGCCGGTCATAATTTTTCCAGGTTGGGATTGTTTGCCCTATGATCGGGTGTCGCCCAATGCCGATATCTCTGCGCAGCGGATGGCAACGCTTGCGGCTCTTGTTCATGGGATGCCTGATCGGTTTGTTCTGCTAACCACCCTGAACGGTGCCACACAGCGCCTTCCTGCGCGTGCTTTGTTAAAAGAAGCGGCGTTTTCGGCAACTGTTGGCAGTCGCGTGGATGAAAAAGGCTTGCGCAACTTCTTGGTGCGCATGGGCTTTGTTCAAAGCCCAACCGTGATGGAACCTGGCGATTATGCTGTGCGTGGTGGCATCATCGATATTTATCCACCCGGTGAGCTTGGCCCTATTCGGCTTGATTTGTTTGGGGATGTGTTGGACGGGGCACGACGGTTTGATCCGGCAACCCAGCGTACGGCAGCGACACTGAATGTGATCGAACTGGCTCCTGTGTCCGAGGTGATCTTAGATGATCCCGCTATAACAAGGTTTCGCCAGAACTATCGGCTAGAGTTTGGAGCTGCTGGAACCGATGATCCGCTATATGAGGCGATCAGCGCAGGGCGCAAACATCAAGGGGCTGAACATTGGTTGCCGCTGTTTCATGCCGAACTTGAGACATTGTTTGATTACTTGCCGAAAGCGACCATAACGCTGGACGAACAGACTACTGGCGCGCGTCTGGCCCGTTGGGACGGGATTGAAGATCAGTACGAAACACGCCGTCTAGCGATGGAAAACCGATCCAAGAATGATAGCGTTTACAAGCCTTGCGCACCGCAAGGTTTGTATCTGGATGATGCTGCATGGGAACGTGCGATTGCAGATCGACGTGTGATCCAATTTGGGGCGTTGTCTCAAGCAACTGGCCCGGGTGTGACGGATGCTGGCGGACGTATAGGTCGGAATTTTGCACCTGAGCGTCAGCAAGAAAGTATAAGCCTTTTCGGATCACTAGCGTCACATATTAAAGTAAAACTTCAAGAAAAACCTGTTGTAATAGCCAGTTATTCTGAAGGTGCGCGGGAACGTCTGACGGGCCTGATTGAAGAAGAAGGGCTGTCCGAAGTCATTCCTATCACTAACGCTTCTCGGATCGGCAAGTGCGGTCTGCATCTTGCCGTTTGGGCATTAGAACATGGGTTCGAAACACCTGATCTGACAGTAATTTCCGAACAGGATGTCTTGGGTGATAGGTTGATCCGCGCAACGAAGAAACGGAAACGCGCGGCCAATTTCCTGACCGAAACGCAGTCCCTAAGCCCGGGTGATTTGATTGTGCACGTGGACCACGGTGTTGGTCGTTATACAGGCATGGAAGTCATCACGGCTGCGGGTGCCGCGCATGAATGTTTGCTGCTTGAATACGCAGAGCAGTCGAAGCTGTATATGCCGGTCGAAAACATCGAATTGCTGTCCAAGTACGGCCATGAAGAGGGCTTGTTGGATCGTCTTGGCGGCGGCGCATGGCAGGCTAAAAAGTCCCGTCTTAAAGAACGCATTCGCGAGATGGCCGAGAAACTGATACGTGTTGCTGCTGAACGCGCGTTGCGCCGTGCGCCTGTTATGGAACCGCCTGCGGGCATGTGGGACGCTTTTAGTGCGCGCTTCCCTTATTCCGAAACCGATGATCAACTGACAGCTATTGATGATATCGTCGATGATCTAACCAGCGGAAACCCGATGGATCGCTTGATCTGTGGTGATGTTGGCTTTGGTAAAACCGAAGTTGCAATGCGTGCGGCCTTTGTCTCTGCGATGTCGGGTGGGCAAGTTGCAATTGTTGCCCCGACAACCTTATTGGCCCGTCAGCATTTCAAATCCTTTTCCGAACGCTTCCGTGGTTTCCCAGTTGAGGTACGACAACTTAGTCGCTTTGTGTCCAAAAAGGACGCAGATGTGACCCGTGATGGCATGGCACGTGGTGTCGTGGATATCGTGATTGGCACCCATGCGTTGTTGGCAAAAGGGATACGGTTTAAGAACCTTGGCCTTTTGGTCATTGATGAGGAACAGCATTTCGGCGTTACGCATAAGGAACGTCTGAAGCAGATGCGCACGGACATCCACGTTCTGACGCTAACTGCGACGCCAATCCCACGGACCTTGCAATTGTCATTAACAGGGGTGCGTGATCTGTCTATTATCGGGACGCCGCCGGTGGACCGTTTGGCGATCAGGACTTATGTCAGTGAGTTTGACAAGATCACCATCCGTGAGGGGCTGTTGCGGGAACACTATCGTGGTGGGCAGTCGTTCTATGTGGTTCCGCGCATTTCTGATTTGCTCGAGATCGAGGCGTTCCTGAAAGATAACGTGCCGGAAGTGTCCTATATCATTGCACATGGTCAAATGGCAGCAGGTGAGCTTGATGACCGTATGAATGCATTTTACGACGGCAAATACGATGTGTTACTCGCGACCACAATTGTTGAATCCGGCTTGGACATTCCAACGGCCAATACAATGGTTGTGCACCGTGCTGATATGTTTGGTCTTGCCCAGCTTTATCAAATTCGTGGACGGGTTGGGCGTTCTAAAACGCGGGCCTATGCGTACCTCACAACGAAACCACGTGCGAAGTTGACGGCGACTGCTGAAAAGCGACTGCGCGTGTTGGGATCGCTGGATACCTTAGGCGCTGGCTTTACCTTAGCGTCACAGGATCTGGATATTCGCGGGGCAGGGAACCTTCTGGGTGAAGAACAATCTGGCCAGATGCGCGACGTTGGTTTTGAACTTTACCAATCCATGCTTGAAGAGGCGATTGCCAAGATTAAGTCTGGCCAGTTGGAAGGTCTATCAGAGGATGACGATCAATGGGCTCCGCAGATTAACCTAGGTGTACCAGTCTTGATCCCAGAAAATTATTTACCCGATTTGGACGTGCGTTTGGGCCTCTACCGACGCTTGAGTGGTCTGAGCACCAAGGTAGAGTTGGAAGGCTTCGCAGCTGAATTGATTGACAGGTTTGGTACGCTTCCGCGTGAAGTGAACACGCTGATGTTGATCGTGCGGATTAAAAGCATGTGTAAGAAAGCGGGTATTGCTAAATTGGATGGTGGGCCAAAAGGGGCAACGATCCAATTCCACAATGACAAGTTCGCATCACCGACGGGTTTGGTTGATTTCATCCAGAACGAAGGTGGCACCGCTAAAGTTAAGGACAATAAGATCGTGGTTCTGCGCGATTGGAAAAAGGATTCAGATAAGATCAAAGGCGCTTTTGCTATTGCCCGTGATTTGGCTGAAAAAGTTGTGGCTGAGAAGAAGCGCAAAAAGACCTAAGCGGCGTTTTCAATCTGGTTGATGCGCCGCATCAGGATGATGGCAAGGACGCCCAAGATCAAAACAATAATGATCAATGGCAATGGCGTCTCACCCAGTAAAAGGCTGACGGGGGACGCGATGAGTGCTGCAGCGACCGTTGAAATGCCGCCGATAATAGATGCTGCCATACCAGCCACATGACCCATCGGCCCCATTGCAATAGCATTGAGGTTGCCAACGGTAAGGCCAGCCTGCGCAAACAAGCAGAACTGCCAAAAGATGAAAACAAAGAAACCGTCGGTTGAGATAGACGACATTGTTACCAAAACGATGGCACCAATCAGAACCTGCAGTGCAATGCTCCAAGTAATGACTTTGTGCATCCCAAATCGTGTGACGATAAAGGCGTTCAACAGGCTTGATCCGCCAGACAGCAACGCAATTGCGCCAAACCAAATTGGGAAGGTATCGGGGCGATTGTATATGTCGTCATAGATTGGTTGGATCATCGTTAGAGTTGAAAACAACATGCTAAGCATCAGCGTTTGCATCGCGATTGACAGGCGTACAGTCCTATTGGACACAATCTGTTTAACCGCATCTATCATCAAACCAATGCGCATTGGGCGGCGGTTTTCAGAAGCCAGCGGTTCGTTCAGGCGGGTGCCAACCCACATGACTGAAATTAACGAAAATACGATGAAAGCGGGAAAAATGCTGCGCCACCCAAAAGTATTTATGAGAATGGCACCCATAGCGGGCGCGATTGCTGGAACAAGGATAAAGATTGTCATGGCGATCGAAACGATCCGTGCCATTTCACGCCCAACAAATAGATCGCGAATGATCGCAAGTGAGACAATGCGTGGGCCAGAGGCTCCAATGCCTTGGATGAAACGTGCTACCAGCATCCATTCTAAGGAGGATGTCGCCCAGGCGGCCACCGCGCTTAAAATGTAGATAACTGCTCCAACGTAAACGATAACTTTGCGCCCAAATGCATCAGACAACGGACCTGCGAAGAAAGTGCCGAGCCCCATCCCAGCCACAAATGAAGTCAAAACCCACGCTGCTTTTGCCCTGTCACCGCCAGTGATTTCGTTGGCAATTTGTGGAATGGCTGGCAGCATCGCATCTATAGAAAACGCAATTGTTGCAAACATCATCGCCATTAAAGCAATAAATTCGCCACGGCCCATAAATTGGTTTTGTGCTATCGGCATACCTGAATTCCACTAAGACGCTAATACGCGTCAGGACGGTATGTTGCATTTACCTATGATTGAAAATAGTTAATTTTTGTTTAATCACTTTTCCGCACAGTAGCTCTGCGATTTTGTCTAATTGTCTTCTGCTTGTACCGTCAAATCCGCGATCACTTGCGCCCATAACTCTGGGGGTTGGGCACCTGGAACAGCATGTTGATTTGCGATTATGAAGGTTGGGACAGAGCTGATCCCCATCTTGCGGCTGTGTGCATCACGATCACGAATTGCTTTCAGGTCCTCATCAGTACCCAGCAGTCGTGTCACGACGGCGGCATCCATTTCGACGCTGTCCGCAATATCGGCAAGCACTTCGACGTCACCAATATCACGTGCATCTGTAAAGTAAGCTTTGAACAAGGCAGAGACTGCAGCTGTTTGACGTCCTTCAATTCCTGCCCAATGAATTAGTCGGTGTGCATTAATCGTATTTGGAGTGCGTTTCATGCCCTCGAAATCGATGGAAACACCTGCGGTCTTGGCGCTTTCGACGACGGGGGCGTAGGCCCGAACCGCGGCGTCCTTACCGCCAAATTTGCCTTCAAGGTAGTCGCGACGTCCCATACCGTTTGCTGGCATATCAGGGTTCAATTGAAATGGATGCCATTCAATTTGAAACGGGTGATTTGGGTGCTCTGCCAATGCTTTGTCCAAATAAGCCTTCCCGATAAAGCACCAAGGGCAAATTGGGTCTGACATAATATCGAGCTTGATGGGTTGAACAGTCATTTTGGCCTCATAGGGTCTGGAGAATTGGCGTCTTGCACGCTCTTTAACTTATAAATCTTCGACGTGCGAGGGATCAGTTTCTTGTTGCGACATACCCGTCCCGCAAGACCTTCCGAAGGATTTTACCATTTGCGCCCATCGGTAGGGTATTGACGTGGATATAGAGCCGTGGCTGTTTGTAACGGGCAAGGTTTGCCGTTGCATGGGCTTGTAATATGGCTTCGTCAATTACTGCTGGGGCAGTATAAAATGCAGCGATCACACGCGTGTCGGCCTTCACTTCAACTTGGGTTGCGGCGATTGCTGTGATCCCGTGGGCATCAGCAAATCCTTGTTCCACCTCTATCGGTGAAACGCGGTAGCCGCCAGCATTCATCATATCATCATCACGCCCAAGATAGCTGATTTGGTCATCCTCCAACATCACTCCCTGATCACCTGTCAAAAACCAGTCACCTTGCATTTTTGCTGCCGTTTCATCTGCTGCGTTCAAGTATCCAAGCATCAGCCCTTGATCGCGGCGATGTATGGCAATGGTGCCTTCCGTCCCGCGTGTAACAGGCCCATCTGGTCCGACGATCGCCAAGCGTCTGCCGTTTTGGGGCTGACCCAATCGATCCGCTGATGCCGGTTTTGAAGGACTACCAGATAGAAACGTCGAACATTCTGACATGCCGTATGCTTCAAAAATAGGTGTATCTGTCGCATTAGTCCACGCACTAAGAGTGCTGGCGGGCAACTTTTCACCAGCACTTAATCCATGCCGAAGGGAAGGCAATTCCAAGTGTAGCGTGCCTTTTAGCAACTGACGATAAACACCGGGGGCAGCGGCGAAGATGGTAGCTTTGTTTGCGGCCAACAATGTTGGGAGCGTTTCTGAGGCTGTGCCAGCGGCAGGTATCAACGCTGTGGCTCCAATGGTCCAAGGGTCCATCAGGCCAGTGCCCATTGTATAAGTCCAATTGAACGCACCTGCGTGCAGCAAGCGATCATCTTGGCGCAACCCATACCATCCTTCAAACATCATCTGGCGCGCCCAGATTGCGCGATGTGCATGAGCAACTGCGCGTGGTTTTCCCGATGTGCCAGAGGTATAGACCACATAAGCCAACCGTTCTGGATCCCCCATATGATAGGAGGCAGCGGGAAGGTGGCGCATGGCTTGCAATTGGGCCAAATTGACTTGGTTGTTGGTGGAAGGGCTTGCCACTTCTGGGTCGCGCAGGATTAATCTTGGTGACAGCTCATCGATAATCCGCGCAACCTCTGGCTCTGTCAAAGCAGCGGAGGTGGGGACTGGAACCAATCCTGCGGCCAGTGCGCCGAGATATGCCAATGGATAATCAACGGTATTGCCTAGCCGCATAAGAATTAGATCACCGGCAATGGCACCCTTATCCAAGAGGCCCGTCGCAATACCACGTACGGCGGTTTCAAGATCGCTGTATGTCCAGTTTTCACTCTGATCATTGTGCAAAACTTGCAATGCAATTTTGTCTGGAGTGAAAGCGCTTTGACCCAAAACATGTGCGGCCATATTAAACGGCATTGGGCAGGGCGCGTGTGGTCCGTTATCAAAAATCGACAGCATATCAGTTTGCTAACCCGTGTCAGCGCACCTTGCAAGACCTTGGGCAAGGCCCCTGGCTAGGCGTTGAGACACAGCCTTTGCGTTGCAAGGTTGGCATGTGCGATCTATAGATCAGGAATGACATCCAAAGACCCAAAATCCCTTATTCAGATTGCCCGCGAAAGTGGTTCGAACGAAACAGGTGAGCCACTTGATTTAGGCGCACGTGTACGTGAATTGCGCAAAGCCCGTGACTGGACTTTGGAACAGGCGGCAGGGCAAGCTGGATTGGCCCGCTCGACCTTATCAAAGATCGAAAACGGGCAGATGTCGCCTACCTATGATGCGTTGAAAAAACTGGCTGTGGGTTTGGAAATCTCCGTGCCCCAGTTGTTTACGCCACCTGCTAAAGGGAAAGTTGGTGGCCGCATGGCGGTTACCAAAAACGGCGAAGGCAACGAAACCGCGACTGTAACTTATGAACATGAGTTGCTCGCTGAAACTTTGACCCAAAAGAAGATGCTGCCTTACCGCGCCCGCGTGCGTGCCCGTTCAATGGATGAATTTGACGGATGGGTGCGCCATGAAGGCGAAGAATTCATGTATGTGCTGACAGGTGTGGTGCGTCTATATACGGAGTTCTACGAACCCGTTGATATGCGACGCGGTGACAGTGCTTATTACGACGCGACAATGGGGCACAATGTTGTTTCACTCAGTGATGAGGATGCGTCGATTTTATGGGTCACATCAATTCATTGACCGTCTGATAACAATGCCTTCAGCAATTTGTGTGCGATCAGGACCGTAATCACCTGTACGACGATAAAGGCCGCGATATGACCGGGATATATGCCTGCGAACGTATCGCTAAAGCCACGCGCGATTGTCACAGCAGGGTTTGCAAAACTGGTTGATGATGTGAACCAATAGGCGCCCGTTATATAGAGCGCGACAAGGGTTGGCACGGCCTCGGGACGTGATTTGAGGCCGCCAAAGATCACGAACAACAACCCAAACGTGGCGATACCTTCTGACCACCATTGAGATAGACCTGTGCGGTGCAATGTCGTGGAGCTTTGAAATATTGGCAGATCAAACATAAAGTGTGTGGCCCAAACACCTAGAATACCAAAAATAATCTGGGTTGGGACATAAGCTAGCGCGGTTTTACCATCCAATTCGCCACGCAAATAGAAGGCAAGCGTTACAGCTGGATTAAAATGCGCGCCAGAAATCGGGCCCAGTACAGTGATGATCACATAAAGCATACAGCCGGTCGCGATTGCATTGGCCAATAAGGCAATCGCTGTGTTTCCGCCTGCCAGCGTTTCGCCCATGATCCCAGAACCAACCACACCAATAAGCAAAAGAGCCGTTCCCAGCCCTTCGGCTGCAATTTTACGTATCATACGAATCGTCCTGTATTTTTAAGCAGTTAGCACCAGAGGTGACGAGACCACTAGCGCTATGATGTGAAGCTTTAATGACAAAATGGGTGACAGGGATAGACTATTCCTGCCACCACCACACTTCGGGCATATAATTGGGACCATCGCCGTAAATTGGCAGCGTCGCCGGGCGCTGCATCTGTTTCACATGTGCAATGCGACCCGTCGTGAACTGCCAAAACGGGATCACATAACGGCCTGTCATCAAAGCTCGATCTAGGGCGCGAATGGCGGCCTCAAAATCCTGTTGTGAACCAGCTGTCAGCATTGCGTCGACCATCGCATCTACGGCTGGGCTTTGCGCGCCCATAAGGTTGCGACTGCCTTCAAGCTTGGCAGCTTCGCTGCCCCAATAGAACTGCTGTTCATTGCCGGGCGAAAGGGAAAGGGAGCGGCGAAAGTAGGTGAGGTCGAAATCAAACTGTCCTGTGCGCTGCACGTATTGGGCGTTGTCGACCGTCTCAACATCCGCCTTGATCCCCAAACGTTTGAGGGCACCAAGGTATAGATCAGCAATAGCTTTGTGTTCCGAACTTCCTTGGGACAGCAAAATGGTAAGTTCTAGACGCTTACCATCTGCGTTTTGCATGATGCCCTCGACCGGAGACCAACCCGCATCCTTAAGCAAGCCCATCGCCGTTCGCAGACCTTTGCGATTGCGCTCAGATCCGTCGGAAACAGGCAGCTCATACCCCTCCAGAAGACCTGGGGGCATATCAGTGGCGAAGGGTGCCAACAGATCAGCCGTGCGGCCAGCAGCAGCACCCTGCTTCATAGCAAGGGATGAGTTAGAGAAATAGGAAGTGATGCGCGGTTGAACACCACCTGTCAGGGCCGCATTGATGAACTCGAAATTGAAAACTTGAATAAGGGCCTCGCGGACACGCCAATCATCGAACGGGGCGCGGCGAGTATTCATAACAAAGCCAGTCATGCCGGAGGGCTTTTTATGCGGAATTTCTGTCTTAACCACGTCACCTGAAGCTGCACGTGGAAAATCATAGCGGCTGTTCCATCGCTCTGCGTTAAATTCACGCGCAGAGGATACATAACCCGCTTTGAACGCCTCAAGCAGTGCTGTTGAATCGCCGTAAAAATCCAAAGTGATTTGGTCGAAGTTATTGGTGCCTTTGCGGAGTGGCAGATTGTTCCCCCAATAATCCGGATTACGCAAAAGTTTTACTGAACGGCCTGCAGCATAATCTGCGACGACATAAGGTCCAGACCCAATTGGGACCTGATCAATCGTTGCACCCGCGAAATCCAAACCCTCCCATTGGCTGGCTTGAAGGATCGGGCGCATGCCGACCAACAGGGCCAATTCGCGGTTTTCCTCGGCGAAGGTAAAGCGGACCGTGGAGGGGCCAGTTTCCTCGACACTCGCAATTTTGCCCCACAATCCGCGATAACGCGGGTGGCCTTCGGTGCCCAATTTCTCAAAGCTCCAGATGACATCTTTGACAGTGACGGGCGACCCATCAGAGAATCGGGCCTCCGAACGGAGGGTGAATTCGACCCAAGTTCGGCCTTCATCTGTGTTGATCGATTCGGCAATTAGGCCATAAAGGCTGAATGGCTCGTCCTGAGAGCGGCCCATTAACGATTCATGTGTAAAAAATCTGAGCTGCCAAGGGACCGTTCCTTTAGCGACAAAAGGGTTAAGCGAATCGAAACCACCTGTGTTTGCTAGAACAATGGCACCACCTTTAGGTGCATTTGGGTTTGCGTAGGGTAGGGACACAAAATCCTGTGGAAG
>TARA_B110000908_G_scaffold135485_1_pt1 | contig 11236 bp, 10 predicted proteins | sample TARA_B110000908 | Tara Oceans TARA_B110000908 (sample SAMEA4398067) | marine metagenome | biome: Polar Biome; feature: [DCM] deep chlorophyll maximum layer (ENVO:01000326); material: water (ENVO:00002006), including particulate matter (ENVO:01000060) such as... | depth 36 m
TAATGGCGCTGCTCTGACGAGCCTTACTTCAGCTAACCTTACAGGAGCCTTGCCTGCTATTGATGGTTCTGCACTGACTGGTATCGTCAGTGCGCCAACAGGTTCTGTGATCTATTCAGCGGCGAACGCAGCGCCTACAGGCTTTATAAAAGCCAACGGAGCAAGTATCTCTCGTACAACTTACGCAGACCTGTTTGCAGCCATTGGTACAACCTACGGGGCTGGAGATGGGTCTACAACTTTCCTAGTACCTGACCTTCGTAGTGAGTTCTTGCGTGGTTGGGATGATAGCCGTGGCGTAGATGTTGGGCGTGTGTTTGGTTCGACGCAAGCCGATCAGATGGAGCAGCACAATCACCGTGAAAGCAACCCTACTATCCGACAGGGGTACGGTTTCGGTGGTGGTGCGTTGGTGGGACGTTCCCCAGCGGACACCATTATCGGTTATCTGTCTACCTACATCGGTGACAGAGGTGGGACAAGTAACAGTAGTGAGAACCGACCACGCAACATCGCACTTCTTGCCTGCATCAAATACTGAGGATTTAACATGAACGTATATCAAACAGATGCACAGGGTTACTTCGTCGGCGTGACAACTGCCGACCCAGACCCAATGCTTGAGGGTGCTTGGCTTATCCCTGCGGGTTGCGTGGCTGAAGCACCTGCCGATGCCCCAGAAGGCTCACGAGCAAAGTGGACAGGTTCCGCTTGGGCTATGGAAGTAATCCCTGTTGAGCCTGATCCAGAGGAACCAGAGCCTATCCCACAGGACGTTTTGGTTCGTGGTGAACGTGACAGCCTCCTTTCAGCCTGCGATTGGACACAGGTAGCAGACTCCCCAGTAGATCAAACAGCTTGGGCGACTTATCGTCAGGCACTACGGGACGTACCACAGCAGTCTGATTTCCCTGACACAATCGAATGGCCCACTAAACGTTAAGCAAGCACAGGTCATCCCTGACGAGTCTCTAACGAGGCTTGCGGAGTAGCTTATCCCGACCTGTTGTCGCTTTACCTTTTTTCGTGCTATAGTCGCGGCAAACTAATGCCTTGAGGTTTTGATGACACTTATCCCGCTCGACATCCCCGCTGGCGTCTACCGCAACGGCACAGACCTACAATCGCAAGGACGTTGGCGCGACGCCAATCTTGTCCGCTGGATCGACGGCACAATGCGGCCTTTGGGCGGCTGGCGTGAGCGATCCTCAACTGCTGCTGCGGCTAAAATTCGTGGAATGCTTGCTTGGGGTGACAACGACAAAGACCGTTGGCTTGTCGGCGGCACATACGAAAAGCTGTACGTTTGGTCGATCAACGGCACGCGCTCAGATATTACTCCGGCTGGCTTCACGTCGGGTCGCGAAGACGCTTTGGCGTTTACCGGATACGGCGGCAATGTTTACGGTGGCTATGCTTATGGCGTAGCACGTCCAGAAACGTCACTCCTGCTGGCAGCTACATCTTGGTCACTAGACACTTGGGGTGAGAACCTCGTTGGCTGTACGGTAGATGATGGCAAGATTTACGAGTGGGCATTGGCAACTGGCACACCCGCTGCCGTCGTGGCCAACGCGCCCGTAAACAATAGTTCTATTGTCGTCACAGCCGAGCGCTTCCTGTTTGCTCTAGGTGCTGGCGGCAATCCGCGCTTGGTTCAGTGGTCTGACCGTGAGGACAACACAACATGGACACCAGCGGCAACCAACGAAGCTGGTGATCTTGAGCTAGAAACCAGCGGCGAAATTATGAAGGGCGTTCGCGTGCGCGGCCAAACGCTAATTCTAACCAGCACAGACGCGCACGCGGCAAACTACATCGGCCCCAGCTACGTTTACGGAATTGAGCGTGTCGGTTCGTCGTGTGGCCTAATCGCGAAAGAGGCTGTGGCCGTCGTTGACGCAGGCGCGTTTTGGATGGGCGCACACGCGTTTTACGCCTACACTGGCGGCGGCGTGCAAGAAATTCAGTCTGACGTATCGGATTATGTGTTTAACGACGCAAACAGGGCGCAAATCAGCAAGGCGTTCGCGGTGGCAAACAGTAACTTTGGCGAAATCTTTTGGTTCTATCCATCCGGCAGCTCAACAGAAAATGACCGTTACGTGGCCTACAACTACATTGAGAAAACTTGGTACACTGGCGACCTCCCAAGGACGGCTGGGGTTGACCGTGGCGCTCTCCGTCAGCCGATCTGGGCCAGCGCGGATAATTATAAAATTTATGAGCATGAGATCGGCTTTGACTACAGCGGCCTTACGCCGTTCGCGGAGAGCGGCCCAATTATGCTTGGGTCAGGCGACAAGGTGGCATCTGTTGTTGAAATGATACCTGATGAAAAAACGCAGGGTGACGTAAGTGCTACCTTTAAGACTCGTTTCTACCCCAACGGCACTGAGCGTGATTATGGTCCGTTTGATATGTCCATGCCGACGTCGATGCGTTTCACTGGGCGGCAGATACGCTTGCGCATTGACGGCGTAGCTTTGGGCGACTGGCGCGTGGGCATCAACAGAATTGACGTTTTGCCTGGGGGGCGCAGATGACGCAGCAGCAGCGACCGCCAGAGCCAAACGGCGACGACTGGAAGACTTGGAGCCGTCGCATGATGCAATACCTCAGTCAGGTGCGGTCAGCCTTGGTTCAGCAAACTGGCGGGGAAAGCGCGGCAGACGATGGCACACTAATGTGGGATCGCGGCAACAAGTGGCCTGTGGTTTCAAGGTCTGGCGTCTGGCGACAGATTGTTCTGGCTAACGGCTTTGCCCACCTTGAGATTACATCTGACGTAACAGCAGCGTCGGCCAATACTGCTTATCCTCTGACATTTGCAATCATGGCGGGCAGTGTTGGCGTTACACTAGGCACTCCAGCGTCCCGCGTTGTTTTTACTGAGGGCGGTGCGTACACACTAAGCTTTACGGCTCAGACGCATTCATCGTCAAGCTCTACAGTCAATTTTTGGTTCTGGCCAAAATTGAACGGAGTAGATATTGCTGACAGCGCAATGCAAAACACGCTGCACCAAAATAACGCGACAATGATTATATCCCGCACGCAAATATTCAACGTAAGTGCTGGAGATTACCTTGAGGCGTATTGGGCTACAGACAGCACTTCAGGCAGCTTGCAGCATCACGCGGCCAACGCGTTTGCGCCAGCCACGCCAGCCGCTACGCTGGCAATATCTAGGGTAAACGCATGACAGAGCTAGAGCGTTGCAGGGTTTGGATCGAGGCTGCGCTTGAATACAGCGGCGGCACGCATGACTTTGACGACATCGTTGAGGGTTTGCGCAAGGGTGTGTTGCAGTTATGGCCGACGCCAAGGGGGTGCATCGTCACTGAAATCGTGATATACCCAAAGAAATCGGTTGTGAATGTATTTCTGGGTGGCGGTGAGCTGGATCAAATTATGGATATGCACAAAGACGTGATAGATTGGGCGAAAGCACAAGGTTGCAGCGCTCTAACAATGTCTGGCCGATTCGGCTGGAAAAAACCACTAAAGGCACACGGCTGGTCGGCCCAGCACGCCTCATACGTTAAGGAGTTTGAATAATGGCAGGCGGAAAAGGCGGCTCACAGACAACATCTGTTGAAATACCGCAGTATATTGAAGACGCAGCACGACGCAATTTAGCGAAAGCTGACCAGCTTGCGCAAATCGGCAACGTGGTCAATCCGGGGCCAACATCGACAGCGTTTACGCCGATGCAGTCTTCGGCGTTTCAAAACACAGCAGACATGGCCAACGCCTTCGGCATGAATGCCCCAGTAGGGCAGGCCAATATCCAACGCGGCGGCATGGATGAGGCTGAACAGTACGCAAACGGCGTGCGCGGCTATTCGTCTACACCAATTTACGATCAGTCAATGGAAGCGTTCGGCGTTCGAGACCCGGGACAGCAAGCGTTTATCGACAGCATGTTTTTGGACAAGCAGAGCGGCCAGCTTGCGTATACACCAAGTAATTACGGCAGTGCAGGCGATCCGTTCGCAGGCGGTTCGGTGCAGTCTGAATTTAATCGTTCGATTAACGCCAGCGACCCAAATCAGCGCGCAATGGACGCGGCACTCGGTGCCAGTAGGTCGGCAAACCCCGCAGGGGTCTATCGTGGCTTTGGTGACATGATGGACGGTGGCGGACCCGGAGCAAGCACGCGCGGTGGTCGTGATTTTGCGGGTCCAAACCCTGACGGCTCAGCAGGAAATGACGGGCCTAACGGCGGGTTCTTTGGTGGACTATTCCGATGACACATTTAGCAGAGCGGGGCGTATAGATGGGCTATTCAGCAGGCGGGCAACGAGGACAACCGACGCAACCACTTGCGCCGCAGGGCAACTTTAATGTCAACAACGCGGCGGCGGGTGGCTTGCAGCAGGCGATGACTGGCACGCAGCAGGCGATGCAGGGGCCGAATATTGGCCAGTTTATGAACCCGTATCAGCAAATGGTGACAGGCGGAACCATGCGCGACATGGAGCGCCAGCGCCAAATGCAGATGAATAACATCGGCGCGTCGGCAACGGCTGCGGGCGCGTTTGGAGGATCACGTCAAGGCGTTGCGGAATCGCTGACAAATGAGGGTTTTGCGCGGCAGGGTGCGCAGGCGTTTGGACAGTTGCAAAATCAAGGCTTTAATCAGGCACTTGACGCGGCACAGAACCAGCAGAATATCCAGATGGGCGGCGCAGCTCAAATGGGCCGACTTGGCAACCAAGCTTTCAACACGGGCCAAGCTATCAATAACCAGCAAATGCAGCAGGGTCTAATGCAGCAGGGATTGCAGCAGTCTTTGATTGACGCAGCGCAAAACCAGTTTCAGCAGTACGCCAACGCTCCGATGCAATCGCTTGGCGCGCCTATGGCGGCGCTTGGTGCTATTCCGCAGGGCGGCGGGTCGACGACGGCGCAATCCAAGTCACCGGGCCTGTTTGACTATCTCAGCTTGGGTGCGTCGGCATTTGCGTCTGACGCTCGCTTGAAAACTGACGTTACACCCGCTGGCAATGTCGGCGGCTTCAACTTCTACAACTGGAAGTGGAATGACGAGGGCAAGCGGATTGCTGATCCAAAGCAGCCGACGTATGGCGTTATGGCTGACGAGGTTCAGGCAACGCATCCGCACTTGGTTAAGCGTGGCGAAGATGGCTACCTTCGCGTGAACTATCGTAAACTAATGGGTGAGATGGTTTAATGAATATAAATGACCGGGAACTTCTAGCTAGAACCCTGCAAGCCGAAGCTGGCAATCAAGGTTTCGGCGGCATGATGGCTGCTGGCTCGGTCATTATGAATCGCGCCAACGCTACTGGCTACGGTAATGGCCTTCGTGGCGTTATACTCAAGCCGGGTCAATTTTCGGCATGGAATAGTCGCCTCGGCCCAAATGGCAAGCCTATTTACGCTGGTGGGGCGCAAGGTCAGGATATGGCCAACATGCGGGCGAGCGATAACGCCTATAAAGCGGCAGACGCGCTCATTACTGGCGGCTACGAAGACAAAACTGGCGGCGCAACCCACTACTACAATCCGGGGTTTTCCAACCCAGACTGGGGACGTGATAAAGCTGGCGGTGACTGGAAGCAGATTGGCGACCACATATTCGGCTTTGCCGACGCAGTCAGAGAGCCAAATCCTAATCGGGCTATTGCCGACGACACTATGCGAGTGCTTGGCAAGCAGCCCAAGGGCATACTCGCGCCGACACAGACATCCGAAACGGAGACTAAACCGATGATGCAGCAGCAAAAGCCGCGCGGCCTACTTGAAAATATCGGCATCCAGAAGATGCAGGAGGGCGCGGAGGGTGAAACTGGCCAGCGCTTCTACAACCGTGACAGCTTCAAAGACACGGCGGCAACGCTGGCGCAGGGCTTTGGCCGCATGGGCATAATGGGCATGGAAGAGATTGCCGATCAAGTCGCCAACCAGCGTACTGAGTCAAAGGCTCGCAATAAGACTATTGAATATTTGCGCAAAGCTAATCGGAACGACTTGGCTGACGCGGTTGAAAGTGGATCACTTGGTGCGCGTGACGCGGCTGGTATTATGTTTGCGCAGCCTAACGACAGCCGCACTGCACTGATGCAGAATTACGAATATGCTATGTCCAAAGGGATGTCGCCAGAAGATGCACGCGCTTGGGTGTCTAGCGGCGGGACAACAAACATAAATATGCCGGGTGAAAAGGGCGCTAATAAGTTTGCAGAGTTAGACGCTGCTGCACTTGTTGACGTGTCTAAGTCAGCTATGGCCGCAGGGCGCTCTCTAGGGCAGATTGATAGGTTAGAGAGTTTACTGTCAAACGTAGGAACTGGCGCAGCAGCCTCGTTGCAATCTTTAGCTGGCAGCTTTGGTATTAAGACTGAAGGCTTGGGCGATATTCAGGCAGCAGAGGCTTTAATTAGCGCGCTTGTCCCTCAACAGAGAGCGCCGGGGTCTGGACCTATGTCAGACGCTGATCTTGATTTATTCAAGTTGTCACTTCCTCGCCTCATTAACACCCCCGGCGGTAATGCTATGATTCTTCAGACAATGAGAGGATTAGCGCAGTACGACGCATTAGGCGGTGAAATCGTGCAGAAATACCGCAGCAAGGATATCACGAACGCTGAAGCTTTTGACCAACTGCAAGCGCGCCCAGACCCGTTTGCTCAGTTCAGGCAGGTTGTCGGAGCGCCTGAAGGCAACGCTGGGATAAGCAGGGCCGAAGCGACAGAATTACTTCTTGGTAATGGAGGTAAAGATTGATGGCCGAAAACACCATGACATACGCCGAAAGCGCTCAAATTCTTGAAGCTGTTAAAGTTCTTGAGGCTTTAGAAGCCTCTGGGGATATAAGTTCAGCCGAGCAAGGTGCGCTTGATGGCTTCCGTAGTAAACGAAAAACAGCAGAGCAGGCAAAGATTGAGACCGTTTCAACATACCGTGGCGTTCAAGCTGGCGCGTCATTAAACCTTGCTGACGAAATTTCAGGCGCTTACGGCGCTGCAACTGAGCTGTTTAAAAGCGGAGACGTTTCGGGCGCTAAAGCTAAATACGCTGAATACCGTGACCTCGTTAGGCAGAAAGACGAAGCAGCCAAAATGCTTGCTCCAGAACAGTTTGCAAAAGGGCAAGGCGCGGGCATGATGGCGACATCTGTTGTACCCGCTGGCGCGTCTGCAAACGCCATGCGTGGACTTGGCATTGCTGGCCGCGCCCTTCTGGGTGCTGGTACTGGCGGCGCAATGACTGCACTTCCAGAATTTGCGGAAGGTGAGGGTGGATTCGGAAACAGAATGGCCAACGTGTCACCCATATCCACCGGGATTGGTGCCGCTACAGGCGGCCTAGCTCCGATTGCAGGCGCTGCTGCTGGTTCATTGGTTCGCGGCGCTCAAAACTTAAAGAGAGGCGTCGGAGGCTTTAGTGCGCCAGCATCACAAAGGGTGGCTCGCTCGCTAAACCGCGCGGAGGCTTCAGGCGAAGACATACAGGAGTACCTTGATAATCTAGGCCCAGAGGGCATGATTGCCGACATTCCCGGTTCACCTCAAAAAGTAGCACAGGGATTAGCTTCGATGCAGGGCGAAGGCTCTGACATATTGCAGCGCAAAATTCGCGAGCGCAGCGGTGGCGCTGGTGGCAGAATCGAAGAAACGATGAGCCGACGAATTGATGAGCCAGAGGCTGCATTCCAGAAGCGTATAGAGCTGGCCAACGAGAGGTCTTCTGTTCTGGGGCCGATGTACGACGCGGCAGTGGCCAGTGACCGGACATTCCAAGTTGACGCTTTAAGATCAGGTATTTCCTTTATTGGCAGAGACGCGGCATCGAATGTTAAAAAGCGCCTAAACACGGCCCTAAAGGATTTAGGTGCCGAAGGTGATGTCAGCGCAGAGCGCCTTCACAACGCAAGGTCCGCCTTGAGCGAGGCTATGTATAAGGCCAAAATTAAGGGTGAGGGTGGAGTTGTCCGCAACTTGAAACCAATTATAGAAGACGTGGATGCTCGATTGGATGACATTCCCGGCTACCTAGACGCGCGCACTGGTTACGCAAACAATAAGCAAATTGAGCGTGCCATTGAAGAGGGGCGTCAAGCGTTTACTGGCGGAGCGACAACAGCAATGTCGCCAAAAATGCTGTCAGAGGCATTAAGCAAAATGTCGGAAGCGCAAAAGGACGCTTACAAAAAAGGCGCTCGTGAATACATTTCTGCGCTGATGGGTACGTCATCAAATGACGCTGCGGCGGCTTGGCGTGAGTTTGGTAAAAACTGGAACGCTGAGAAACTGAGGGTTATAGTGGGCGAGGAGGATGCCACCGAAATCACGCGCAGATTGCTGGCGGAAAAAGAATTCTCGAAGACCAGAAGTGCCGTAATGGAAGGCACGCAAACGTCACAACGGACTGAAGCCCGCGAAGCACTTGCAGATATCAGGGAACCAGACACGGCCAACATGCCGTCACCCGTGACACGCATCCGACGGGGGATTGAAGCACCCATCAATAGGGTTATAAACGAGTTCAGATATGGCCCCCGTCGGTCCAGCATAAACCGTCAAATAGGCGAAATCTTATCGCTACAGGGAGACCAGCGCGACGCGGCGGTCAGTGCCCTTTTGACAGAGGCTCGCAGGCTTGATGACCCAACACGCGCGCAGGCCATCATTGAGGCGCTGACAACCGCAGGTGTGCTTGTCGCAGCGCCTGCCATCGCAGAATAAGGATACCACATGGAACCCGAAGATATGATCGAAGAAATGCTTGAGGTTTCTGGCGGCGAAGTCGAGATGATCGACGACGAGGCAGTGGCTGACACAAAGTTAAAGCCGAAGTCTGACCGTGAAATCGAAAGCATTGTCCAAGACGCAATCTCCGACGCTGTGGACTTCATTGAGAGCGAAATCAGCCAAGACCGCATCAAGGCCCAGCGCTATTATGATGGCGAAGTGGACATTGGCCATGAAGATGGCCGAAGCAAGGTTGTGGCAACAAAGGTACGTGATACCGTACGTGCGGTGAAGCCAAGCCTGATGCGTATTTTCCTAAGTTCAACAAAGCCAGTTGAATACATGCCGAAGGGTCCAGAGGACGTTGCCAGCGCGGAGCAGGCGACATCATTTATGCACCATGAGTTTAACCGACTTGATGGCTATCGTGTGCTAAACGACGCCTTCCACGACGCGCTGGTCAAGAAGCAGGGCATTGCAAAGGCTTACTGGATGATGACGCCGAAGTCGGAAATCCACACGTTCTCCGACCTGTCTGATGACGAGTACACATACCTGCTGGATGACGACAGCGTGTCTGTTATTGAGCATACAGTTGTATATACAGCTGAGATTGACGAAATGGGCTTAGAGGTTGAAATGCCTGTCCACAGCGCCAAAATTAGTCGCACGCAGGAAAAGGGTGAGCTTTGCATTGAAAGCGTGCCACCAGAAGAGTTCTTTATTAGCCGTGACGCGCGTAATATGGCCGACGCCTACGTCGTGGCCCACCGCACTGACATGCGCGCTGGCGATCTAATTGCGATGGGTTTTGACGCGGACGATGTGCTGAATTTAGACAGCTTTGACGCTGGGTCTGACATGGCGGAGGCAGAAGTTTTCGAGCGCCGGGGTTATGACGAAAATTCCTCCGATGAGGACACCCAAGACCCAGCTATGAAAAACGTGGGGGTCACTGAAGCTTACATGCGGATCGACGCTGATGGCACCGGCGTCCCAATCCTGCATAAAATCACCTGCGGCGGTACGGCATACAAGATGTTGGGTTACGAGCCATGCGACGAAATCCCGTTTGCCAAATTTGAGGCCATTATTGAACCGCACACGTTTTACGTTGGCCATTCGCTGGCTGAAATTGTTATGGATGACCAAGACGCGGCGACGTCAATCTTGCGCGGCATTCTTGATAACGTAGCCATGACCAACAACCCAAGGCTGGCCATCGTAGAATCCCAATGTAACATGGACGACGTTCTCAACAACGAGATCGGCGCAATCGTGCGTATGCGTCAGCAGGGTGCTGTGCAAGACCTTACAGTGCCCTTCGTCGCTGGCCAGACACTTGGTGCGCTGACTTACTTAGACAGCCTTGTAGAGACGAAAACAGGCGTCACACGGGCCTCTATGGGCCTTGACCCAGATGCCATGCAGTCAACAACCAAGGCGGCTGTGACGGCCACCGTGCAGGCTGCTGCGGGCCAGGTTGAAGTTATGGTCCGTAACCTTGCAGATGGTATGCGTGACCTATTTGGAATTATGCTCCGCCTCTACAGCAAGAACGTAGACGAAGAACAGATGATGCGCATGAATGGCACATTCATCCCAGTGGACCCTCGTGTGTGGAATACCTCAATGGACGTGGCTATCAATGTCGGCCTCGGCACGGGCCGCGAGGAGGAAAAGGCTATGGGATTGAACCAAGCGCTGCAAATGCAGACTATGGTTTACCAGACCTACGGCCCGCAAAACGGCTTGGTCAGTTTAACCAATATCCGCAACACCTTGGCGGATATGCTGGCAACGGCTGGTGTTCGCAACGCAGATCGCTATTTTGCACCTATCACGCCTGAGATTGAGGCTCAAATGTTGCAGATGCAGCAGCAGGCACAAGCAGAGCAAGGTCAGCCATCTGATCCAAACGCTGCATTCCTGCAGGCCGAGCAAATGAAAGCCCAAGTTAAAGTGCAGTCCGACCAAATGAAGATGCAGTTGGATGCGCAGAAGGCAGCGGCAGACGATGACCTGAAACGTGACCAGATGGCACAAGACTTGCTTGTCAACGCAGCAAAGATTTATGGCGAGTACGGCACGCAAGTTGACGTTGCCAGAGTACAGGCTGAGCAGGACAAGGTTCGCATGGTCGGCGGCATGGCCTCATTGCCATAAACGCGGCTTCGTGTTATATATTTCTGGACTTTAAAAGGACACGACAATGGCTAATATCGGAAAAACAGAGCCAGCGCATGACATGGCGTCTGTTACCACCAGCGACACTGCTAACATTGACCCTACACGCGGCTTGTTTATAGGCGGCGCGGGAAATTTAAAAGTTATCACTGCCGCTGGCTCAACGGTTACTCTAACTGGCGTCGCCGCTGGCTCAATTCTGCCAGTGTCGGTTAAGCGTGTTTTCGCGACCGGAACTACCGCGTCAAATATTGCCGCCCTATATTGAAAAGAGGTCATTATGCAGATTGGTCTGAGCCTGTCCCTGACGGCGCAATTGCGTTTAT
>TARA_B110000908_G_scaffold150947_1_pt1 | contig 11219 bp, 13 predicted proteins | sample TARA_B110000908 | Tara Oceans TARA_B110000908 (sample SAMEA4398067) | marine metagenome | biome: Polar Biome; feature: [DCM] deep chlorophyll maximum layer (ENVO:01000326); material: water (ENVO:00002006), including particulate matter (ENVO:01000060) such as... | depth 36 m
GGGAACACAAACCGCTTAAGAAAATGAACCCCGTTGAGTGGGAAGCCCTGTGCGACGGTTGTGGAAAATGTTGTCTCAACAAGCTTGAAGATGAAGACAGCGGTGAAGTAGCTCTGACCAACATCGCCTGCCGCCTTCTAGATGACGCAACCTGCCGCTGTGTTCACTATGAAAACCGCCACCAATTTGTGCCTGACTGCATTGTCCTAAAGCCCGAAAATCTAGACACCCACGCCTATTGGATGCCACAAACCTGCGCCTACCGCTTGCTTTGGGAAGGCAAATCATTGCCCGATTGGCACCCACTGATCACTGGCGATCCAGACTCAGTGCATAAGGCTGGCATCAGCATTCAAGGGCAGACATTGTCCGAATTCAGCATTCCCGAGGAAGACTGGGAAGACCATATAATCGAGGAACCGCTTTAATGTTTTTTGCCTCTGACAACGCAGGTTCCGCCCTGCCCCAAGTGATGCAGCGCCTGACAGAGGCAAACACCAGCTACCAAATGCCTTACGGCAACGACACGATCATGGACGAGGTGCGCCAAACCCTGCGCGATCTGTTCGAAGCGCCAGAGGCAGCGATCTATCTGGTCGCCACAGGCACGGCGGCAAATTCACTGGCCTTGGCCTGCTACACGAATCCTTGGGATACGATTTTCTGTTCCCCTGTGGCCCACATCCACGAGGATGAGTGCAACGCGCCTGAATTCTACGCGGGTGGCGCTAAGCTAACGCTTGTACCGGGTACAGATCGAATGACCCCCGATGCATTACGCACGGCGATTTCTGGCGAACAAACGCGCGGCGTGCATGGCCCACAACGTGGCCCTGTGTCTATCACGCAGGTCACGGAATTGGGCGGCGTCTATTCCTTGAGCGAACTTCAGTCCCTCAGCGCCGTGGCCCACGAATTCGACCTGCCTGTTCATTTAGACGGTGCACGTTTCGCCAACGCCCTCGTTGCATTGGAGTGCTCACCCGCTGAAATGACGTGGAAAGCAGGCGTTGATATTGTCAGCTTTGGCGGCACAAAAAACGGCTGTATGGGCGTCGAGGCCGTGATCTTTTTCGACCCAAAAAAAGCGTGGGAATTCGAGCTGCGGCGCAAACGCGGGGCGCATTTGTTTTCCAAACATCGCTACCTTTCGGCGCAAATGGCAGGCTACCTTTCAGACGATGCTTGGCTTAACGCGGCCCGCAAGGCCAACGCCAATTGCACCCATTTGCACGAGGGGCTTAAAGCCAACGGAGCACACATCCTGCATGCCGTTGAGGCCAATATCATATTCGCAACTCTGCCCCGCGCGACCCACCAAAAGCTTCAGGATGGTGGCGCAGTTTATTACGTCATGGACGGCGATGTCGCAGTTGGCGATCCAGATGAGCCGCTCATGGCACGCTTTGTCTGCGACTGGTCCTTAGGCACTAATCAAATCAATGAGTTCTTGGCGCTATTTTAAAGCACAAAGAGCGTCATCTATGATCGATCCAGAAGCGCACGGATAGGAACTGCAACCTCTTTGGGATGCGTGATCGGGACCATATGCCCTGCCCCCTCAATACGCACCCGTATGGCGTTTGGAAGACGGCTGGCAATTGATCTGTTGACGATGCCAGCAAACTTGGATGACGCAGCGCCCTCAATCAACAACGCGGGCATAGTGGCGCGATCGAACATACCATCCCTAAGCAATCCAGCGCTGTCATGTTCCAGAAACCCTGAACTACAAACAACGAAATGGATGCGGTCGGCCATGTAAGTACGGGCACGATCCGAAAAATCCGCCCATTTTGTGCCGTCACCCCACGCACGGTTAAACGCGCGGGCGGCAGCGTAGGTGTCTCCGCTGGCCCACGCGTCCTTAAATTCTTGATTGGTGCCAAGAGAGGCGCGTATCTGTTCGGGTCCGTCCGCTATGGCAGCCGCAAAATATACAGGTTCAATCATCGTCACGCTGCGCACCAACTCGGGCTGTTCAATCGCCAACCGCATCGCAATTGTGGCCCCGAAGGAATGACCGATTAAATCCATTGGTTCCGTCAACAATGCGCGGCCCATATCAGTGGCAACATCATGCACATCGCCCGTACCATCCCAGTCGGCAGACCCGCCGTGGCTTGGCAAATCATAGGCAACAGTTGTCAGCAGGTCGGATAATTCGCCCGCCAGCCCTGCCAAAACCCCCGAATGTGCCAGCGTGCAGTGGATCGCAAGGGCCTTGCGTGGCCCCTGCCCGAATGTGCGTGTATGTGTGTGCAAAGCGTCTTTTAACCCATGGTTTCCAAGTGTGCGTCCAACGCGGCAATACGGTCCTGACCCCAGAACCGTGCACCGTCATCAGTGATGTAGAACGGAGCACCAAAAACGCCAGCCGCAACTGCCTCTTCCAGATTACGGCCATAGGTTTCGGCACCTTGTAACAAACCGCTGTCAGCCAAAGACGGATCGAATCCACCCTCATCAAGGCAGGCCTTAATCACGGCATCATCAGCAACATCTTTTTCTTCCACCCAAACCGCGCGCAACATCGCATGGGTTGCTTTGGCCATATCGCCACCACCCGCATTCTGCGCTGCAATCAACGCATATGACGACGGCGCCATATTGGTTGGCCAATGCGCCGGCTTCAGGTTCAAGTCCATACCCACCTCTGCGGCTTGGCGCTGCAATTCAATGCTGCGGTACTCGATCCGGCTGATATGACGATCTTTTGGTGGTGTGCCGCCCGTGCGGCCGAACAAGGCCATGATATCGAGGGGCTTATATGTAATCGTTGCGCCGTGCTTGGCCGCGACCGCTTCCATACGCGTGCCCGCAAGATAGGCGTAAGGGGACAACGTTGCGAAATAATAGTCGATATGGGCCATTTAGTTTCTCCGATTCAGGGGGCTGATGCTTTGCCCAACGGTATAGGCATGTTAAGCGAAGGCCACCATCACGAATCTGTCACACATCAATGCTGCTCATCTACCGCTTTCGGGGAACAATCACATGCCAGCTAGCCACGAACCCAAACTTATCACAGGTAATGCAAACAAGCCGCTGGCCTCTGCCATCGCACGGCGTATGTCGTTGCACCGCGGCGTCAATGTCGGGCTGGTTGAAACCCGCGTTGAGCGGTTCAATGATGGCGAAATATTCGTCGAAGTTTATGAAAACGTCCGCGGCGAGGATATGTTCATTATCCAACCCACATCCAACCCCGCAAATGATAATCTGATGGAATTGCTGATCATGTGCGACGCGCTGCGCCGTTCATCAGCCGCCCGTATTACAGCTGTCATCCCCTACTTCGGCTACGCCCGTCAGGATCGCCGCACCAAAGCCCGCACACCGATCACCGCCAAGATGGTCGCGAACATGCTGGTTGGTGCAGGGATTGAACGGGTTTTGACCATGGACTTGCACGCCGCACAGATCCAAGGGTTCTTTGATATCCCAGTGGACAACCTTTACGCGTCGCCCATCTTTGCGCTTGATATCAAAGCGCAGTTCAAAGACCGGATGAGCGAACTGATGGTCGTCTCCCCAGATGTTGGTGGCGTTGCACGCGCACGCGAATTGGCCAAACGTATCAACTCCCCTCTCGCAATCGTCGACAAACGCCGCGAAAAGCCCGGTGAAATTGCTGAAATGACCGTCATTGGTGACGTTAAAGGCAAGGTTTGCCTGATCGTTGACGACATCTGCGACACCGCTGGCACACTGTGCAAAGCCGCCGAAGTTCTCCTCGAAAACGGTGCTACAGAAGTACACAGCTACATCAGCCACGGCGTGATGTCCGGCCCAGCGGTTGAGCGGGTCAAAAACTCGGTTATGAAATCATTGGTCCTAACCGACACAATCCAACCCTCACAAGAAATACTAGACACGCCGAACATTCGGATTGTCCCAACAGCACCAGTATTCGCCCAAGCGATCCTGAACATCTGGAACGGTACATCTGTTTCGTCGTTGTTCGAGGCAGAAAGTTTGGGGCCGATTTACGACGGCATGTACGCGGCTGAGTGATCAGCTTCACCTTTTGGGTAACGCGCATTGACCGACCATACAGATTGGTCAGTCAATGTCTGCTTTGAACCCAAAGTGACCGATGCTGCAAACTGGACAAATGGCAGCAAAAGGCGGGAAAAAGACATTCGCTGCAGATGCTAATTATCTGACAAGTTTTCCTAAAGCCGTAATCAGCACTCCAGTGCCGAAAGCAGCTTTGCTATTATTGGGTCCGATGGCAGCGAACTAGCACAACTATATAGCATTTTCCAAACAAACTGTTCAGCGTTAGAGCCAATGCCGTAACATGGTTTTTTAGGTCACTTGCCGTGCAACGCGTAACATTTCGGCTGAACAACGGGATATGCGAATTTCGTTTTACTTGAACCAAGGCAGTCACCTCTATTTTGCAGATTTTAGAATCTGCAAAAGCTCCTGACCTGTCATTACAAAAGGGTTACCCTTCATAGATGAGGTTTTTGCCGCGGCGGCTGCTACATCAGGATAGTCTATAAACTGCAGCCCTAAATCGGTTAGCCCACGCAACCCCATTCTCGTTGACCATTCTCGCAAACCATCAAGCCCTGCACGTTCAACCGAATGTTCAAAATGAATATCTATCTGCCCAAGCACCCAAGTAAGTCGGGCATGAATGTCGGTGCCGCTTCGTGCATTACGCAGATGCGCCTTTAGAACAGGGGACAGAAGCACTCCGCAGATTTCCCCATGTGGTGCATTTGCTTTGCCACCGATCACACCCGCAAAGCCGTGGATTGCGCCAAGCCCCGCATTCGCCAGGGCCAAACCGCCACATGTGCTGACCCACGCCATCGCATCCCATCCATCTGGGCAATCTCTTTCGACAACATCGCGCAGTGCTTTAAGGCCTACGGAAATTGCCGCGTGACAAAGCGCATCCGTCATTGGGTTTGCTTTTACTGACAAATACGGTTCGATTACTTGCGTCACAGCATCCAATCCCGCGCACAAAGCCACGTGTTTGGGGGCACCTTGCATCAGGCTTGGATCTACAATGGCAATCTGCGGGATCATACATGGGTCACGCAAGCTGACTTTTAGACCACGATCTGGAACTGAAATAACAGCATTATTGTTATCCCTCAGGCTGCTGCTGCATATGACGCAGGGGCGACAGAAGTGCCGTCTTGCGCAAAGATGTAAACGTGACTTTGGTCCAGATAGACGTCCAACTCGGAACCTATGGCCAAATTCTTGACGCCGTGAACCAAGCCTACCCAGTTTTCGCCGTGATGATCTAGGTGGATGAACGTCTCGGACCCCGTGATTTCGGTAACGGTCAACTTTCCGGTGAAGGACAGCGCATCATTGGTAAGCTTTTCAAGCTTCAAATGGTTTGGGCGAAACCCCGCGATATAGTTGCCGTCGGCCAATCCGGTGAAGGCACCAGAAGTTGCAGTCACTGACTGTCCTTCGCCAAAATCAAGGCGGTCACCAGATTTGTGAACGGTCAAAAAGTTCATCGGTGGGTCAGAGAAAACGCGCGCCGTCGTCGCATTGACTGGTTGGCGGTAAACGATTGGGGTCTTATCGAACTGAGTGATTTTACCTTCCCAAACCGTTGCTGTATTACCACCAAGCAAAAGCGGCTCTTCTGGTTCGGTCGTTGCATAGACAAAGATAGAACCGGCTTCTTCAAAGATTTTCGGAATTTCAGCACGCAATTCCTCGCGCAACTTGTAATCAAGGTTCGCCAATGGCTCGTCCAGCAACACCAGCCCTGCATCTTTCACCAACGCACGTGCCAGCGCGCAACGCTGTTGTTGACCGCCGGATAATTCTAGCGGTTTGCGATCAAGAAACGGGGAGAGCTGCATAAGATCAGCCGCTTTTCGAACGGCCTTGTCAATTTGGTCGGTGGATTGGCGCAAAAGCCGCATTGGGCTGGCGATGTTTTCATAGACCGTCATCAAGGGGTAGTTGATGAATTGCTGGTAAACCATGGCCACGCCGCGATCCTGCACGCGCATGCCCGTCACGTCCTTGTCATTCCAAATGATCTTGCCCGTGTTTGGCACATCAAGACCCACCATAAGACGCATCAATGATGTCTTGCCCGATGACGTTGGCCCCAACAGCACGTTCATCGTACCACTTTGCAGCGTCAGATCGGTTGGATGGATATGCGTTTGACCATTCATGACCTTGGACACACCCTCAAGAACTAGTGACATTTCTTTCTCCCCTCACAGTTCACACTGCGCGTTGCCGCAAACGCGTGTCGGTTAGCCATGCGTCAAGCATCATAATTTGCTGTGTCGTGAGCCGAAGGCCAAGTTTGGATCTGCGCCAAACGATATCTTCCGCGGTCTGTGCGAATTCTTTGTCCACCAGCCAATTTACTTCGCGTTCAGTCAAATTGGCCCCGAAGTTTTGACCCAACTCCGCCGCATCTTTTGCGTCGCCTAAAACGAGAAACGCGTCCGTGCCATAGGCTTTGACCAAACGGTCCACCCATTGCGTCGTCAAGAAAGGGTATGGCTTTAACAACTTCGCAGTCAATGCCGGAACCCCGTCGACTGGAAAATCGCCACCAGGCAGCGGGACGCCTGCCGACCACGGCGTATTGGCACCTTCAAAGAATGGCGCGATCTTCTCAAGCGCCGTTTCCGCAAGCCTGCGGTAGGTGGTGATCTTGCCACCGAAGATATTCAAAATAGGCGCACCAGCGGACTGATCCATCTTCAACACGTAGTCACGTGTTGCAGCCGTAGCCGAACTTGCGCCGTCATTATACAGCGGGCGGACGCCAGCATAGGACCAAACTACGTCATCATCAGATATGTCTTGTTTCAGATATTCCGATGCGAATTTCAGCAAATAAGCCTGCTCTTGCTGCGTGCAAACGGGTTTTTGATTAACGTCAGTATGATCAGCGTCTGTTGTACCAATCAACGTGAAGTCAGTTTCGTAAGGAATCGTGAAAATGATCCGCCCATCGGTTCCTTGGAAAAAGTAGCACTTGTCGTGATCATAAAGTTTGCGGGTCACAATGTGGCTGCCGCGCACAAGGCGGATGCCATCGGTCGCATTAATACGCACGGTGTTGCGGATGATATCTTCGACCCATGGGCCGCCTGCATTCACCAACATACGGGCCTGCACCAAGCGCTGCTTGCCGTCTTGCCCTTCAAGCGTCACGTGCCAGATGCCGTCGATTTGTTGGGCTGAGACAACTTTGGTGCGCACATTGATCCGCGCGCCACGCGCTTGGGCGTCACGGGCATTTAGAACCACCAAGCGGCTGTCTTCGATCCAGCAATCAGAATATTCGAATGCCTTTTGAAAACGATCCTCAAGCGGCGCGCCTTCGGGCGTGCCCACCAAATTCAAGGATGTCGTCCCTTTCAGAATTTTCCGCCCACCCAAATTATCATAAAGGAACAAGCCAAACCTAATGAGCCAAGCAGGGCGGCGGCCCTTCATCCAAGGCATGATGATATTGAGCAGTTTAGACGTAGGTGTATCCCCCTCAAACCGCATGTCTTTGTGGTAGGGCAGAACAAATCACATTGGCCAAGAAATGTGTGGCATTGCGCGCAAAAGTGTCTCGCGCTCAATCAACGCCTCGCGGACAAGGCGGATTTCCCAGTACTCAAGATATCGTAAACCACCATGGAAAAGTTTGGTCGAGGCAGAGGAGGTGGCAGAGGCCAGATCGTTCATCTCGGCCAGTTCAACGGACAGACCGCGACCCGCTGCGTCACGCGCAATACCGCACCCATTGATGCCGCCACCAATGATAAACAGGTCGACTATATTGTGGTGATCGTCGTGATCCAATGAAGCCCCCCAGCCTTGAATTTCGATGCAGCCTCTCAGCACGCAAAGTAGTTTCAACCAATAGTAATACAGATCATTAATCAATAACGAATGTTCGTTTATTTTCGCTTTTAACTTAAGTGGCTGAACGCCATGCGCTTTATATTTCGAATAGCGATGCTTTAGCTTCATTTGATATCGGCCATTCCTCACGTCCTCTTGACGTTGGGACAAGACCTCTGATTGTTTGTAACGAATCCGCGTCAAAGCGGCTGTGCTCGGATTGAGAGCCGCAAAGGAAAAGCAATGGTCTCAAACTTCAGACAAAAAGAGATACTCGAACTGGCCCGAAAAAAGGGCAAGGTGACCGTAGACGGCTTAGCCGCGCTTTACGACGTGACAGTACAAACCATCAGACGCGATCTGTCTGATCTGGCCAAAAGCGGGCGTCTTGACCGCGTTCACGGTGGTGCAGTCGTGCCATCGGGTGTTGTGAACATTATCTACGAAGAACGCCGCCGTCTTAATGAAATTGGCAAAAAAGCGATTGCCAAAAAATGTGCGCAGGCGATCCCCGATGGGGCGTCTGTGTTTATGAATATCGGGACCAGCACCGAAGCTGTCGCCCACGAGCTGCTGGACCACGAAAACCTATTGGTCGTCACCAATAATCTAAATATCGCGAATATTCTGGCGGCCAATCACAGCTGTGAAATTATTCTAGCGGGCGGCGTACTGCGCCGCGCAGATGGCGGCATAGTGGGTGGGCTGACTGTTGAAATGGTCAAGCGATTCAAATTCGACTATTCAGTCCTAGGCTGTTCCGCAATTGATGCCGATGGAGATTTACTAGATTTTGATGGCCAAGAGGTCATGGTGAGCACCACGGCGATCCACCGATCCCGCGAGGTGATGGTGGTCGCAGATAAATTGAAATTTGAACGTAAGGCACCGCTCACAATTTGCTCGTTGGCCGATGTGGCTGTGCTGTTCATTGACTGCACATTGCCTGCGGAACTTATGGAAAATTGCACCAATTGGGAAACGGATGTCGTAACGGTCTAAGTTTGGAAAAGCTGATCTAAAAGGGCGAACATACGGGGACGCTAATATGAAATATCGCGACAACACCGGCTGGCTATTTGCACTTCCTGCGACGCTGGTTCTAGGGCTTGTCGGGCTGATCCCATTGATTACAGTGATCAACTATTCATTCTTTGAGATCTTTATTTTGGATGCGCGGTTCTGGGTCAGATTAGAATGGTACGGTGATATCATTGGTTCTCGACGCTTCTGGGCAAGTTTTGGCCGAAGCACGGTATTCTCGATTCTGATTTTGACGGTCCAGATTCCACTTGGCATTGCGATTGCGCTTTGCATCCCGAGTGGCAAGGTTTGGGCCGGCCTAACCCTCGCTGTGATCGCGCTCCCACTGCTGGTCCCGTGAAATATGATTCCATCGCTGTGGCTGAGTCTGCTCAATCCAGACACGGGTATTTTAGGTCGAATAATGCCCCATATCGGCTGGCCCGTTGACTGGAAACTCTCAGCTACAAATACATGGATGGTCCTGATTGCGATGGACGTTTGGCACTGGACCAGTCTTGTCGTGATCTTGTGTTATAGTGCTCTAACCAACATCCCTGCCGCACATTACCAAGCTGCTGCGATTGATGGAGCAGGCCCTTGGCAGGTGTTTCGTTTCATCCAATTGCCGAAGCTGTATCACGTCTTGCTGATGGCAATTCTGTTGCGGTTCATGGACTCTTTTATGATCTACACAGAAGCCTTTCCGATTAACGCTGGTGGTCCCAATGGTGCGACGATGTTCCTCGCTGTTGATCTGGGAGAAGAGATTAAAGCATTCAACTATGGCCCCTCGTCTGCGCGGTCCGTTCTGTATTTTCTAATCGTTTTGACTGTCGCCTGGATGTTTAGCAAAGCCCAAGGCAAGTTGGATCATGAGGATGCGCAATGAGCATGATTATCCGCTCCCTGCCGGTGATCAAACGTGTGGGCCTAATTTGTTTCATCGTCTTTGCCTGCCTACCATTGATCCAGATGACGATGATCAGCTTCGTGGCGACGCTGCCCAGACCGGACGCGAATTTAGGTAGCCTGACATTTGGCAACTATGCAGGCATCTGGAGCGACCCCAATTTGCGCGCTGCATTTGGTAATTCCATTGCCTATGTATTGATCAATATCTGCATCACTGTACCCGTGGCGATCCCCGCAGCCTACGCGTTTTCACGTATGTCATTCTTGGGCGACAAGCATCTGTTTCTGGCTTTTATCGCCTTTCGGACCACGCCACATGTGGTGCTGACACTGCCAATCTTTCAGCTGTTTTCAAACCTTGGAATTGTAAATTCAGTCTTTGGGATTGCGTTGGCCCATTGCCTGTTTAATCTTCCTATCTCGATCTGGATTTTGCAGGGATTTATTTCAGCGGTTCCAAAAGAAATGGATGAAACCGCATTTCTGGATGGGTATTCACGCCCCCGATTTATTTGGAAGCTTTTATTGCCCCAAATTGCCTCTGGCGTTGCCGTAACTGCATTCTTCTGCTTTATGTTTTCTTGGGTAGAAGTGGTCTTCGCGCGCATTCTTACAACAACCAATGGGAAGCCTATCAGCATGGCGATCAACGCGCTGTTCGGATTCCAGACAGATATCGGGTTGGTTATGGCCGTCACCGTTGCTTCGATGCTGCCGGGGGCAGTATTTTTATTTGCAATGCGCAACCACCTTTCGCAAGGATTTAGAATTGGGCGTGTCTAATCGTGTGCAAAATATTGCTTAGGCATTTGTATTGTTACTACAAGCACGAAGTAATTTGCGCAGCCGAAGGAGCAACCGTGGATAAAGACCTTGTCTGATTGCGCCCTCACTGGTGCTGTAATTCCGCTTAGAATTCGACAAGATTTATTAGATGCCTGCTCCAGCGACGCTGGGATGGGATGGGGCAATATCCATCCCAACGAATGGAGGCAATGGGCCGGAAGCGTGCATTATGAAACTTGCCTAGAACGGCACAAAATCCGCATAGCCGCCGTTCTACAATACATCCCAATCGTCATCGTTACTCAACTCGCCCATCGCGATCCAACCGATACGCACGCGGGCGATACGGCTGTCGCCCCACGTGCGGAACACCAGATCAAAACCATCCTCGGTCACAGTTTCAGCCGAAATATCAGCACGAATGATTGTTGCCGCATCCATGTCCCAAAGGCTGACAGACGTTTGGACATTTGGGGGGCACGCGGAAAGGCTCAGAGAACCCGATCCGACGGCGGCGCTCACGCTGACCACGACCTGTCCACATTTCTTCGTCGTTCTCGAAATCTGACAACAAGACGGTGTCGCCTTGGTCGATACCTATTAAATGACTACGTAACCGTTTCATATTTTTT
>TARA_B110000908_G_scaffold167578_1_pt1 | contig 11219 bp, 12 predicted proteins | sample TARA_B110000908 | Tara Oceans TARA_B110000908 (sample SAMEA4398067) | marine metagenome | biome: Polar Biome; feature: [DCM] deep chlorophyll maximum layer (ENVO:01000326); material: water (ENVO:00002006), including particulate matter (ENVO:01000060) such as... | depth 36 m
AAGGCCTTGCAGTGCTTTTGGCAGGTGTGAATCGTCTCGGGCCATAAACGTGTTCCTTAAGCTGTTGGTGGGCGACACGCCCACCTTACCAATATCTAGTGTGAGGCGGGCGTATTGCCCGCCCCGTTTGTTCTAAAGAACCTCAAACAGTCCTGCAGCGCCCATGCCGCCACCAACACACATGGTGCAAACCACGTATTTCGCACCGCGACGTTTGCCTTCAATCAATGCGTGGCCAACCATACGTGCGCCTGACATGCCATAAGGGTGACCGATCGAGATCGCCCCGCCGTTTACGTTTAAGATTTCGTCAGGAATGCCCAAGGTATCACGTGACGCCAGAACTTGGCTTGCAAAGGCTTCGTTCAATTCCCAAAGGCCGATGTCGTCCATCTTTAGACCGTGTGCTTTGAGCAGTTTTGGCACGGCATAGATCGGGCCAATGCCCATCTCGTCCGGTTCACAGCCTGCGGCCATCACACCAACGTAGCGACCTAATGGTTGCAGGCCTTTCTTTTCGGCCAAAGACGCTTCCATCACAACGGCGGCGGATGCACCGTCGGACAGTTGCGAGGCGTTGCCCGCGGTGATGAATTTACCCTCTGCAAGGTTCATCCCGTCTTTGAACACAGGTTTTAGACCTGCAAGGCTTTCAGCAGACGTACCTGGGCGGTTGCCTTCGTCTTTTTCCACAGTCACGTCGTGCGATGTAATCTCTTTGGTTTCTTTGTTCTGCATCATCATCGTGGTGGACATCGCAACAATCTCGTCGTCGAACTTGCCTGATTGTTGCCCTTGGTGCGTGCGTTCTTGGGAACGCGCTGAATATTCGTCTTGGGCTTCGCGCGAGATGTTATAACGCTCGGCTACGTTTTCGGCTGTTTCCAGCATCGTCATGTACATTTCCGGCTTATGTTGCTTCAGCCACTTGTCCGCAGCCACCCGCATCTCCGGCGTTTGCACCATTGAGATACTTTCAACGCCGCCACCGATTACGATGTCCATTCCGTCCATGACAACCTGCTTGGCCGCCGTCGCAATCGCCATCATGCCAGAGGCACATTGACGGTCCAGAGACATGCCAGCCACGGTCACAGGCAAACCTGCGCGAATGGCGGCTTGGCGTGCAATGTTGCCGCCAGAATGACCTTGTTGAAGTGCAGCACCTATGACGCAATCGCTGATCTCGCTGCCATCAATCCCTGCCCGTTTGACCGCGTGTTCAATGGCGTGTGCTGCAAGCGCCTGTGGCGTCGTTGCATTGAAAGACCCGCGATAGGCTTTGCCGATTGGGGTGCGGGCTGTTGAAACGATGACTGCGTCACGCATGGTTGTATTCCTTTTTGTTGTGTTTGGTTGAGGCGTCGCATGGGGCGCTGCCCCAAACCCCGAAGTTTATTTGGCAAAATGAACAAGCGGTCATTCAATTACCAATCGAGTTTGATTTTATGCGCGTCAGCTGCCCGCTTGGCGTATTTACGGGTTTGGCTGAAAGCATCCTGTAATTCTTCTTGGTCTGTTGGGTCAGTGATTTTGTTCCAGTTTTGCGCCACCGCTTCTGGTGTGATGTCACCAGTGATGATGGTTCCTTGGGTTTCGTAAACCCGCGTCTGCGCAAAACATCCGGCACCTGCACTTAGAATGGTTTTGGTCGGTCCGTCTTTGCTGACCAGATACAATAATCCAGGTGTGATGGTTTCTGGGGCTAACAGTTTAAGCGCCTCTGGGGGCAACAGGTTTTCCGTCATCCGTGTGGCTGCGGTTGGGGCAAGCGTGTTGATCCGAATGTTGTCGCGTGCGCCTTCATGGTGCAGCACATTCATCAGTCCCATCATCGCGGCCTTGGCCGCCCCATAATTAGATTGACCAAAGTTGCCATAAAGCCCTGAGGCAGATGAGGTCAGCACAATCCGTCCAAATTTCTGTTCGCGCATAATTGGCCAAACTGCATGGCAGCAATTTGCGCTGCCCATAAGGTGCACATCCACGACCTTGCGAAAGTCAGCCAGGGGCATTTTCGCAAACGATTTGTCTAAAAGGATACCCGCATTGTTCACGAGAATATCAATGCGTCCCCAGCGTTTTATTGTCTGCGCAACCATGTCGGACACTTGGTCGGCGTCTGACACGTCAGCGCCGTGCGCGAATGCCTCGCCGCCCATGGCCTCAATTTCGGCCACGACGGCACGGGCTGCACCTGATGATTGGCCCTGCCCGTCTTGGCCAACCCCAAGGTCATTGATTACAACTTTGGCCCCACGTGCGGCCAATCCCAAGGCGTGACTGCGCCCGAGGCCGACGCCTGCACCTGTTACGATAGCTACGCGATCATCAAAGCGGATCATCCGTTATCCTTCCAAAGCTGCGCGAAACAGGTTTGGGCCAGACATCACTTGGATGCCCCCGGATACCGGCAAAATGGCACCTGTTAAGAAGCTACCGCCTTTGCCGCAAAGGAATTGCATACAGCCTGCAATGTCTTCATCACGCCCTACACGGCCAAGCGGCACATCATGGCCTACCTTTTCACGCATATCTTCGTTAGCGGTGGCAAATGCCGTCATCCGCGACACAAACGGACCGGGAGCAAGCGCATTAACAGTCACATGACGGCCGGCCAGTTCTTTTGCCATAATTTTGGTGATCTGGTGTACGGCAGCTTTGGACGCCGCGTAACTATAGGCACCGTCCCCAAGGGCTGCATCCCCCATAACGGAACCGACATTTACGACCCGCGATGGATCCTCAAGTGTTCCAGATGCAACCAACATAGGCAACAAGGATTGCGTCAGATGGAACAGGCCCGCGTTGTTGACGCCCTGTACCTTTGCCCATGCCTCAAATGGGAATTCACCAAGTGGTGCCCCCCATGTGATACCTGCATTGTTCATCAAGATGTCCAGTTTATCTGTACGTTTTCCGATTTCGGCCGTGAGATCGGCAACTCCTTCAGCGCTACTGACGTCACCTACAAAACCAGTGACTTTTCCAGGACCACCCATTTCATTCAGCTCAGCCGCCACAGCCTCGCAAGCACCCGATTTGCGTGACGCTATATAGACATGCGCACCTGCCTGCATGAGGCCAGTGGCCGCCATACGTCCAATACCAGTCGCGCCGCCAGTGACCAAAGCCACTTTGCCGTTCAGGGAAAACAGTTCGTTAGGTGTCATCATTTTTATCCTTAAAATCCTCGTGCTGCAGCGACACGTTCGGCGTGATAACCGTAATCGCCAAGCCATTCCGTCGCGACCCGCGCCCGTTTCATATAAAAGCCCATGTCAAAGGCATCTGTCATGCCGATCCCGCCGTGCATCTGCACGCCCTCAATCACCGCAAGCTTTGCGGTTTGTGTTGCGCGCGCTTTCGCCAGCGATACAGCCATCGTCGCATTTTCTGGGTCTTCGTCAAGCATGCGGCCAGCGTTGCGTACGGCAGATGCCGTCACTTCGGTTTCACACCACAAATGCGCAGCGCGATGTTGAAGCGCTTGAAAGCGACCAATCTCGATTCCGAATTGTTTGCGTTCTTTAAGATAGCCAACGGTCATGTCGAATGCACCAGCAGCCAGCCCAGCCATCTCGGCAGCCAATGCTGCCTGTCCTGCCTCAAGTGCAGGGCGCAAAACAGACATGCCATCACCGACAACACCAACAACGTCTTCGCCTGTTGCTTGGACGTCGGTAAAATCAATTGTGGCAGCGTCACGTGCATCAATCATTGAGGATGCGGTGCGGACAACTCCGTCACGGTCAGCGGGCAAATCAAACAAAGTCAAACCAGCATCGGCCTGTGCTAGAACCAAAACACGGTCCGCATTGGCTCCGTCGACCACAAACCCTTTTGATCCGTTCAGGAGAAACCCATTGCCATCGGCAGCAGCCGACAACGTTGTCGCTTCTGGATTATGCTTGTGCCCTTCATCAACGGCCAACGCGTAGATTACCTTGCCCTCAGCGATCTGGACAAGTGCCGCATTCGCCCGATCTGTCGCGACTTGGCGCAGCGCAGTTGCCGCCATCACTGCTGTCGATAGGAACGGCGAAGTCACCAGTGTTTTTCCCATTTCTTGGGCCAAAACACCTGCAGCGGCGTGGCCCATATCGGACCCACCAGCGGCTTCAGGCACTAAAACGCCGGTCCAGCCCATCTGCGCCATTTCCGCCCACAGTTTTGCATCGTGGGTTTCATCTGCATCCCGCAACTTGCGAAGATGAGTAACAGGGGCTGCATTGTCTAGAAACCCACGCGCAGAATCCTGCAACATGACCTCGTCTTCGGTTAATAATAGTGTGCTCATATTCTACTCCCCCTTAACTCGGCAATCCAAGGATACGACGTGAAATGATGGACAACATCACCTCGGATGTCCCACCTTCGATCGAATTTGCTTTTGTACGTAGCCAATCGGCGGCAAGACCTGCATGGGTGCCATCCCATTCCAGCGCTTGCGAACCACCCGCAGACATTAGCAATTCATGGCGGCGTTTATTTAACTCGGTGCCTGCATATTTCAACATGGCAGACGCATCACCAACACCGCCGCCAGCTTCGGCTTGATCTTTGTAACGCTCTAAGGTCAGACTAATCGCAAGTGCATCAACTTCACACACCAGTGCTTCGGCACGGGTAGTGGCATCCATTTCACCGTCACGCTCAGCAATCACAGCGCCGAGAGCACGGGACCCAAGCAGCCCCGCCCCGCCACCAGAAATCATTTCGCGCTCATGGGTCAGTAGGTGTTTGGCCACGTCCCAACCGCGGTGTTCGGTGCCAACCACATTGGATTTAGGCACGCGAACGTCGTCAAAAAATGTTTCGCAAAATGGGGAAGACCCAGAAATTAGGCGTATTGGCTTGGTCGAAACACCCGCACTGTCCATATCAATCAACAGGAATGAAATACCTAGATGTTTGGGCGCTTCGCGGTCCGTTCGGACAAGGGCAAAGATGCAATCGGCGTGATCCGCATAGGAGGTCCAGACCTTTTGACCGTTCACGATATAGTGGTCGCCGTCGCTGTCTGCTTTGGTTTGAACAGAAGCCAGATCAGACCCCGCACCTGGTTCGGAATACCCTTGGCACCAACGCACTTCACCACGCGCAATGGGCGGTAAATATTCCATTTTTTGTTCGTGACTACCGAATGCCAACAAGGCTGGGCCAAGCATCCAGATGCCAAAGCTTTGAACTGGCAATGGTACCTCAAGGCGGTTAATTTCTTCGGTCAGGATCTTGTCGTGGGCGCGATCAAAGCCAGCACCACCATATTCCACAGGCCATGTTGGTACAGTCCAACCTTTGCCCGCCATACGTTCCAACCAATGGCGTTGCGCGGTGCTGCTGAATTCCCAGTTACGCCCGCCCCAGCAAATCGATTCTTCAGTGCGTTCGCCGCCACGCATCTCGCTTGGGCAATTCGCTTCAAGCCATGCCCGCGTTTCAGCCCGAAAGCTCTCAAGGTTTGTGTTGATCATTATTTGCATCCCCCAAAAGAGCCATACATCACAGCATTTGCCGCTACGTTCCGCCCTGCAAAATCGTATTTCGCATTTACATACCCGAACTGTCGCAGGCACAGTTGTCCCTGACAAGACACCGATGGCCCCCATGTTTGTGTGCCGTTACGTCATAAACGATCAACACGGAGATCACGATGAAAGCCATGCTTAGCACTGCCGCCGGCGGACCAGAAACCCTTGAGTGGACAGAGTTGCCCACGCCTGAACCCACGAAAGGCGAAGTGCGCATCGCCGTTAAGGCGGCTGGCGTGAATTTTCCTGATACGCTGATTATCCGTGACCTTTACCAACTGAAGCCGCCGCGCCCGTTTGCGCCAGGTGGCGAGATTGCTGGCGTGGTCGAGGCTGTTGGTGAAGGTGTGACCAACCTATCCGTCGGGGACCGCGTGATCGCAATGACTGGCTTTGGTGGGTTCTCTACCCATATTTGCGTTGGCGCAGCCCGTTGCTTGAAAATCCCAGATGACATGCCCTTTGATGAGGCATCCTGTCTGGTTCTCACTTATGGTACCTCCCATCATGCCTTGAAAGATCGGGCAAATATCCAAGCAGGTGAAACGCTGTTGATCCTTGGCGCCGCTGGCGGTGTTGGCGCGGCGGCGATTGAGTTAGGCAAGGCTGCAGGTGCGCGGGTTATTGCTGCGGTGTCATCTGAAGAAAAAGCGCAGTTCTGTAGAGATTTAGGCGCGGATGAGACTATCATCTATCCGCGTGAGATGGATAAGGACGCCCAAAAAGCGTTCTCAAAACAGATCAAAGAGATTGCCGGTCCAAAAGGTGTCGATGTGGCCTATGACGCGGTTGGTGGAGCTTACTCAGAACCGGTTGTCCGGGCGATGGCGTGGGCTGGTCGGTTCCTCGTTGTTGGTTTCCCTGCTGGTATTCCGTCTATCCCTTTGAACCTGACCCTGCTCAAATCTTGCCAAATCGTTGGCGTTTTCTGGGGTGCCTCAACAATGGTCGATCCAAAGGGTCACGCAGAGAACATGGCGGATTTGTTTCGCATGTATTCTGAGGGTAAAATCAAGCCGCGCATCACCGCGTCTTTCCCATTGACTGAGGCCGGTAAGGCATTGGAATACATATCAGATCGCAAAGTTTTGGGCAAAGTCGCCTTAACGGTTGATTAATACAGTGTGTGCCAATCAACCTCATCGCAATCATCTGGACGGGTCAAAGCCCCTCCAGATGTGTGATGTCGTTGAAACCACGTACAGCCATTTGATCACCAGTGATCACCAGACGACTGATCGAACCGTTGGCAGCCCCGCCAAACGCAAACGGCGTGGCACCACTGGCAATCGACATGGCAGCGGCGATCACGCCACCGTGGACAAAGACAGCAACGCGCTGATCGATGTGCGCTGCGGCAATGCGGCGCAATCCTGCTTCGACCCGCCCGTGGAAGACCGAAGTGGTCTCGGCACCGGGGATTTCACCCCATTCACCGTTGTCGCGCATACGTTTGAACGCAGGATGTTCCTCTGCAAACTTAATGCGGTATTCGCCGCCATCCCAATCACCAAGATGGATCTCTCGCAAATCAGCCTCGATCTTGGGCGACATATCAAGATGAGCGGCCAGCGGTGCTGCCGTTTGATGCGTGCGGATCAAGGTCGTGACGTAAATATCTGCAAACGTTTCTTTTTTAAGTCTATCGCCCACGGCTTCAGCTTGTTTAACCCCTTGAGGGTGAAGCGCCGGATTTCCATGTCCATCTTTCATCGGAAAACTCTGACCTGCCTTAGCAGGCATACTTTCGCCGTGACGGATCAGGATCAAATCGGCCGACCCTTTGGGTGGCGCATAAACGGGTTGGCGGTATTCGACTGTCATCTCGACTCCTTTGAATTTCCATTAGCCTAACAAGGAAGTCCCACATGACCAACCGTCAGATTATTGTAAAAGAACTGCCCCAAGGCACGTTAGAGCAGTCCCATTTTGCCCTGCAAGACGCCGAAATGCCTGTCCCTGCGGAAGGTGAAGTCCTGTTGCGCACCATTTTGATGTCAATTGACGCCGCCAATCGGTCATGGATGCAAGGTGCCACGTACCGTGATGCCGTCAAAGCTGGTGACGTGATGGCGACCTATTCGATCTGCGAAGTTATGGCATCTAATTCTTCGCGCGTTGCAGTTGGTGACATTGTCGCGGCTGAAAGTGTTTGGGCTGATTACGTGACGCGCCCTGCCCGTAAGGTACAAAAATTGCCAAAGGTTGATGTGTTGTCTCATCTGATCTCGGTCTATGGCATTGCAGGTAAGACGGCGTTTCATGGGCTTGTGAGCGTTGGCAAACCTATGGCGGGTGAAACGGTTGTGGTTTCTGCTGCCGCTGGATCTGTAGGTGGTTATGTCGGCCAAATCGCCAAGGCCCTTGGGTGCCATGTTGTTGGGATCGCAGGGGGCCCCGACAAATGCAAATGGGTCGTTGATCATCTTGGCTTTGATGCCTGTGTCGATTACCGCGCGGGTGGTTTGTACAAAGCGTTGCGGACTGCCTGCCCCAATGGCATTGATGTGTACTTCGACAACGTAGGCGGCAGTATTTTAGAGGCAACCTTGGCGTTGATGAACGAAAAAGGCCGCATCGCGTGCTGTGGCGCGATCAGTCAATACGACAGTGCGAACCCAACTGGGCCTCGCAATCTCCCGGGCGCACTTGTTGTCAAACGATTGCGGATGGAAGGATTCATCGTGATGGATTTTGCAAATGACGATGCCAAAGCGATCCGCGCTCTACAAACTTGGGTCGCAAATGGACAAATCAAAGTCACTGAAGATATCGTTGATGGGCTAGAAAACGCACCCGCGGCGCTGATCGGCCTTTTGGCTGGTGACAACAAAGGCAAACGTATGGTTCGCGCTGGTGCCGATCCAAAACATTGAACCAAAATAGGGAGAAGACCATGTCACATATCGAAAATGCACGTGCTAAAATGGAATCACAAATAGGGCAGGAAGTTGGAGTGTCAGATTGGATTCTGGTGGATCAGGCGATGATCGATAAGTTCGCTGATGTTACCCACGACAATCAATGGATACACATTGATCCTGCCCGCGCTGCCGCTGAAACCCCGTTTGGTGGCACCATAGCCCACGGTTTCCTAAGCCTTAGCCTTGCCAGCCGATTTGCTTATGACTGTTTCAGTATGGCTGAGGGACAGGTGATGGGTATCAACTACGGCTTTAACAAACTTCGGTTTCTCAATCCTGTCCTTGCTGGCAGCCGTTTACGCGGACGCTTCACAATGAAGTCCGTGACCCAACGTAATGCTACTGATTTGCTACGCGAAACCGCTTTGACTATCGAAATCGAAGGAGCCGAAACCCCGGCACTGGTTGCGGACTGGCTTGGCCTCTCTGTTTTTGGGGAACAGCCTGCGACCTAAACCCCTTAAATCACTGGACACACAGGGATGAAGGCGATTAACGTGACGGTAGAACTTTTCCGGACAAGCACATGACCTCACTCCTCATTTTGAATGGGCCTAACCTCAATTTGTTAGGCACCCGCCAACCCGAAGTCTACGGCAGTACAACGCTAGCCGACATCGAGGCGGATTGCGTTGCATATGGCAACGAATTGGGCCTCAGTATTACATGCACGCAATCAAATCACGAAGGTGAATTGGTGGATACTATTCACGCAGCAAAAGGTACGTTTGCTGGTATCATCCTGAATGCTGGGGCCTACACTCATACATCGATTGCATTGATGGATGCCATTTCTAGCGTTGAATTGCCGGTAATTGAACTACATCTCAGCAATATTCATGCCCGTGAAGAATTTCGCCACAAAAGCTACATTGCGCCAGTTTCCATTGGACAAATCTGCGGCTTTGGCCCTGCTGGATATCGGCTATCTATCGATGCTATGTTGGGCCATTTGAAATGATCCTCCCATCAAAAAGCATGCGGAGCTATTTGCATTTTTTGTCGAATTGCCAAAGCATCGAAACCCTTTGGGATGCGCATATCGCGCGTATGGACGACTACGGGTTTGACAGACTTATCTATGGATTTACCCGTTACCGTTCAAATTCATCATTGGGCGATCCCGAAGATTTCATCCTTCTGACAAACCACGACAAGGCCTACACTGACGTGTTTTTGGGTGAACAACATTACGCACAAGCACCGATGGTAAATTGGGCGTTAAACAATGAAGGTGCCTGCAGTTGGGGTATTTTGGTGCAAATGCAAAGCACCCAAACCCTCACAGAGTCTGAGCGACGTGTTTTGGAATTCAACTACACTATGGGTGTGACAGCTGGATATACGATCAGCTTCAAGTCGGTATCTGCGCGCTCCAAAGGGGCAATTGCCTTAACTGCGAAACGTGGGATAAGCCAAGCTGAAATTGACGCGGTCTGGGACGAACACGGGCGTGACATTCATTTGATGAACAACATCGCACATCTTAAGATATTGACGCTTCCCTATAACACGCCTGCGCGCAGCCTCACAAAACGGCAACGCGAAGCTTTGGAATGGGTTGGAGATGGCAAGACAATGCAAGACACGGCGTTGTTGATGGGCCTAACCTCTGCCACAGTTGAAAAGCACCTGCGTCTCGCACGTGAGGCACTGGCTGTTGAAACAACAGCACAGGCCGTGTTGAAGGCCGCTTTTGCCAACCAGATGTTTATCTTAGAGGTATGATGCTTTACCGCATGCACTCCTGATGACAGACAATACAAGAGCCGCATTTTTAGCCCTGATTTCAACCGGGCTAATCACAGGGGTGGCCGCATTGTCTAAGGCGGCTGTGGTCGACTATCATGTCCTGCAAATCCTGTTCTTTCGACAATGCATTGTCTTCTTAAGCACTCTGCCCCAGATTGCCAAAGATTTCCCCAATAGTCTAAAAACGGAAAATCCAAAATTGCATTGCATACGTCTCGCAGGTGCGTTCGTCGGATTGACCTTTAGTATTTGGGCCGTTGGTTTGCTTCCCTTAACCACTGCGACAACACTAGCGTTTTCGCAGACATTTTTCATGGCGGTCCTTGCATTTGTATTTCTGAAGGAAGCCGTTGGATGGCACCGCATTGGTGCGATCATTGTTGGATTCTTAGGGGTTTTAATTGTTGTGCGTCCCGGTGGTGAAGGATTTGCAAATCTTGGAACGCTTGTGGCTATAGCAGGCGCGTTTGGCGGAGCTGTCGCGTTTATATCGGTTCGTTCGCTTTCCCAAACGGAAAGCACGGCGACGTTGATCACTTATCAAACAATCATAATTGGAATACTTGCCGCAATTCCAATGTTTTGGCTTTGGAAGACTCCAGATTATACTGGATGGGTTTTGCTGATTAGTGTCGGTCTATTGGCGGTTCCAGCCCAATGGATTGGGGTTGCAGCGGTACGACTTGGGGAAAGCAGTCTGTTGGCAAATGTTCAATATGCGAAACTGATTTATGCGGGTCTTCTTGGTTACTTCATATTCAACGAGGTGCCTGATTGGTATACGGTGATTGGTGCCAGCGTGATCATCGCTTCTGCTTTCTATATATTCCAACGTGAAGCAAAGAATGCGGCCAAGGATCGATGAATTTTGGATGGAACCGATACATGAATCGGTGTGGTCGTTCAGCAAGGCGCAATCTAGAAGTGTTTAGTTCATACCTATGGTATGATTAAAATCTAAGGGTAATCCTCCCCCGAAACTAAGGGGATGCGAAAGTAGAATTTTCTC
>TARA_B110000908_G_scaffold114125_1_pt1 | contig 11157 bp, 9 predicted proteins | sample TARA_B110000908 | Tara Oceans TARA_B110000908 (sample SAMEA4398067) | marine metagenome | biome: Polar Biome; feature: [DCM] deep chlorophyll maximum layer (ENVO:01000326); material: water (ENVO:00002006), including particulate matter (ENVO:01000060) such as... | depth 36 m
ACCCCATCCTTAAATTGGTTGCCCAGCGCTTAGCGCTGGGCATACTTTTGCTCTTCGCCGCCTCAGCACTTATCTTTGGCCTAACCGAAATTTTGCCAGGTGATGCAGCGCAAGCCCAGTTGGGCCAGACAGCCACGGCTGAGAACCTTGCTAACTTGCGCGAAGAGATGGGCCTGAACCGCCCTGCCCTAACCCGATATACTGAGTGGGTTGGTGGTATGATGACCGGCGATATGGGCAATGCCTTATCCAACAAATTACCGATCGGTGAACAAATCGCCAAACGTATGTCTGCCACGCTGTTCCTTGCCTTCTGGGCTGCACTTATTTCTGTACCTGTCGCAATCTTGCTTGGATTGATCGCCGTACGTTACCTAAATCGCTGGCCGGACAAACTGATTTCAGGGGTCACATTAGCCTCGATCTCATTGCCTGAATTTATGCTGGCTTATATCCTTATCTTTATCTTCTCAGTGACCCTTGGCTGGGCACCATCCTTCGCAAACATTCCGCCCGGCATGCCACTTTTGGAAAAACTACATTCCATCTCGCTGCCCATCGCAGTGCTAACAATGGTTGTCTTGGCCCACATGATGCGTATGACCCGCGCTGCGATCCTGAACGTGATGCAATCGGCCTATATCGAAACAGCCGAACTTAAGGGTCTGTCCACGTTTGAAGTCATTCGCAAGCATGCCTTCCCAAATGCGGTCGCGCCAATTGTGAATGTCGTAATGCTTAATCTTGCATACCTTGTTGTGGGTGTTGTTGTGGTCGAGGCTGTGTTCGCCTACCCGGGTATGGGGCAGTATTTAGTCGATGCCGTGGTCAAACGAGACGTTCCTGTTGTTTTGACATCTGGTGTCATCTTCTCAGCCATTTACATAATTTTGAACATGATCGCGGACATCGTTTCGATCCTGTCAAACCCACGTCTGAGGCATCCAAAATGATCGCCCTGCAAGCCCTTAAGTCAGGCCAGTGCCTTAGCAATGCAAATGCGCTGCCTGCTGCCTTTTCGTACCTTCGCGCAGCATCGCTTGCGTCCTTTAATACCCATGCGGGGACTTTCTGATGCGTATACCGCTTTCTGCTCTCATCGGCCTGTCCATCACTGGCCTCTATTTTTTCTGCGCAATATTTGCGTCTTGGGTCGCACCATACGGTATGGCCGAAACAGTCGGCGAAGTTTGGGAACCGTCGCGCCTTGGCTTTTTACTAGGCACTGCACCTGAAGGCACCGTCGAAGCCAATTACTGGCTCGGCACGGATCAAATCGGGCGTGATCTGTTAACCCGCTTAATTTATGGCGGGCAAACAACGATCTTTATCGCAACCGCGGGTACTATCCTTAGCTTTACAACAGGATCTGTTCTTGGTTTTTTCGCTGCCGTGTCAGGTGGATGGATTGATCAAGCACTGTCGCGTTTCGTCGATCTGATTATGTCCATCCCATCCCTAATCCTCGCGCTTGTCATCCTTTCCGCAATTGATGTGACGGTTTTAACCTTGATCGTCCTAATGGGGCTGCTGGATTCAACACGTGTATTTCGCTTAGCCCGTGCCGTAGCTGTGGACATTTCAGTGATGGAGTACGTTGAAGCTGCACGCCTGCGCGGTGAAAGGACATTGTGGATTATTTTGCGCGAAATCCTACCCAACGCATTGTCGCCTTTGGTGGCTGAAATGGGCCTGCGCTTTATCTTTATGGTTTTGTTCATCTCAACCCTGTCCTTCCTAGGCATTGGCGTTCAGCCACCGCTGGCGGATTGGGGTGGAATCGTGAAGGAAAATAAGGACGGCATCAACTTTGGCATCGGTGCCGCGCTTTATCCCGCAGCTGCGATTGCAACACTGGCCATCTCGGTCAACTTGGTCGCTGACTGGATTCTGAACCGTACAACCTCACTCAAAGGGGGACGCGGCTAATGAGCACTCCACTTCTTTCCGTACGCGGCCTAAAAATTGGTGCCACGATCTATCCACCAGATGCCAAACCACATGATATCGAAATCGTGCATGGCGTTGATTTCGATGTTGAGGCTGGCAAGGTTCTTGGCCTGATCGGTGAATCCGGTGCTGGGAAATCCACCATCGGTTTGGCCACTATGGCTTATGGCCGTGGTGGCGTGAAGCTTACCGGTGGCCAGGTGATCGTAAATGGGCGCGATGTATTGCAATCCAGCAAAAGCGATATACGCAAACTGCGGGGCGCTGAAGTCACCTATGTGTCTCAATCCGCAGCGGCATCGTTCAATCCAGCCAAGAAAATCATGGAACAAGTGATCGAGGCGGCAGTTTCGCAGAACAAATTTTCGAAAGCTGACGCCGAGGCGCGAGCCATCGACTTGTTCCGCAAGCTTGACCTGCCAGAACCAGAAACCATCGGAAACCGTTTCCCGCACCAAGTATCAGGCGGGCAATTGCAACGTTGTATGACCGTGCTGGCCCTGTGCCCTGAACCTGATTTGGTGGTTTTTGACGAACCAACGACGGCTTTGGATGTGACAACCCAGATCGACGTTTTGAAAGCGATCAAAGAGGCCATCAGCGACACAGGTGTTGCAGCTCTTTATATTACGCACGACCTGGCCGTCGTGGCACAAGTGGCTGATCACATCATGGTCTTACGCCAAGGTGAGATGGTCGAGTACGGCACCACAGATGAAATCATCAACAAGCCCAAAGAAGAATACACGAAAGCGTTGGTTTCCGTCCGTTCAATCGAACACCTAGAGAAAAAGCCTGAAGGCGAACCACTCTTGCGGGTTGAAAACATTACAGCCCGTTACCGTGGCACCAAATTCGACGTGCTCAAGAATATAAACGTCGAATTACACGCCGGTCAAACGCTTGCTGTGGTAGGTGAATCCGGTTCAGGGAAATCCACCTTGGCCCGCGTCATTACAGGATTGTTGCCTGCCAAAGAAGGACGCGTGCATTTTGCAGGACGTGACCTGTCGCCTGATCTTGCCAGCCGCACAGGTGATGACCTACGTGAATTGCAGATGATCTATCAAATGGCAGACACAGCCATGAACCCGCGCCAAACCGTGGGTACGATCATTGGTCGCCCGATCGAGTTTTACTTTGGCCTTAAAGGCGCTGAAAAGCAAAAGCGCATCAAAGAGCTGTTGGACGAGATTGAGATGGGCGACGGATTTATTGACCGTTATCCTGCCGAGTTGTCCGGTGGTCAAAAACAACGTGTTTGTATTGCGCGTGCATTGGCAGCCAAGCCGAAATTGATCATCTGTGACGAAGTCACATCAGCCCTTGATCCACTGGTTGCCGACGGTATCTTGAAGCTGTTGCTTGATCTTCAAAAGGTCGAAGATGTAGCTTATCTGTTTATTACCCACGATATCGCAACGGTACGTGCAATCGCGGACAGTATTGCGGTGATGTATCAAGGTGAAGTCGCCCGATACGGTGGCAAGACTGACGTGTTGTCCCCACCCTTTGATGACTACACCGACCTATTGCTGTCTTCAGTTCCAGAAATGGAACTCGGCTGGCTTGAAGGTGTGATCGCCAATCGTAAAATGGCAAGTGGCGGGAACTAAATGACCCTCCGCGGCCTTTGATATCTGGGGTGCGAGGCTCTGCCTCGTGCTCCGGGATATTTATGGCCAAAAGAAATTAGCTGGTTCGGATTGGGTAACATTGGTTAACCAATCGTCAAGATGACATCGCCTGACATTCCCATTCCGTCAAGAATTCCATGATTTCGATGGAATCCTTTAGCCGAGGAGAAGGTCGGTTCGCTTGAGCTTCCCCCTTTGAAACACCAGCTTCGACCATCTTTACCTGATGATAAAAAGCGTCGTTCGGATCATCCACATAGATGTCCTCGACGTCACCGTCATATGGGCACCATTGCATATGATTGCGCCCAGCAATTGGAAGCCATGGGTTTGTCACGAACCGTAGAACACCATGCGTTCCCGACACAGTAAACCCGTATGCCATACCGTAGCTGTCGGTAGATTGAAGCGACCCAAGCACCCCATTGTCAAAACGAACTGACATCGCGGCATCAACGATCGTTCCGTCCTCTTCAGAGGTATTTCCAGTTCCATGGATGCGTCGCGTAGCAAAGGCAGCTTCGCCGCACATCGTCTGGACCACTAAGTGCATCAGCGACGTCGGGTAACATCCCAAGTTATAAAGTGTGCCACGTCCCATTGGGTTGGTGACCTGCCAAATATCTGCACAGTAGAAACCGTTTATTGCCTTCAAATCGCCCAAACGGCCATCGTTCAAAACCTCGACAAAGCGTGCAAGAAACGGATGTGCCAGATACATCAACCCTTCGACAAAGAAGATGCCCGCTGCGTTCACCCCATCAACCAAAGCATGGGCCTGCTCCATCGTCGTGGTTAATGACTTTTCGGATAACACCGCCTTCCCGTGTTCCGCGGCGACCAAGGTAAGTGTATGATGGACGTGATTGGGTGCACCTATATAGATAGCATCTACGTCTGGATCTGCCATTACATCCGCATAACCCAATGATTGCTTTGCAAAGCCATGCTCCGATTGGAAATGATCAAGCAAGTCTTGTTGCCGTCCAGCAATGGTGTGCAACATCGATTCATCGCTGGCTTTCACCGCCTCTATCATCTTGTTTGAGATAAATCCTGTTCCCAAAATCCCCCATCGCAGCATGATCTGTTCCTTAGCAATTAGACGTTCGGAATTGGGGCGATTTTGATTGCGTCCAGCCCTCCGCTATCGTCCAATGATCACACAGCCAACCGGAGAAAGACAATGGACAACAAATTGCTACTCATCATTCTAGATGGCGTTCCCTATCGCAATTGGCGCAGGTTGTTTGGCAACCTTGAGGGTTGGGTGGATTCAGGTGACGCACGGGTTTGGAAGATCAAATCGGTGCTCCCATCCATTTCGGCCAGTTGTTATGCCTCGATCCATACGGGCGTTGTCCCTGCGGAACATGGCTGCACAGGCAATGGAAATGTGTTCCGGTTGTCCCATCCTGATGTGTTTTCCCAAACCCGTTTGGGCGGCGGCACAACAGGCGCTGTGGCCCATTCGTTCTGGTCAGAGTTTTTCAACCGTCACCCTTATGATTTTGTACGCGATGTTGAATACGATGAACCCGACAGCACAACGATCAATCACGGGCGCTTTCACACCATGACGGGCTATGGTCAAGACAACCAAATGACGCCCTGCGACCTTGACCTATTTGGATCTCTGACCAATATGTGCCTACGTTTTGGGTTAAATTACGGGATGCTGCACACCTGCACGCTTGACTGTATGGGGCACCGGTTTCAGCATGAAAGCCACGAAATGGATCGTGCTTGTTTTGTTATGGACGAGATGCTGGCCCCTTTCATTTCGAAATGGCAGGCTGCAGGTTACGAGATCATTGTCACCGCAGATCATGGGCAAGACGAACGCGGTCATCACGGTGGACGTGGTGCTTTGCAGCAAGAGGCCGCTTTGTACTACTTTGGACCCGCGACAGGCCCATCTGAAGACACAGTGATTGATCAGCTACAACTTGCCCCAACGATCTTATCTCGGCTGGGCGCGCCGATTCCCGACACGATGAAAGCAAAGTCGTTCTTGTCCTAGAAGCTGGGAATTTCGGCTTTAGCCAACGCACTTAAGCTGTCGGTTACACGGGTAAAACTGGCAGCGGCTTTTGCTGACATTAGGCGTGCACGAAGGTAAGCGTGGACCAATCCCGCTTCGTTGATCCAAATGGCTTTGCCACCCGCAGCAACCAATGCGTCACGGTATGCCATACCGTCATCCGACAGCGGATCACATTCTGCTGTAATGATCACTGTGGCTGGTAGGTTCGTGAAATCAGTATCGTGCAACGGGGCATAGGTTGGGTCGCCTGTCTTGTCCTGCCCTGCTGAGCGGATGTTCATGTAGAACTCCATATCCCTTGTGGTCAGACCCGGGGCCTCAGAATGAGTAATATAGCTGCCCTTGGAATGATCGCCCCCAAGGCCCGGATAAATAAGCAGTTGGCCGGCAATACGTTCATCAATACGTCCACGCGCATAATGGGTAACAGCAGCTACAAGGTTTCCACCTGCGCTATCCCCACACATCACAATCGGGCCTACGTAAGTTGCGCAGACTGCCCCGAAAGCAGCCCATGCATCGTTGAAATCTTCGGGATGCGGGTGTTCTGGTGACAAACGACTATCAACGGCCACAACACGCAAGCCAGTGATAGAACAGAATTCGGCGCAAATGCTATCGTGGCTGTCGAGATCACCAACAACGAAACCACCCCCATGACAGAAGAAAACTGTACCTAGCGAGGGATTGTCGGGGGTGTAGACACGGCATGGCACGCCTCCAAACGGGGCGTCGTCTGTTGTGATGTCTGATGGGCGGCCTTGGTCAAAGGCCGCACACATCTTGTTATATACCACCCGTTGCTGCGCCACGCTTAGGTCAACTGCATCAGGTGGGTAATACCGCGCGGTCTTATCCAAAAAGGCCCAAACCTCGGTGTCCAAAAGCGCGCGGTAATCAGCCATTATTCAGCAGCGATCTTTGCCGCACCCGCATGATCCCATGGGCGGATAAAAGCACCAAGGATCGTTTGGATTGCAGTGTCGGACACGCCGTTTGCCTCAATCTGCGCAACGAGGCCGCGCTTTTTGTCATCGATCACATTCACAACGCGGGCTTCCAAACCATTGGCTTCAAGCGTTTCATTATAAATGCGTGTGATCGCATCCTTACGAAGGTCAGGCTTAAAGATTTTCCCTACTGCTGTCTTAGGCAACTCGTCCATAATCTTGATGTGTTTAGGCTGGGCTGCACGTTCATGTACATTCTCCTTGCAGAAAGCGACCAGCTCTTCAGGAGTTGTTGTCGCCCCTTCGACCAGTTCAACAAACGCACAAGGGATTTCGCCAGCGTGCGCGTCGGGTTGACCAATAGCACCCGCAAAACCAACGGCTGGGTGACGCAGCAGCGCTTCTTCAATTTCGGCTGGGTCAATGTTGTGTCCGCCGCGAATGATCAGATCCTTGGCACGGCCTGTAATCCATAAATACCCATCTTCGTCCACACGACCCAAGTCGCCAGTGCGTAAGTATTTTTCATTATAATACAGATCATTGTTCTTTTCCGCTTCGGTATATGTGTGGCCCACATAGACACCTGGGTTAGAAACGCAAATCTCACCAACCTCATCCACATCCGCATCAATTGGGCCGTTTTCGGTGTTCTTGATGATCTTGATGTCCGTGTATGGGAATGGAATGCCAATGCTCCCGATTTTCTTGACTCCATCCACAGGGTTACCGGACACAAGGCACGTCGCCTCCGTCATGCCGTAACCTTCGACGACAGTCACTTTCGTGGCCTCCTCGAAGCGTTTAAACAGTTCAACTGGCAAGGGGGCGGAGCCTGAAAAAGCCGTTTTAACCGTGCTAATGTCAGCGTCCACAGGACGCTGCATCATAGCAGCTAGGGCCGTTGGTACGGACACAATAAAGGTCACTTTCCAACGCTCAGCCAACTTCCAAATATTGTCGAAGACGCCTTCACCACGATATCCTTGCGGCGTCGGGAAAACGACATGCGCACCACTGGACAATGCACCCAGTAACATTACTTGGCAGGCCATTACGTGGAACAATGGCAATGGGCAAAGCATGACATCGTTTTCGTCAAGCAACGTTTCAGATCCAATCCAGCCATTGTAGATCGTGCCAGAATAAAGGTGCTGTGCAACCTTCGGCATGCCTGTTGTACCGCCAGTGTGGAAATAGAAGGCCACGCGATCTTCCTGCACGTCTTCAAAATCAAGCGTGGTGTTTTGCTTGGCTATCTCAGCGTTAAAATTCTTGTAGGTCGCGCTGACAGCTGGCTTCATCTTTGGACGGATCAGTGGAATGATCCAGCTTTTTGGCGGCGTCACATAACGCACCAAATCGACTTCCAAAACCGTCTTAACATTGGGGGCCAAAGCCACCGCAGCTGCTGTCTTTTCAGCGACATCAGTTTTCGGGAAAGGGCGCAGGGTGACGACAACTTTGGCGCCCGTTTCACGCAGGATCGCCCCAATTTGTTCTTCATCCAGCAGTGGGTTAATCGGGTTCGCAATACCAGCGACACCGCCACCCAAAAGGGTCAAAACCGCTTCGTTACAGTTTGGCAAAATATAGGCTACAACGTCTTTGGGACCAATGCCTAAGTTACGGAACAAGTTTGCCGCCTGTGTTGTCTTGTCTTTCAGCTGGCTCCAATTGAACGTCTCGGCTTTATCCTTAGGGCCCGAGAAGATTTGGTAGCTAATTGCGTTATGCTTTGGAAACTTTGCTGTTGTTTTTTCAAGCAGCCCATAAAGGGTCACCGGAACGTCACGGTCCGCCCATGGCATTTCTGCTTCAATTCTGTTGCGGTCCATCATGCCTTCGTAAGCCATATGTCTTCCTCCCTTATTCACCCCTCTATTGGGGGCGATGTATTCCCTGCAGATAAGATGCGGCGAAATGACACTTTACGCAAGGTTTTCAAATACGACCCGACGACCAAACGCAGCGTAAGAACGGCTGACCAAAGGTCAAAGGGCGGCGCAAACTGCACCGCCCTTTATTAAGCATCTCGATAAAGGTGAGTGATCAACCAAATGGCCGTCCCTGCCCCACTTTTTAAGCTTGCAGAATACGCAACATTTGACCCGGATAAATTTTGTCTGGGTGGCTAAGCATGGGTTTGTTCGCTTCAAATATTTCTTCGTAACGTGCGCCGCTGCCCAAAGTCTTGGAAGATATCGCCCAAAGCGTGTCGCCTTTTTCCACGGTGTGGAAACAGGTTCACCAGCACTTGGCACGCTATCTTCAACTGCAGATACGCCTTTGACGTTGCCCACAGCCAAGATGACTTTTTCTTTCATCTCTTGGCTGACCGCTTCGCCAGATACTTTGACAGTGTCATCATCAACGGTGATTTCCATGCCAGTCGCATCCAGACCAAGTTCACTGATCTCGTTTTGTAGTGCGGCACCGTCTAGCGTTGGCTCTTATCCACCGCTAAATAGTTTCTTGCCGCTGCCTTTAACAAAGCTCCACAAACCCATAGTCATTCTCCCATTTTTTTCATTTTTGATGCACTATCTTTTGCGGGAGACAAACTCAAATGAAAGGTGAATAATCTCTCGTTTTATTCAGTGACGTTTCCGTCTGTAAATTGCAGCTTCGCTAGGCGGGCATACAAGCCACCCTGTGCGACCAAGTCATCATGTTTGCCAGAGGCAACAATACGGCCTGCATCCAGCACAACAATCCTGTCCGCCTTTTTGACAGTTGCCAAGCGGTGGGCCACGATCAGCGTTGTGCGATCCGCACTTAAGGCATCAACAGCCGCCTGCACCAAACGTTCACTTACGGCATCTAAGGCCGAGGTCGCTTCGTCGAGCAACAAGACAGGAGCATCACGCAAAATGGCCCGCGCAATTGCAATCCGTTGTTTCTGCCCACCAGACAACATCACACCACGTTCGCCCAATGGGCTGTCATAGCCAGTTGGCAATCCTTTGATAAAGTCATGGGCGGCGGCGGCTTTTGCTGCCGCTTCAATTTGCTCATCCGTCGCATCAGGACGACCAAAGCGAATGTTCTCACGTGCAGACGTGGCAAAGATCACAGGGTCTTGGGGCACCAGTGCAATGTGTTCACGAAAGGCCGCGCGACCCAGCTCGGGCAAAGCATGACCATCCAACAAGATGCGGCCTTGTTGTGGATCATAAAAACGCAAGATCATCTGGATGATTGTCGTTTTACCCGCACCAGAGGGCCCGACAAATGCAACTGTTTCACCCGGTTCGATGTTCAGGGTGACCTCGTCCAACGCCTTAGTGGCTGGGCGGGCTGGATAGGAAAAACTGACGTTTTCAAAATCAATACGCCCACGCACCGGTTTGGGCAGAGCAAGTGGTTGATCGACATCTTGGACACTGTCATCAGTTTGCAGCAACTCAACCAGACGTTCGGTCGCACCCGCAGCACGCTGCAACTCACCCCAAATTTCGGAAAGTGCTGCAACCGCACCAGCAACCATAACCGCATAAATCACGAACTGGATCAACGCGCCGGAACTCATTATATCCGCGCGCACATCGTTGGCACCAATCCACATCACGCCCAAAATACCCGTGAAAATCAGAAAGATCACAATCACAGTCATAGCAGCACGCGTAGTAATCCGACGTTTGGCCGCCCCATAACTTTGCTCTGTCACATCCGCAAACTGGCGGCGGCTGATCATTTCGTGCGTAAAGGCTTGTACTGTCTGCACAGCACTCAATGCTTCTGATGCACTACCTGAGGACTCTGCAATCCAGTCTTGGTTTTCGCGGCTAATCACACGCAAACGACGACCCAGCACAAGGATCGGCACAATAACCAGCGGCACAATCAACAAGACCAATGCCGTCAACTTGGCAGAGGTAAACATCATCAAAACCAAACCACCTATGAAGATCAGAAAATTCCGCAGAGCTATAGAAACTGAGGAACTAAGGACACTTAGTATCAGTGTCGTATCAGTTGTGATCCTGCTTAAAACTTCACCCGTCATAACGTTTTCATAAAACGATGGGGACATGCCAATCACGCGATCAAAAACCGCTTTGCGAATATCCGCAACAACACGTTCACCCAAGCGAGTCACCAGCGCATACCGCAGCCCAGTTCCAACAGCCAACAACGCGGCAATCCCAATGGCGGCAAGAAAATACTGATCTAGGATAGTGCTATCTGCGGTGTTGAAGTTATCGATCACACGGCGCACTGCCAACGGCAAGGTCAAGGAAATCATTGCCGTCAACACAAGCGCGCAAATCGCGGCCAACATCAATAGACGGTAAGGGCGCATATAGGGCCACAGGGCACCAAGTACGCCAATCTGCCTGGACTTTTCGCGCTCAACATTCGCGCCTGATGCTGCAGGGCCTGGTGTGGCTTGATCTGACATGGAGCTTCCTTTTAGACGTCTCGCGTGGTTTTGGCCCTCGCTGGCCGATAGGTCAAGCCGCGCATTGACGCATTCTTGTGAACATATCTGCAGCTTCGAACAATCACCTTTGGTTCGGCACTTCAGCAATAAACAGTCAAGCTATTTGGTAGATTGGAGCGGGTAGCG
>TARA_B110000908_G_scaffold172639_1_pt1 | contig 11153 bp, 10 predicted proteins | sample TARA_B110000908 | Tara Oceans TARA_B110000908 (sample SAMEA4398067) | marine metagenome | biome: Polar Biome; feature: [DCM] deep chlorophyll maximum layer (ENVO:01000326); material: water (ENVO:00002006), including particulate matter (ENVO:01000060) such as... | depth 36 m
GCCATGATGATGGCGTTACTATCGAGTGATTTGCTGCTCGCCATTTTTGGAGGTTTAGCGACATCGACTCCTGCCTCATTATTAAAGACAGTGGTGACGATGAAGAAGATCAACAAGATGAAGACGACATCGATGAGTGGTGACATATCGATACTCGCTTCGTTCTCATTACTAGATGAAAAATGTCTCATTCTTCTCATAATCGGACCCCTTTCATCGTAACCATATGATGATACATTTTCTGTTCAAGACTACCTTCTACCCCACTGACTTGACTGCGTAAAATGGCTAATAAGATCGCTCCGGGAATAGCCATAAAAAGACCCGCCTGGGTGGTGATCATGGCTGATGATATCCCCAATGAAATACTATCGATCGGTCTGGCGGCTGCCTGGCTAGCAAGACCATTGAAAGTAACAAACATACCAAACACAGTGCCAAGTAGCCCTGCGAGTGGAGCGGATGCCACGAGCACGGCGATCATAGGCAAACGACGTTGCACCCAAGCAAAATGATCCAATTTAAAAATGGCGACATCACATTCAATAGACTTCTCATCCTGGCTATTAAACTTAGTTTCATCCAGCCCGTGGATCTCTTGCTTGACTTGGTAAAGCCCCATCCAAGTGGAAATGATCAGTCCGTAGAGAATGACTGACAAAGCTACCATCACCCAGAGAACAGGCCCACCTTGCAGGAAGACTAGCTTTATTTCTGAGAAGATGTTAGAGAATGAAATCATTTATTTTTTACGGATACAGTTCACTACGGTGAGTCCTATTTTTTCTGTGGTCTGGATGATGCCTTGCGATCTACGAGAGAGTAATGAGTGGAGGATCAGAGCGGGGATGGCGACCACTAGACCGAACAAGGTAGTGACGAGTGCTTCTGAAATCCCACCAGAGAGTAATTTAGGATCTCCTGTGCCGACGACTGATAAAGCGCTGAATGTGCTGATCATACCAGACACGGTTCCGAGCAATCCTAACAGCGGTGCGATGGCTGCGGTGACGGCAATAAATGGCAGCCACTGTTGGAGCCGAGACTGCACATCGATCATCTGCTCATAGACAATCTCTTCCACAACATCAGCACCCTTATGAAAGCCTGTGAGTGCGTTTTTCATCACTGCTCCTATCGGGTGTTTTAACTCATCACAGGTAGCCTGGGCCGCACTGACATCGCCTTCACGGATTTGCTCCAACAGAGCTGAAAGCCAGCCACCTTTAGGGTTCTTAACCTTGGCAAGTTGGAAAAACTTCAGTATTGCGCAGACGAGTGATATGAGAGCGATAAGAATGATCGGCCAGATCCATGAGCCACCTTTACTGAAGAGAGCAAGTGGTGTATTACTTATAGATGCTAGCGCCCTGGCCTTACCACCGGTTAAGTCCACATCGAGGATAACTTCCTCGCCTGCGATAAGTTTAGCAATTTCTGAATGACTAGATTCGGTATTGATCAGTCTAGCATTTCGTGAGGCTTTATCGATAATAACTGCGCCGGTGACATCACCCGCTGTATTTGAAAACCATGCGGAAGGTCCAAAACTAGCTATTTTCCCCTGCAGAATCTTACCATCCTCATCTGCCACTTCTGCATCTACGACTGCTCCACCAATCATCATTTCCAGACGATCCACCCCCGCTTCTAGTGCTTTCATCCGACCAGTTAGAGAATTGTCATTAGGTTGATTCTCTTGGGCAATTTTCTCCCCTTTATACATAGCCGACTCGATCTTAGTCTGGAATGCACCTAACTGACTTCCTAAATATTCCACTTCGCGGCTCTTCGCGGATGCCGTGCCTGCTAGTTTGCCGAGTACGATTTTCCGATCCGCATTACTCATCGCCGCGAGTCTAACTTTGCGGCGTTTCTGAGTGAGTTCTGCTTGCATAGAGGTAAGTTTTCTTGAGAGTTCTACCTTATCAGCGGTTACGGATTCACGGTGTTTTGTGAGTTTTTTAGTACTCGCGTTGAGGTCTTTCTTAATACCATCTAAATCAGTTGTAGCCTGAGCATTTAGCATCGGACTGATCGCAGCGCAGAGGCAAATCACTAATGCATTTATAAATCGTTTCACTCTCATATTAGTTCACTTTTAGTGAGAGTTTGATCAGTTCAGGCTGGGTGGCTTTATCGAACACAGACATTGCTTTCTTAATTTCTTTCAACTGAGTATCATCGCGTTTCCACTGCCAACCCCCGCCTTTAGATGAGGGAGTCCCGATACCTGCTTTATTTCCTACCCAGAAATACGCTCTACTAAGACCTAAATACATCACTTCCGCTTGCCATTCATCCACACCAATAACGACCTTCTGGCTAGCGCGGAATACTCCTGCGTTAAAGCTGTTCCCAGCTTCAACGATACTCAGCATCGGCATCAGCAAATCTCTAGCAGAGCTGTCTATCCCCGGAGAATTAAGGTCATCTACTGTTTCTGAAATCTGATCTTGTAGCGGCTGCGGAAACTTTTTCATCAGTGCGGTCATTCTCGGTTTATGACGAAGAAGAAAGGTGCGTAGTTGTTTTCGTTTCTCATCTTCCTGCAGAATCTGCTTCTCAAGCTGCTGCTTTTTTTCATCGTCTAGTTCCACGGACTGAACGGCAGCAAGCTCTTGGTTAAGTAATTTAAGCTCCTTCTCGTAAAGCACTAATAACTCAGCAATATGCGCTTTTTCCTGCTTCCAGGTTTCCTGCTCATTACTTAACTGTTTTTCAGTTTGAATCCACTGCCTGATCATCTCTTTGGCAACATCGGGCTCACCCGCCAACTCCTGAGAATGAATCTCAATAACGGAAAATAGGCAAAGTAGGGTGATTAGTTTTTTCATAAAGTGGATGGGTATCTATGCAAAGTTGATGGAAGATGACGGCAGCGCAAATAAGTAAATCTGCGTGGTGATACTTAAAACCTAACCCCAGCTATGGATAAATCCAGCCTTAAAACAGTTTTTTTGTATAAATCGCTGACTTTACTTAATAACAGCCCTGCTAATTTTGATGATCATTTTTTAGGTGGTCACTTTATTTGCTTTCCACATTATATGATTTCTGTAGATTTTATTTTGTGGCTGACGCATTCTCTACTCTATTCTCTCTCCAAGGCATTTTTCTCATCATACTAGGCACGGCCCTCGGCATTTTTGTGGGAGCCATTCCTGGGCTCACTGGGGTGATGCTTATTGCCTTGGTTTTACCGCTCACTTACACGATGGATTCGCACATGGCATTGACACTGCTTATCGCTATTTATGTAGGGGCTATCTCGGGAGGAATGGTCACATCTACCCTGCTACGTATGCCAGGAACACCGGCATCTATCGTGACGACTTTCGATGGCTATCCGATGGCAAAAAATGGACAGCCAGAGCGCGCCCTAGGACTTGGAGTGATGGCGTCATTCGTAGGTGGACTCATCTCCTGGTGCTTCCTTATTATGTTAGCTAAGCCCATTGCTAAACTTTCGCTTAACTTTGGACCATGGGAATATTTCACCCTCGTGCTTATGGCACTGGTACTCATTGCTACCATCGGTGGCAAATCGCTCAGCAAGTCATTGTTTGCCGGCTTTCTGGGCATCCTGCTCTCCATGCCTGGTATCGCTGCTGCCACCGGACAGACTAGGCTGACTTTCAATTTGCCTGAGCTAAACGACGGCTTCAAGCTCCTTCCTGTCCTGATTGGTCTGTTTGCTGTCAATCAGATCTTTCGTGAGATCATCAACAGCCGGAAAACGAGCAAAGCTCCCGCCATCCATACCAAAGGAGCAAAAATAAGACTCAAAGACTTTGCTCAACACGGTGTGAATATGGTTCGTTCGTCGATCATCGGCACCTGGATAGGGCTTCTGCCTGGCATCGGAGCAAACATCGGATCGGTCACTTCTTATGCCGTAGCCAAATCAACCTCCAAGACACCAGAAAAATTCGGTACCGGTCACGAAGATGGAATTGTGGCCGCTGAGTCCGCTAACAACGCAACCATCGGTGGTGCTCTTATTCCACTTGTAGCGATGGGTATTCCTGGCTCGGTGGTGGAAGCGGTGTTGCTAGGTGCGCTAGTTGTGCACGGACTTCAGCCTGGTCCACGCCTTTTCACTGAGTCCCCATCCATGGTTTACACCATTATGGGAGCCACCATCCTAGCGAACTTTGCAATGGCAGCGATCATGATGGTTTCGATGAAAAATCTCGCCAAGCTGGCCAAAATACCACTCCCCTATCTCATGCCGCTAATTCTAGCCTTCTGTATTATCGGAGCATTCGCCCTCAATAATCGAATATTTGATGTCTGGGTAATGCTTGGCTTTGGCTTGTTAGGATTTTTCCTAGAAAGCAAAAATATCCCGCTGGCTCCTTTTGTCATTGGTTTTGTCCTAGGGCCCATTGCCGAAGAAAACCTTACCATCGCGCTGTTGTCAGAAACCCCTATCTTTACCAGACCGATTTCAATCGTCTTTATCGCTGTTGCCTTCATCATGCTCTTGTTGCCTATTTTCAAGAAAGTGCGTAATCAATTAAAAATGACTTCAGCCTAAACTCGATCATGAAATCTAAAGCACTGAAATATTTTTTATCGCTCATCATCCTCGCGCTTCTGGTCTGGCGTTTTGTCCCGACTGGAGAAGATTCCGATCGATGGCCACAAAGAACCATTCGCATCGTAGTTCCATACGGTGCCGGAGGTGGGACGGACACCTTTGTTCGTAAAGTCGAGCCCATTTTCAAACAAGAAAACTTGCTATCACAAAGTATCACCATCCTCAACCAAGCGGGTGGAGGCGGCACGATAGGAACACTAAACGTGATCGATGCAGCCCCCGATGGCTACAAGTTACTCTGTCACCACGAAGCCATGCTCACGGCCAAGCTCTCGGGCGTCGTCGATTTTGGCTCTGAGGACTTGCTACCAATCATTCAGACTGGAAAAGTGATCTTAGTGGTTGTCGTGCGGGCGGACTCGCGCTTCACCGATCTGAAATCATTGCTTAATGAGGCTGCCGCTAAGCCTGGAACGATCAATTTTGGTGCCGATGCAGGTTCGGACGCCCTCGCAGCTGCCTTGTCATTGGAGAAACATGTTGAAGGAGCCAAGATGAAATACATCCCCTCTGCTGGGGGCGCAAAGCGATTAACCAATCTCTTGGGGGGACATTTGGACGCCGCTATCTTCAACTTAGGCGAGTATCATGATTTCCTAGCTTCTAAAGACACACCCGCTTCTGAGAATATCAACGCCATTGCCTCATTCGATAGTGAGCGCCATCCTTCTGTGCCAGAACTAGCCACGTGCTCCGAGCAGGGCTTTCCTGTTATTGCCAACAATGCGTATTACTGGTTCGCACCTAAGGGCACTCCACAACACATTGTCGATACCATGCGCGATGCTCTGGAAAAGGCATTCACCCACCCTGACCTGATCAAAGAACTTAATGAGCTATCGATTGATCCTGTGATGCGCTCGGGAAGCGAGCTCGATGAGTATCTTAAAAACCGTATAACAGCACTCGGGAGTGTGATGACACCCATGACTTTAGAAACGGCAGACTTCCCACTCTACACCATCATCATCGTGGCTGTTTTATTTCTCCTCATGTTGATCCTGAAGCACCCGGCGGAGGATCAAATGGGCGGCGAAAAGCAATCTTCCCGGTTTAATATGCCTGCCACACTCTCCTTGATCATGTTCGCACTAACCATCATCGCACTACAAATCAATGTGCCCTATATCTTAGTGATCAGCCTCTCTATCTTTCTCATTGGAAATATTATCGCAGGATGGGACAAAGCGCACTTCCTTCCTCTAGCTCAGACAGCTCTCCTATTTGCACTTGGAACAGAACTTATTTTTACCCGCTTATTTACCGTCCCACTTCCCTAATCTAATTTTATTTTACGATGTCCAATTCAGCCTCAGAGCTAACCACCATGAAAGCCTTCGTCCTTCACGGGGCAGAAGACATCCGTCTCGAAGAAGTTTCACGTCCTACTCCAGGCCCCAAGGAGGCACTAGTCAAAGTGCGTGCTGCTGGAATATGTGGTAGTGATCTTCACTACCATGCCCATGGCCGCTGTGGTGACTTCGTGCCAACTCAACCGTTCATCCTCGGTCACGAGTTTGCTGGTGAAATAGTAGCTGTCGGTGATCCCGATGATAAATCTCTGATAGGCAGTCGTGTGGCTGTTGATCCCTCACGCCCGTGCGGGCAGTGTCGTATTTGCCGTCAGGGGCGTTACAATCTCTGCCCAGATATGGTTTACTTTGGTTCTGCAAGCGTCACGCCACCGAGCGATGGCTGCTTTGCCGAATACGTCGTGGCTCCAGTCACCAATTGTGTGCCGATCCCCGATGATTTTGAGTTTTCCTGGGGAGCATTACTAGAGCCTCTTAGCGTCGCCACTCATGCCGTGATGCGATCTGGTGGGGTTGCTGGGAAGTCCGTGCTCATCACCGGAGGCGGAACTATAGGACAAATGATCCTCCTCGTAGCCAAGGCATTTGGTGCCAGTAAAGTGGTTATTTCTGATGTGAAACCGTTCTCGCGTAACTTTGCCATCGAGCAAGGAGCAAGTGCCGCATTTGACCCACTGGCAGATGATTTTTCTCAACAAGTCGCGACACATGCTCCAGATGGGTTTGAAGTGGTATTTGAGGCCTCCGGAGTCGCGGCAGCACTTGACCAAGCGTTTCAACTCGCCGCATCAGGAAGCACAGTGGTTCAAGTTGGCACCTTAAATAATGGAATCGCAGTCCCGATCAACACCCTGCTCACCAGAGAAATCCAATACATCGGCTCATGGCGCTTTGCCAATGTGTTTGATCGCGTCCTGGATCTCATCAGCTCAGGAACGATTGATATCCGTGCATTGATCAGCCAGAAAATGCCTTTCTCAGAACTTCCCGCAGCTATCAAGGCTGCGACTGGAGCAGATGTTATTAAGGTTCAAATTGAGAACCTGTAACTACAAGATAGAACAGAGTGGCAATCAATCTCATTTTAGGTTACCTATACTCATCATCTATATTGTAGCTTGTCTCTTTTGAAAATCCTTCTAAATAATCACAATCATCATGGAATTACTCATTTTTTATATCGTTCTTGCACTTGGCGTATCATTCCTCTGCTCTATCTTGGAAGCAGTCTTCTTTTCCGTTACCCTGGGGTTCGTCCAACAAGAAATCAGTTCTGGTAAGAAATACGCTAAGAAGCTAGCGAAAATGAAAGAGAACGTTGATGAACCGCTCTCCGCTATTCTCACACTCAATACCATCGCCCACACCATGGGTGCTGCCGGAGCTGGTGCCCAGTGGAACTTGCTCTATGATAATAAGGGTGAAGCCTTCTTCGCTGGTATCCTTACCCTCCTAGTACTCATACTCTCAGAGATTATTCCAAAAACTCTTGGAGCCAAGCTCTGGCGTCAGCTAGCAAGCCCTACCACATCCATCCTAAGCGTGATGGTATGGACTCTCACCTATCCCATGAAATTGCTCAAGCTCATCACTAGACTCATCGGTGGACATGGCGAAAACCATGGGATTAGCCGCGCTGAACTCTCAGCTATGGCAGAAGTAGCCACAATGTCTGGAGATATAGAAGATGAAGAAAGGCAAATCCTCCATAATTTATTCCTTTTCAAATCCACTAAAGTCCGTGATATCATGACTCCACGCACCGTTGTTTACGCAGTTTCAGATGACCGAGGAATTGATGAAGTCCTGCAAGAATGTATGCAGAAATCTTTCTCACGTATTCCTCTCTACAGCAGCTCTCGTGACAATGTGATCGGCTTTATCCTCAAGAGCGACCTCATGTCAGCTAAGCTCAAAAGCGAACTCATCGATAAAACACTCACTGACTTCATGCGCCCCATCAAGGCAGTCAATAGTAGTGACTCTATCTTTCATGCCTTCAAGATAATGACTCAAAATGCCCAGCACATCATGCTCGTTATCGATGATTTCGGTGGCATGGAAGGTGTGGTCAGCATGGAAGATATCGTGGAAACTCTTCTCGGAATGGAGATTGTTGATGAAGCAGACAAGAATGAGGACATGCAGGTATTAGCAAGAAGCCTGTGGCAGAAACGTGCCAAAGCAATGGGAATCGACACGGCACCGATCACATCCGAAGAGAAGTAAGCAGGATTCACCAACCAACCAATCATTTATGAAATTCTATCTCAAGATCCTCACATTTTCTCTCCTAGGAATTTGCGCAAACGCATCCGAGAAACCTAATATTATCGTGATCATCGCCGATGACATGGGCTGGTCAGACATCGGCTATCATAATCCTAAAGTTTACAGTCCAAACATCGATAAACTGGCAAAAGGTGGTGCTCAGTTTACTCAACACTATGTCATGCCGCAATGCACCCCGACACGTGTGGCTCTGATGACGGGCCGTTACCCTGGGCGCTTTGGCGGCGCAGCTATGCAAGCGAGTAATGATCCCTCGTTCCCGCTCGGCACGCCGACAATGGCATCGATGCTCAAAGAGGCTGGCTATGCAACCTTTCTTGCTGGCAAGTGGCACCTCGGTTCGAGTGCTAAACATGGCCCTAACCACTTCGGATTCGACAGCAGTTACGGCTCATTATCTGGTGCTGTAGGGAACTACGATCACCGCTACCGCAAAGGTGAATTCGAACACACCTGGCACCGCGACGGGGTGTTGATTGCAGGCTCTGAGAACGGCATCCACACCACCGAGCTCGTGAAGCGTGAAGCCATCCGTGTGGTCAGCGAAAAACGTGACAAGCCTTACTTTCTCTATCTCCCTTTTCACGCCGTGCACACACCACTCGATGAACGTGGAAAGTTCATTGATCGTCCGACACAAATCGACCCACACAAACCAGGGCGATGGCTGAACGAAGACGAAATCCCTTGGTTCAATGACCCCACTGGAAAAATACAAAGCGAATCAGATCCCGAGAAACGCCTGTTACTCGCCGCAGTCCACCACCTTGATCACGCCATTGGTGAGATCGTCACCGCTATCGATAAAAGCGGTCAGCGCAACAACACACTGATCCTATTCTCATCCGACAACGGTCCGCAAGGGTCATGGAAAGGTAATGCCTACCCGGATGACCTACACCTTACCGATTTCAACCAACCGATGCCATGGAAAGGCAAAAAAATCGATGTCTGGGAGGGCGGCATACGAGTTCCCGGGTTCGCCAACTGGCAGGGAAAAATAGCTCCAAATAAAATTGATGATCCAATGCATATCATCGATTGGTTTCCAACGCTTGCAAAAATGGCAGCAGCAACGTTCCAGGGTGATGGAGTCGATCTGTCACCTGTTCTTTTCAAGAATGAAAGTTTACCAGAACGTGATCTATACTGGACTTGGAAATCCCCAGTGAACCGCTGGGCATTGTCCCACGGAGATTGGAAGATCGTCCACTACGGGAAAGGGACTCCCAAAACGCCTAGCACATGGCAGCTTTTTAATCTTAAAAGCGATCCAAAAGAGAGACTTAATCTAGCTGCTGATCATCCAGCCAAATTGACAGAGTTACATCAACGGTTCCTAAAGCAGCGGGCTAAGGATGCGGAAATCAAGAAGTGAAAATCAGAAGTTTCCATTCTCAGAACTTACCGCAGCAATCAAGGCCGCGACTGGAGCAGATGTTATTAAGGTTCAAATTGAGAGTTTAGATGAATAAATGTTTATTCGTAACGAGCCATTAGCCAGGCACTTAATGAATAAAGTGATTGATCCCTAGTTTCATTCTGCAAATGATGCGGTCATGCCTCATTTAGCATTGATCACAATAGACATCGCATTTCTAGTGATTCCCTGTCACCATCCCGCTCGACTCAACAGTCAGCTAATTTCAAGTATCCAATCACCAATCAAATGTCATTTCAATCACTAGGGCTTCATCCCTCACTTATCGAGGCGGTGGCTTCGGAAAAATTCTCTGCGCCCACTCCTATCCAGACTCAGGCTATCCCAGCGGTGCTCGCTGGTGGTGATGTGATGGGGATTGCCAAGACTGGCTCGGGGAAGACAGCTAGTTATGTGTTACCGCTGCTGCATCAGTTCCTGTTGCCTGAGGCTCGTAGAAGTAAGGATAATGACGGCCCTGGCATTTTAGTTCTGGTTCCTACGAGGGAGCTGGCGCAGCAGGTGCGGGCGGTATTTGAGCAGTTTATTGTGGCATTGCCGGATCGGATCAAGTCGTTGGCTGTCTTCGGTGGTGTGGCGATTAGTCCACAAATGCAAGCGCTACGCAATGTAGATATTCTGATTGCGACTCCTGGTCGATTGATCGAACTGGAGGAGAAAAACGCGGTCAAGCTCGGTGCCGTTTCTACCCTCGTGCTGGATGAAGCGGATAAGATGCTGAACCTTGGATTCAAGGAAGAAATTGATGCGATTATCGCTCTGCTTCCCGCTTCAGATAAACGCCAGAACTTACTTTTTTCTGCCACACTTAGCGATGACCTTAACGCGGTGAATCAACTCGTCCTGAACTCCCCCACTGTCATTAAAGTTGCTGATGCTGATGACCATATCGACCTGATCAAGCAGCGCGCTTACCTCGTAGAAACTGACCGCAAGGGCCCTTTTCTGCGATATCTGATCAAGTCTGAGAAACTACAACAAACACTCATTTTTACCAGCTCAGCGTATCAGGCAGATCACATCGCGGAGAAGCTGCGCCGCAACAGGATTCATGCCGAATCGATGCACGGCAAACTAAGCCAGGGCGCGCGGACCGAGCGGCTAGAAGATTTTAAAGCTGGTAAACTCCGCATCTTAGTTGCCACCGACCTCCTTGCACGCGGAGTGGACATCAATGCCCTGCCCTGCGTGATCAACTACGAACTACCACGCTCACCTAAAGACTACATCCACCGCATCGGCCGCACCGGCAGAGCGGAAACCCCCGGCCAAGCCATCTCACTCATCAGCCCCGACGAACGCCACCATTTCAAAGTAATCCAAAAGAAAATGGGCCAATGGATCACGCTAGAGCATAGTGATGAAATTAAGTATTAGGAATGATAAATTAGGAATAAACTCCCATCCTCTGGGCTAAACATCATCATGAAACAGGCGAACATCATACAACAGAAATCCTATGCTTTTGCTATCCGTATGGTCAAACTCTATCAACAGCTGT
>TARA_B110000908_G_scaffold27531_1_pt1 | contig 11141 bp, 11 predicted proteins | sample TARA_B110000908 | Tara Oceans TARA_B110000908 (sample SAMEA4398067) | marine metagenome | biome: Polar Biome; feature: [DCM] deep chlorophyll maximum layer (ENVO:01000326); material: water (ENVO:00002006), including particulate matter (ENVO:01000060) such as... | depth 36 m
AGGGCTTTACTAACTAAGAAGATGATGAGCTGTGTCATGGGACATGTTCAAGATAAGGATATAGCCTTTGGTAAGCGTGGTGATGGTTCTAGCGTAACAGGGTTGTTTGCAGGTATCTTCTACCAACACGATGAGCACTACTTAGGTCATCAAGGTAACGGTTCTTGGAGGGGGATTTGGTCATTGAACGAAGTAAACAATGGTAGCTTTGATGAAATGCCTATCAGTATTAAATACTTAGAAAATAAATATTCAACAAACAAGGAGACGAAATGAGTTTAATTAAGGCATACGATTTAAAACTAGAGAAGAGAAGAACCTTTGAGCTAATTAAAGCTGACTTTATTACAGCTGTTAAAGGGTGTATGATGTTACGTAGTAATATTAAGAGAGAAGACCTATCTTTTCTAATTAAATACTACGCAGAATATAGTTGTCATTACTTAAAGAAAGTAGCGAATACCCTAGAAGAACCAAAAGGAGTATCGTCTACTATGAAGTTTATGAATAGCTACATTGCTACCTTTGTAACTGAGGCTGGTTTTCACTACTACAACAAAGAGCAAGGGTTCTCTATTATTGATAAAGCAGTCCAAGCCGCTTTAGATACTAATGGTGTTGTATCTGAAGAACAAATTGACGACTTTATTACAGAGATTGAAGACTCTTACGTTGAGGTTGAGGTTGACTATGATGAGGAAGAAATTCCACTAAGTGTTGATGAAACATGATAGCTCTTGTCGATGCCGACTCACTGATTTACAAAGTAGGGTTTGCAATTGAAGACAAGGTTACATGGAATGAGATGGAAGTATCAGCAGGGGAAGAAATGGAAGCACAGGTTGACTACTACACCAACCTTGTTACCTGCTATAAGACGCTAGATAGCCTGATAAACAGTATACTACTGGCTACTGGGTGTGATGAGTATCTTTTAGTATTTACGGGGGCAAACAACTTCCGTAAAACCTTCCCTATCTCTTACAAAGCTAACCGTAAATCTTCAAGAAAACCTTCGGGGTTCGAGGAAATCTTTGCCTATGCTAGGAAACAATATAACACTATTACCGTAGACGGTATTGAGGCTGACGACTACGTAGTCTACTTAAAGACAAAAGAACCTGAAGACTATATACTTTGTGCTATCGATAAAGACGTGCTAAATCAAACAGTTGGTACACATTACAACTATGCGACAGGGGAGGAAGTTACAACAAGAAAGCATGCAGCTATTTGGTTTGCTTACTTTCAGACACTAACAGGGGATACAACAGATGGATATAAAGGTTGCCCTCAAATTGGTAAAGTAAAAGCAGATGCTATCTTAGACGACCTCAAGACTGAAAAGGAAATGTGGGAAGCTGTGGTAGCAGCATACGAAAGCAAAGGCTTAGATGAAGAAGAAGCCATGTGGAATATGAGACTTGCTAACATGCACCAATATAATGGTAAAGAAGTTATTTTGTGGACACCCCCCACCTAAATTTAAGCCCTCTCTAGGTGTCTAGAGGGGGCTTATTTCATTTGAAAAGACTAATTAGAATATAGTATATTTTAAAGGTATATAAGGAGACTCTATGGCAGTACATAAAACAGCTTTAACGCAAGTTCTAGGACTACTCCTAGAGAAATATCCTAACCAACTACCAAAGAAACCAGTAAGCCTTGAAGACTATGGTAGATTAATAGGACAGCAAGATGTAATACAATATCTAATACAGCATATCGAAGCTGCAGATAGGATGCACAATGGCTGATAACTACGTGTCAATTGTGAAGTACACAGAGGATTACAAAGCAGGACTTAATGATTTGCTTTGTGAGATGAGCCAAGCTCTCTTTGGTACTGGAACTGCTAACATAGATGAATTTGTACAAGGACATTGGTGCATCTACTTAGCGATAATTGAAAAGAAAGTTGTAGGATTTGCTGGCTTTATCCATAATACGTACTTTGGCTTTCGTGAACCAACTGTAGGTCTTACGTATTTGTATGTAACACCTGAACATCGTAACTCAAAAGCTAACTACTTACTAAACATCCAATCAGGTGTATTAAGTATTGGCAATAGCTTACCACTAGAGCATTACTATGCTTCTGAGCATTCTGTGAGAATGTCAAGAAAAGTAAAAGGTAAGAAGTTATATGAAACATGGCTGTATGAAGTAGACGAAGTAACAACAGCATTTAATCGATTAATCTCAAAAGTAAATATAAGGAAAAACCCATGAACTACACTCATTTAGACTTTATGCTCCCTGAGCAAGCATTCACAAAGAAACCATTTAGCAAAGCACCTGCAACCCTTGAGGGCGGCGGCGGCGGCGGTAAATCAGGACCATCTGTAGTAGAGCGTCCAGCATTTACACCACCTCCAGCAGCTCCAGCAGTTGAGGCTACATCTACTCAATCCCTTGCCAAATCTCCTGAAGATGAGATGAAACGTAAGGCAGACGCACTGAAACTCGGGGCTAAATCATTAGCAATTCCTACCACAACAGGTGTGACAGGTTCTACGTCAGTAGGCACGGGCTCAGCTTAGGTATAAAAAATGACTTCTAAGGAAACTCATGGCACAACAACCCACATATAGTGTTGAGGAGCTACTTGCTCAAAACTCAACATCAAAACAAAAGTTCTCCAAGCTAGACGCTGACCGTTCAGGAGTCATTGACAGAGCTAGAGAATGTTCTAAACTAACAATACCTTCCGTTGTTACAGACGATGGTCATACAGAAACAGATGACCTGACCACACCTTACCAAGCAGTTGGTAGCCGTCTCGTAAGCAACCTTGCAAGTAAACTCTTACTCGCATTACTCCCACCAAACACTAGCTTTTTCCGCCTACTTCCGAATGACGAAGTTAACAGCACACTACAACAGCAAGAGCAAGGCGCAGTAGATGAGTTAGAGAAAAACTTAGTATTACTAGAACAAGCAATGATGAAACAAATTGAGCGTGAAGCTCTCCGTGTTCCTATCTTTGAAGCTTGTAAATCTCTTATCATTGGTGGTAATGCCTTATTATACAAGACTGAAACAGGTATCAAAAGCTACAAGATGGAAAACTATGTAGTCTCCCGTGACTTCTCAGGTAACCCTGTAGAAATCATTGCTAAAGAAGCAGTGACACGTGACACACTACCTGAAGACATCTTAACACAGCTTGCTAACGACCCTGAAATTGCAGACTCTTCAACAGTAACTATCTATACACGAGCTATCTATAAAGAAGGCACATGGTATGAGTTCCAAGAAGTAGAAGAGATTATCGTAGAAGGCTCGGAGCTTACTTATAACAACATCCGTGAAATACCTTTCATCCCACTACGCTGGACTTCAATCAATGGTGAAAACTATGGTCGTGGTTTAGTAGAGCAATACTTAGGTGACTTCCGTTCACTTGAGGGTCTATATCAGTTACTCATTGAATCATCAGCAGTTATGTCACGTGTACTCTTCGGTAAACGTGCAGGCTCTACAGTTGATATTGCTGATATTAATGGTGCTGAAAATGGTATCTGTATCTTAGGTGACTTAGAAAATGATATTACAACCCTTCGTGTAGACAAAGGTGCTGATATGCAAGTGCCACTACAGATGGTACAAGACCTGACACGTAGACTTGAGCAAGCATTCCTAGTAGCCGCATCAGCAGCCCGTGATTCTGAAAGAACAACAGCTACTGAAATTCGCTATATGGCAGCTGACTTAGAGAAGTCACTAGGCGGAGTATACAGCATCCTATCACTTGAACTACAACGCCCTCTAGCGTACCTATTACTAAATCAATCTAAAGCCGATGTGGAATCACTAGGCATCGATATGATTATTGTGACTGGTATTGAAGCATTAGGACGTAATGTAGAACTAGACAAGATACGACAGTTTAATCAGCTAATACAAGAGCTTGGAAGTCCTGAGCTTGTCTTAAGCCGACTAAACCTCGATGTGTATATTAAGAAGATTGCGAACAGCTTATCACTAGATATAACAGATTTAATTAAATCACAAGAGCAAATACAGCAGGAACAACAAGCAGCCCAAGAAGCAGCACTAGCACAACAAGGTGCTGGTAATCTAGTAGATGCAGGTACAAAAGACTTACCGCAACAAATGATGCAACAACAAGGCTAATTAATCTAAAGGAGATATACAATGGCTAAACAACAATCGCTATACGAACTAAAACAAAATGGTGTAAAAACCAAAAACAAAAATACAATTACAGACGCTGATTACTATCTGCGAGACAAAGAAGAGGAAGCCAAAAAAGGCTACCCTAATAGTATTGACATGACTCCTGCCCCGAAACCTACACCTAAAGCAACAACAGCTAAGGGAGAGTAATAATGGCAGAAGAGCAAATGGTAGATACAGGTGTGGTTGAGGAATCCCCACAGATGTCTGAACAGCAACAAACTGAAGAAGCAGCTAAAGCTCGCTACCAAGAGACCCAAAAGACTGGCGAAGAGCAAGCTGACGGAGTACCTGAAGGCTATAATGCAGATGGCACTCCTAAAGAAGAGTTGATTGCTGGTAAGTTTAAATCGCAAGACGACTTATTACAAGCTTATAACGAACTGCAAAAAAAACTAGGTGAGCCTAAAGAAGCTGAAGTACCTAAAGAAGAAGCGAAAGCTGAAGCACCTCCTGAAGTAGACGCAGGCTTTAATGTGACTAAGTATGAGCAAGAGGTGGCAGATAAAGGCACACTATCAGAAGAGTCTTATGCTGACCTAGAGAAAAAAGGCTTCACCAAACAACAAGTAGACCAGTACATTCAAGGACAAACAGCTTATGCTGAAACTGTCAAGAACACTATCTATAATTCAGTTGGTGGACAAGAGCAGTACGTAGGAATTATTAATTGGGCATCAGAGAACATGACTGAAGACGTTATTAACGACTATAACGCAGCAGTTGATAGCCTAGACCAACAAAGAGTATTACGTAACTTAGAGTACATGAAGTTAAAGTATGACCAACAATCCCCTACAGCAACACGTAGGATTGAAGGGGATGCTGCTGGTAACGGGATGCAACCATTTGCAGACAAGAACCAATGGCAGAAAGCTATGACTGATAGACTTTACGGTAAAGATGCTAAGTATACCAAAATGGTAGACAGTAGATACCTAGCTTCTCGTAAGCGTAATATTCTATAACTAATTTGCCCTTTTCCTCGTTTCGTCTCCTTTAGGGGATTGGGGCAATTCAACACTACAAAGGATGACAACTTAGCTAAGCTGTCAAGAGTAGACGTACTATGACACTTAATAACGTAGCGTAATCTACACAAACTATTAGTAACCTTAGAGCAGATTTGTAAGTATTCTGTAAGCCCTAACAACAATGACGCGCTCATGTTCAAAGGACAACTTAAAGATTATTATAAAGATAGCAAAGATTACAAAATACACACATCATATTTTAAGGAAATAAAAATGGCATTATTAGTAAATAACATTGGTGGTTATACCACTGGTACACGCGGTATCCCTACCGACATGGACAACGCTTTAGAAATCTACTACGGTTCAGTCTTGACTGCATTCGACCGTAAACAAGTATTTCTAGATTTGGTAACAACTAAATCAATCGACAGCGGTTCTTCAATCTCTATCCCTGTAATCGGTCAGTCATCTGACACAGACACTAACACTCACGTCCCTGGGACTGAGTTAACAATGTCAACTGTTGCAGTTAAAGAGCGCATCATCAACATCGATGCTCTTGAATACTTTGCAATGGCTGTGGATAAATTTGAAGAGAAAGTTCTTCATTTTGAAACACGTGGCGAATTGGCTAAACAAGCAGGCGAAGCTTTAGCTGTTAAGATTGACAAAGCTGTTGCAGCATTATTAGTAACTGCATCACAAACTTCAGGTACAATCGGTGGTGCTGCGGTACAAGCTGATGGTACAGAAGTTAACAATGACGTTATTGATTCAGGTGCAACACCTAAAGCTAAAGGCGATGCATTAATCGAAGCTGTATTCCAAGCTGTTGCTTCTATGGAAGCTAAAGATGTAGCTGGTGAAAAATACTTAGTGGTTACTCCATTAATCTATTCTCACCTAGCTCAATCTGACGCAGTAAACAAAGATATTACTTCAGGTGATAACGGTGGCATCAACAAAGGTACAGTAATGGAAGTTGCTGGTATCCGTATCTACAAATCAAACTACTTACCAGTAGACTCAGCTGTAGACGTTGGCGGTACTAACAAAAAACTTAAAGCAATCATCTTCACAGCAGAAGCTGTTGCTGTTGCTAAATTGATGGACGTTACTTCTGAAGTAAACTACATCCCTGAGCAACTAGCTACTTTAATGACTACATACTACTCATACGGTTTAGGTGTTCTTAAACCAGCATGTTCATGTGTAATTACTGGTGGTACAATCGCTTAAGTAACTCTTAGTTAGAGATGCCTCCCTTCGGGGAGGTACTCTTTATCTCTATATTTGTGATTATTAGAGAGTCCTAGAGTAATCATAAATATATAGACAAGGAAAAAACATGACAGAAATTGATGCAATCAATAGAATGTTACGCTACATTGGTGAATTACCTATTCCAACAGGTGTGACTATCGACAGCTTACCTGAAGGACACGAGGCAGTACAAGCACGTGTAATTCTAGAGGAGACACTAAGAGAAGAACAAGAAAATAAACTATGGTTTAACAAATTCGAAGTAACCTATGTACCTGACATAGACGGATATATTACATTACCAGACAACTTAATTGAGTTTGAGAACATAGACTACTTTAAAGAAGGTAATAACTTGTATCAACGAGATACAACATCAGGTATCTTTACAGACCCTGTAACACTTACAGTACGGCTTGAAGTAACATTTGACAATATCCCTGACATCTTTAGAACATATATTGTATTAGTAGCTTCTAAGCACTTACACGTGTACTTAAATGGCGATGACACAACACAAAAAGAATTAGAAACAAAAGTAGCTTTACAGCAAATTAAAGTTGAGCGTGAACACCTCCGTCAATCTAAATTTAACTTAGTAAGAGGAACTCGCTTAATCGATAGAACTACTAATCCAACACCACTAACGTAGGAGGAATAAATGCCAAAGATACATAAAGTGTACCCTCCGTTTTACAACGGAGTTTCTCAACAGAATCCTGAATTGATACTAGATAATCAATGTAAAGAAATGGTTAATTGTATTCCTAGTGTTGTTGAGGGATTGCTTAAGAGACCTCCTGTAAACCACCAAACAACAATACCCTTTGCTGAACATCCTGAATTCACTAACGGAAAAGTATTCCACACATATGACCGTGGTGAAGACAATGAAGAGTACATCTTTATTGAAACAAGCGACTACGACAACCCAGTACAGGTCTTTAACCTAGCTGGTGAGCCGATGGTTGTAGAGTTTGATGCAGAGCATGCAACTACAATTAAAGACTACTTAGCTAATAGTAACTTAAAAGCTTTAACAGTACAAGATAGAACTTGGATGTTTTCACGAGAAGCTTTAGTAGGCATTGATACTACAAATACATTCCCATTAAAAGCAGAGTATACTAGAGAAGCTTACTTCTGGTTAAAACGAGGCAGTGGTGATAGATACAACCCATATAACTATGCAGTTTATCTTGATGGGGTAGCGATTGAAGTAAACCCCAATAAGCCCTCTATCCAAACGTATGACCCTGCTACTGGGTATGAAGACTCTGATTATGCTGCGGCTCAATTAGGGGCTCTGATTAGTGGGGCATCAACTTCTACACAAGAGACCTCTCAGTACCTTGCAGCTAATCAAACAAAAACTGTTAGTATATATATTGGAGCAGGGAAAGAATTAGCTGACCCAGCAAACTCTTATGTGCTGCCTCCAGATTACAATCCTCCATCTTCGTTTTCTGGTCAGCGGACATACTCTCTTGTCGTTACGGATGAAACTTACGATTCGGAAACAGGGTTCTACACAGTAACTCTACAGAATACATCGCAGGCTTTTACCTGTGTCACTGCTTCTTTAGCAGGCTGTGAATCAGGAGTTTACAATGGCATATCAATGACCTTTACGTACAGTGTGCTCTTTGCGGCTGCGGTAGGCTATGTAGCAGAAGTCAAAGGCTCTCTTATTAAAATCACACGTGAAGATGGTGGTGATTTTGAGTTTAGTAGCTGGGACTCATGGGGTAACCAAGCCTCTATTGGCTGGAAAGAGTCCGTAAATAAAATTACAGATTTACCTAAAGACCACCCTTTTGCTGATACCTATGTTAAAATTACAGGTGAAGAACAAACAACCTTTACTGATTACTTTGTAAAGTGGAATGGCTCATCTTGGGAAGAAACATTAGACCCTGAAGAGAATCGTGGTGTACTAACTAATATGCCTATTAAACTTGATAGGACTGCACTTGCTGCAGGGGTAGCTACTTTTACGTTTGATATAATTGACTGGTCACCACCTCGCGTGGGCAACCTTGAAAACAATCCTAATCCTTCCTTTGCTCCAGATGAGGGAGGCTTACAACGTGCGATTCAAGATATGTTCTTTTACAAGAATAGACTGGGTATTGCATCGGACGATAGTATTGTTTTATCAGAGACTGCTAACTATACAAACTTTTATATTTCGTCTGTAGTTTCTTCATTAGACACAGATGTTATTGATGTAACAGTTGCTACTAACCAAGCTAGTAAGATTCACTTTACAAAACCATTTAATAACTCATTGTATATCTTTACGAAGTATGCACAATATGAATTGGTAAGTGAAAGAGCTTTTGGTCCTAACACAGTATCATTAGTCAATACGTCTAACTATCCAATGGCAATTGATGTTGAACCTGTTGTAGTTAATGATAGTTTGTACTTTATTTCAACGACTAACAATCGACAACAACTACGTCAGTATATCAAATCAGATAACTTAAATATTATAGGTATCGACTTAAATGTCAGCACACCAACTTACTTAGTTGACCCTGTGCGTACATTAATTGTGGATGGTGTACTAGGTTACATTGTGTGCACTACTGATACAAATGAAGTTTACTTATATAACTTTAAAGAAGATGGGACTACTCGTATTCAATCAGCATGGAGCAAATGGACATTATTAAATGGCTTAGCTGCGACTGCAAATTCTTTTGAATATCACGGTCTATCCTCAAACCTTTTAGTACATTGTAAGACAGCTACCGACTACCGTTATCATAGACTACAACTAGATTCAAATGTAGTCAATGGAAAAATAGATACATCCTCAGCTGACAATGTAATCTTAGATTCGTACAACTATACTTCAAGTGTAAAGCTCCCTGACTACTATCCAAAAATGTCAGATATTAGGTCACCTAAGCATAAGCTACTAATTAAAAAAGTAACTATCGAAGGGGAAGGACAGTTTGATGCCGAAGTATACCGTAAAGATTACAATACAACATATACAAAATCACACAACTTATCATTAAAAGATTTAGACTTAACTGTAGCATCTCGGGTAGGCAACGTAGATATTACAATTATAGATACATCTGAGAATGATTTTAAACTAACCTCAGTTATAGTAGAAGGTATGCTAACAGTAACTTCTAAAGAAATGAAATAAGGAAAAATTATGGAAACTCCAGCGAGACATTCCTTTACGTTAGATGGTGCAACCAAAGTTTTTCCGATACCATCTAACTTAAAAGGCGATAACTATGTAAGAATCGAAGTTGATGGTGTAATTATTGTTGACAGGCAAAAATATGACATTGTAAACAACTCTATTGTAATGAACTTTATTGAGGATGTACCTGACGGTAGTCAATTAGATGTACTTGTTGTACAATCCGCAGAAGCCATCGGGTCATTAGCTATTACAACCAATATTGACATTGTAGCTACTAATATTGATACGATTAACACTGTAGGGAGTAGTATTGCCTCTGTTAACACTGCCGCTGCTAATATAGTAGATATACAAAATGCTGAAGAAAATGCAGCAGCAGCGTTAGCATCTAAGATTGCAGCAGCAGCTTCCCAAACAGCAGCAGCAACCTCAGCAACTAGTGCAGCTACTTCAGCTACATCGTCAGCTACAAGTGCTACAGCTTCGGCTACTAGTGCTACAGCAGCAACAACACAAGCAACAGCAGCAGCTACAAGCGCATCAAGTGTCCTTGCAAGTGAGGTGGCAGCAGCATCACAAGCATCAGCATCAGCTACTTCAGCGGCTAACGCAGCTACTTCAGCTACCTCAGCAGCTACAGGAGCAACTACAGCTACTACAAAGGCAGCAGAGGCATCTACAAGCGCTTCTAACGCGTTAACTTCTGAAACCAATGCAAGTGCCTCAGCTACGAATGCAAGTGCGTCAGCGAGCGCTGCAGGTACATCAGAATCGAATGCAGCTACAAGTGCTACTGGAGCAAGTACCTCAGCTACTACAGCTACAACGCAAGCAGGAGTAGCAACAACACAAGCATCAAATGCTAGTGGTTCTGCTGTGTCTGCTCAGGCTAGTTTAGACACGTTCACTGGGCAGTATGTATCACAAGCAACAGCACCAACAGTCAGCTTAGATGTAGGTGACTTATGGTTTGATACTACAGCAAGCAGGCTGAAAGTGTATTCAGGTACTGGCTTTGTTATTGCGGGTTCAGCAGTTAGTGGTGTTGAGAATTCAGTAGAGTACACTGCCACAGCAGGTCAGACTAGCTTTGCAGCTATATACGATGCTGGTAACTTAATGGTATACCTTAATGGGATTAGACTAGATGGTGCTGATTACACAGCGACTGATGGTGCTAATGTTGTACTAGATACAGGTGCTACAGTAGGTGACACAGTCTTTATACAGAGTTTTGGTACATTTGTAGTAGCTGACCACTATACTAAAGGTGTTGCAGATCTTAGATTCTTAACCCCTACGGGTGACGGTTCAGCTTTAACAGGCATTGATGCACTGCCAGACCAAGCAACACATACTGGTAAGTTCTTAGGCACTGATGGCACTGATGCTACATGGAATACAATTGCGGGAGGCGGTCCTAGCCTAGGCACTGACAGCATTATCAGAACCAACGCACAAACTATTAGCGAAGATATTACTATTCCTGTAGGCACTAATGGGATGTCCATTGGGGACATTAC
>TARA_B110000908_G_C10267609_1_pt1 | contig 11130 bp, 10 predicted proteins | sample TARA_B110000908 | Tara Oceans TARA_B110000908 (sample SAMEA4398067) | marine metagenome | biome: Polar Biome; feature: [DCM] deep chlorophyll maximum layer (ENVO:01000326); material: water (ENVO:00002006), including particulate matter (ENVO:01000060) such as... | depth 36 m
AAAATGATGTCAGACAAAACACCAAAAGTGAATCTGCGTGGCCTCTACAAGATCTTTGGCGCGCGTGACAAAGACGTTCTGAAATACGTCAAAGACGACGGCATGGGCAAAGAAGAGCTGCTGGAAAAGCACGGACATGTCTTGGGTCTACAAGCGATTAACGTCGAAATGCAGGCTGGTGAAATCACTGTGGTGATGGGGCTTTCAGGGTCGGGTAAATCGACGCTGATCCGCCACTTGAACCGCTTGATTGATCCAACCGATGGAGAAATCCTGGTGGACGGCGAGGACGTGATGAAGTTGTCGAAAATCGAACTGCGCAAGATGCGTCAGGAAAAGATGTCGATGGTTTTTCAGAAGTTTGCGTTGCTTCCGCATCGGACTGTTCAGCAAAATGCAGCAATGTCGTTGAATGTGCGTGGTATGGACAAAGCAACTCAGGATATTGAAGCCCGCAAGTGGCTGGAGCGTGTCGGCCTTGGTGGGTACGAAAACCACTATCCTTCGCAACTGTCAGGCGGCATGCAACAGCGTGTAGGGATTGCGCGGGCTCTTGCCGCCAACACCGACATTATGTTGATGGACGAAGCATTTTCGGCCCTTGATCCGTTGATCAGAACCGACATGCAAAACCTATTACTTGAGCTTCAGGTTGAGCTGCACAAAACCATCATCTTTATTACACACGACTTGGATGAAGCCCTGAAATTGGCAGATCATCTAGTGATCCTTAAGGACGGTGCGGTTATTCAACAAGGTGAACCACAAGAGATACTGTTGAACCCAGCCGATCCCTACATCGAGGACTTTGTCAGCGATATTAACCGCGCCCGCGTTTTACGCATTCGTTCGGTTATGAATCCTTTGGGAAGCAAGAAGTTTTCTGGTGACGTAGAAGCTGATGACAATTTGGAATCCCTGATTGCATTGTCAGAGGGCGATACGTCGTTGATCTACCGTGTCATCAGCGAAGGTGAACCAATTGGTGAGTTGAATATGCGTGATCTGGTCAAGGCGTTGGTGCCTCGTATCTCAAGTACACAAGCGGCCTAACAAAATAGCAAAGGTGGTTTTGGCCACCTTTGCACACCCTATCTATTGAACTTGTGCGTTGAACACGAATAACGTTTCGCCATTTATCATGTAGCCATTGATCAATTTGGCAGCCTTTTCACTGGTCAACCATTCTTCAAGCTGCACCGCCAAATCATATCGTACCACTGGGTGTTTCGCGGGATTTACAGGCAAAAACGCATACTGATTGAACAGCTCGGGATCGCCGGAATAAAGCAACGCCAAGTCGCCTTTGTTTTTGAAATTCAGCCAACTTGCGCGATCTGATAAGATGTAGGCATTCATGGCAGACGCGGTGTTCAACGCTGCGCCCATGCCTGCCCCAACAGCGTTATACCATGTATCGAATTTTTCAGGTGTAAGGTTGGCCAAGTGCCAAATCTTCAACTCAGCCTCGTGGGTACCACTGTTGTCCCCACGGCTTACATATGTAGCCTTGGCTTCTGCGATCTTTTGAACGGCAGCCGTTGCACTTGTGGCATCAGCAATCAGTGCGTTATCGGACTTCGGGCCGATCAAGACAAAATCGTTGTACATGATTTCGCGACGATGGGTGCCAAACCCGTCGGCAACAAATGCGAGTTCAGACGCGCGCGAATGGACAAGGATCGCGTCCACATCGCCAGCTTCGCCAAGTCGAAGCGCCTGCCCTGTTCCTACAACCAACAACTGGACTTCCATCCCAAGATCGGCTTCGATTTCAGGCACAAGAACATCTGCCAAGCCAGAGTTTTCAAAGGATGTTGTCACAGCCATTTTAAAAGTTTCTGCATGCACCAAAGATGCCAAAGACAGAAAAACCACCGACATAAAATAACGGATCATATTAGAATATCCCCTTTTAGAAACGCTTTGAGTTCACCAGTTTTTGGCACCGAAAATATATCCGGGGCTGATCCGGTTTCCACGATACGCCCCCCCATCACAAAAACCACATCAGACGCCAAACGACGCGCTTGCCCCATATCATGGGTAGCCATGATTACGCGGGTTCCAGTGGCCGCAGTCTCTAACAACAGTGCTTCGATTTCGCGAGTGGATTGACCATCAAGATTCGAACACGGCTCGTCCAGAAACAAAACATCTGGGTCGCGAATTAGTGCACGTGCTATGGCCAGTTTTTGCCGTTCGCCACCGGACAATCGCGTGGCTGAACGGTCTTTCACCTTTGTCAGCCCGATGCGTTCAATCCAGTGATCCACTGCAGTTTTGATCTGCGGTTTTGGAGTGTTGATCAATTCCAAGGGATAGCTAAGGTTCTCAGCCACAGAGCGCCGCAAAACGACTGGTGATTGGAACACATAGCCGTGGTTCGCTTGGTCGGATTGTGCCCAAGACGCAGTTCCTTCGCTGATCCGCTCAATGCCATGCATCACTCGCAGTAGGGTCGTTTTTCCAGATCCATTGGGGCCGATCACCATCAGCGGTCCACCTTGATCAACAACCAAATCAATCGGCCCTAGGACAGATTTTCCGCGCCTGCGGACACTCAGGTTAGAAAGGGTTAAGGGAAACATTTGGCTCACCAACGCCCCTCCCGTTCTGTACGAGACAGCCAATGGATTGCGATGTTTACGAACAATGCCAAACCGATCAACACAAAGCCCAAGCCTAGTGCCAATGCAAAATCACCCTTGCCCGTCTCCAGCGCAATTGCTGTGGTCAGGACACGGGTTGCGTGATCAATATTTCCTCCCACAATCATAATCGCACCCACCTCACCAATAGCGCGGCCAAAACCAGCCAAGCCAGCGGTCAACAGGTTGCGCCGTCCATCCCAGATCAACGTTTTGATACGCTGCCACTTGCTGGTGTTCATGGAAATTAGAAGGTCATGGTATTCGGCCCAAAGTTCCCGCATCGCTTGATGTGAAATCGATGCAATAAGGGGCGTGATGATCACCACCTGCGCGATGATCATCGCCCAAGGTGTGAATAACAAGCCGAACACCCCAAACGGCCCTGACCGCGAAAGCATGATGTAGACAATTAACCCAACCACAACCGGCGGCAGCCCCATCAAAGCATTGATGATTGAGATCACAAGACGGCGGTATTTAAACCGTTGCACGGCTAGAAAAGTACCAAAGGGCACGGCGATAGCTGATGCGATGATCAGGGCCGTTAGGCTGACCTGAAGCGAACGCAAACTAATCTCCCACAGCTCTGCGTCAAACGTCACGATCAAGTGCAACGCAGCCAACAGTCCTTGGGTAATATCGTTCATCGGCATCAGCACCTGCTGCGAATTCTAAATGCTTGGATACACGATTCTGCGAAACAAGAACAGGCGCGGAATGAACCGCGCCTGTTGGAAATTTGCAATGTTGGAAAGATTACTTCCAGCCAGCCACATCAAAAATCTTTTGTGCCGTCGGCAAGTTTTTCGCGACCGCACTTAAATCAACATCATCTGCTTTGAACAGACCCAATTGAGCAACCGACGGACTAAGTCCAACGCCTGCAACGGCCGGGTATTCATCATTGCCCGCAGAGAAGTATTGCTGCGCTTGATCAGACGCCAAGTACTCAAGAAACTTAACCGCATTCGAATGGTTTGGTGCGTTCTTGGCAACGCCAGCACCTGACAAGTTCATGTGGGCACCTTCGGTTTCCTGCGACGGGAAAACCCACCCAATCATATCAATGTCTGAAGTTACGCCTTTAACATCGCGGCGCAATGCGCGTGCAAAGTAATAGGTATTCGAGATCGAGATATCGCATTCGCCCGACACCAATCCACGCAACTGATCGGTATCACCGCCTTGTGGATCACGCGCGAAGTTTGCCACAAATCCTTTGGCCCACTCAGTTGCGGCCTCTTCCCCGTGATTTTCGATCACAGCGGACAACAACGTTTGTGAGTACACATTTGTCGAGGAACGGTGACACACCATTCCTTTATATTTCGGATCAGCCAGATCAAGATATGTCATGGGCGGATTGGAGATTTCATTCTTGTCATAGAAAATGATCCGTGCCCGCTGGGAAAAACCAAACCATTGGTTATCAGAGTCCTGCAATTTACTGGGAACCCGCACTTCCAATACGTCGCTGTTGGTTGCCTGCAAAACGCCCGCATTCTTGGCGCGTTCAAGACGGGAAGTATCAACCGTTATCAAAACATCGGCGGGTGAATTGGCACCCTCGGCCTGCATCCGTGCAATCAACTCGTCCGCTTTGCCTTCGATACGGTTGATCGTAATACCTGTTAGTTCGGTAAAATCAGAGTAAAGGCGTTCGTCTGTGTCGTAGTGGCGTGAAGAATACAGGTTCACCTCACCCTCAGCGAAGGATGCGGAAACGGTGGATGCTATCATCGTTGCGACGATTGCTGGGAATTTCAAATTTATGGACATGGTGCCCTCCAATATTAACTTACTGTTTTAGTCAGCTAAACGATTCCCAGCATAACACAAGGTTCTTGAGTAAATTAGTCGGAATTAAATTCTCACGTCAAGCTGACCGATCAAGCCGTCCGCCCGTTGAAGGTACCGACTTCGATATCTGCGTCCTCAAGCGTACCGCGCACCGAATTGGCAATCTGAACTGCGGTGGCCCCATCTCCATGCAAGCAAATCGTATCAATCGATGTTGGAATGTGCTTACCGCTTTCGGTTATTATCGCTTGGGCCTTAACCATCTCGACCATGCGTTTACCGGCGATAGCGGGATCGTGGATCACTGCACCCGGCTTGCTGCGATCAACAAGAGTCGCATCATCATTATATGCGCGATCCGCAAAGATCTCGCAGGCGTATGTGCACCCCAGAGATTGTACAGCTTTCACCTGTTCCGTCGCTGCCAAGACCATAATGATCAGATCAGGATCGACGGATAAGGCTGCCTCATAAAGCGCACGGGCCATCGCCTCGTCCTCGCAAGTCATATTAGACATGGCACCGTGTAACTTTAAGTGGCGGACCTTTGTACCAAGTGCGCGTGCCATTCCAAGGGAAGCACCCACTTGAACACGGATCGAATTTTGCAGCGAAATAATTGGGATGTGCATGCGGCGGCGTCCAAATCCCTGAAGGTCGGAAAAGCCCGGATGTGTGCCAATTCCAACGCCTTTGTCCCGCGCAAGGGCCATCGTTTCGGCCATCACATCAGGATCGCCCGCGTGAGCCCCACAGGCGATGTTGGCTGAGGTCACGATATTAAGCAGTGCCGCGTCATCACCCATTTTCCATGGTCCGAAACCTTCGCCCATATCTGCATTTAGATCGACGTAGGTCATAGTTTATTTCCTTCATCTAAAGGGGAAGCCGTCGCCGAAACCACACCACTGATCAATTGGTAACTTAGCAAATCTTGGATCGTAGACACATCGCGCAACAATGGCTTCACCATCTTCCGCAGCTTGTCGAGCACAGCATTAGCCCGTGTTTGGACCGCGGCACCCTCGTCAAATGTGAGAAGTTCAAAGGTGAACTTGCTACCAACAGGCGCTTGCGAAACTTTGCTAAGATCGGCAGGTAGTATGGTCCCGATACGGGGATACCCACCAGTCGTCTGGCATTCGTGCATTAATACAAATGGAGTGCCGTCTCCAGTGATCTGGATGTCACCCGCAATGATCACTTCGGATACGATGTTTAGCTGGCCGTTGGCTTTGAACCCATCACCATCGAAATCCATGCGGATGCCTTGGCGGTTACCACGTGGGTCACGTCGAAATTCAGTCTGGGTGAAACGCGTGAACGTTGGCGCATCAAATTTGTCGCTTTGCATACTGCGGACAAAGCGAATTTTCCCGCCATCCAATCGCTGCTCTGGAACCAGATGCAGACCAACATCCGTGCTTGTGTCCGTGCAGGTGTCTAATTGGTCCCCGACCTCCACCAACCGACCCAAACCTGCTGATAGATGGCTCCCGCGAGTCCCCAAGTACTTTGGGGTGTCAAAGCCGTTGCCTACGTGGAGGTATCCGAAATTCCCCCGCCGTGCGGTGCCGATGGTTAAGACACTACCTGCAGGCAAAAGGTGACTGGCATTCCACTGGACCGTCGAACCAGCGATCGAGGCATCCATAACAGCACCCGTCAGTGCGATGCGTGTATCAGCTGTTGCCTCGAACGAACCACCAATACCAACCATTTCTAGGGCGGCGCTTGTTGGCGCGTGTCCAAGCAAAGCGGCACCTTCATAAAGGGCCGTGGGGTCAGACGCCCCGCCCCGCGTTAACCCCGACGACATAAAACCCGCGCGGCCTAAATCTTGGATGGCAGCGGCGGGTCCAATGCTGCGGACAATCAAAGCAGCACTCATGTCAGCTCCTCAATTTGGGCACCGCCGTTGCCAGTTTGATCATGGGCCTCGATCCACGAAAATTCAGATTCACTCACCGGATCAAAAATCATCTCGTCCCCTGGCGACAATGGAAACGGGTGCTCAGAATTTGGGCGGAACGACAGGAAACCCGTGGCACCCACATGACGCCATCCTGTTGGTGTATCGAATGGGAACAGGCAAAACTGGCTGACCGCAGTCACCAACGAACCCGCCGGTACACTGGGTGTAATGTTAGTTTGTCTGGGGATATTCCAATGATCTGGCAAGGTTCCAAGATAAGGTTGGCCCGGGGCAAATCCGATTGTCAGCACCCGCATTGTGGTTGTTGATAATTCAGTGATCGCATTCTCGACTGACCGCCCTGCCAACTCAGCCGCTTCGGCCAATTGTGGTGCGCGATCTGTGCCAAACAATGTTGGAACACGCCAAAGCGTTCGACCCGATGGCAAGGGTGCGGACAGCCAATCTTGGCGCGCAATCAAATCTTGCAATCGCTCGATTATTGGCTCGGGTCGGTGCCTCGACAAGTCGATCCTCAGAAATGTTGAAACAAGTGTGGAATTGCTTTCCTCGACCTCGGACCACTCCAATGCAACCACGGCCGCACGAAATGCAATTGCCGCACGGTTGGCGGATTCAGACAACACCCCGGAAAAGGTTACAATAATGCCTGCCAGCCCCACAGTCTTGACCTGTGGCCATATATTCAAAGGGTCGGCGTGTTCGGTCATTGCGCAGTTTTTCATCCATGTAATGCCATCAGACTAGGGCGAGGTGTTGTGGGCCGCAAGCAAGGCTTGGCCAATCTTAACTAACCAGTTTAGAAACGTTTCAAACAGAAGGATTTTATTATGGCCAATCCACTTTTTGACAAACTATTTGCGCCTCATATCGGGTCAGCTGCGCCGTTTCTGTTTTTACCAAACGGAAAGCGTCTAAGTTACGGTGATTTTTTGACCACAGCCGCAAAGTTTGCAAGCGCCATACGCGACGCGGGATTGGAAGCTGGCGATCGTATGGCTGTCCAGATCGAAAAATCGCCAGAGGCTTTGGCAGTCTATGCTGCTTGCGCGATCACCGGCGTCATATTCCTTCCTTTAAACACAGCCTACGCCCCTGCCGAAGTATCCTACTTTTTAACAGACAGTGGTGCGCGATTGTTCCTGTGTGACCCCTCAGAATTTGAAGCACTGGCCCCAACGGCCCAAGCTGCTGGTACCAGTATTCTGACCTTGGGATCAGTCGGTGACGGCAGTTTCGCGGACTTGGCCAAGGCCATGTCACCGCAATTCAAAGTCGCGGAACGAAGCAAAGATGACCTTGCCGCTTTCCTTTATACGTCTGGCACAACAGGACGATCCAAAGGTGCGATGTTAAGTCAAGAAAACCTGTTGTCCAACGCGCAAGCTTTGGCCCAACTTTGGCAATTTAGTGAACGTGATACATTGCTTCATGCCTTGCCGATCTTTCACACGCATGGCCTATTTGTTGCCACGAATGTCACCTTGCTGGCTGGTGGCGCGATGATGTTCCTGCCAAAATTCGATGTCGATCAAATGATCTCGCACATGACTAGATGTAACACGATGATGGGCGTTCCTACGTTTTACACCCGACTGCTGGATCATCCGAAATTTGACGCAAACCTGACGCGGCACATGCGATTGTTCATCTCCGGATCAGCCCCAATGCTGTCTGAAACCCATACGTTGTTTGAGGGGCGCACTGGGCATAAGGTGCTAGAACGCTACGGTATGACTGAAACCAACATGAACACTTCCAATCCATATGAAGGTGAACGGCGGGCAGGCAGCGTGGGGTTCCCCCTTTCAGGCGTTGAACTCAAGATCACCGATCCAGATAGCGGCCTACCTGTCCCTCAGGGAGAGATTGGGGTGATCGAAGTGCGCGGAGCCAATGTATTCAAAGGTTACTGGAATATGCCTGAAAAAACGGCAGAAGAATTGCGTCCTGACGGCTTCTTTATCACTGGCGATTTAGCGCAAATGGATAAGGACGGATACGTCACAATCGTTGGACGCGGCAAAGATTTGATCATCTCTGGTGGGTTCAACATTTACCCTAAAGAAATCGAGATGATCTTGGACGACCAAACTGGCGTGCTTGAAAGCGCAATTATTTCCGTGCCACATGCAGACATGGGGGAAGCAGCATTGGCCATTCTTGTGCGCACAGGCGACGGCCCTGATGTGGATAGCATCAAGTCATTGATGAAACGCGATGTAGCACGTTTTAAACATCCGCGTGATTACATTATTGTCGATGAACTGCCCCGAAATACGATGGGAAAAGTACAAAAAAATATCATGCGCGATACCTATGCCGACTGGTTCGCATCAGGCACAGGGTCGCAGCCACTGATCCTCAAATGACACCTTGCTGACACCTGCCAATTCGGTAAGCCTGTGTAATTCAGCCTCAAATGCCTTTGTGCGCGCGGGTGTCCACTGCACACCCTTCTCTGGCCACAGAGCCCGAACATGAAGGGTGTCACGATCACGAAAGGCTTTCATGTCCACACGGCCAACAAGCCGATCCCGTTCCAGCAACGGGAAGACATAGTAGCCATATTTCCGCTTGGGTTCGGGCACAAACATCTCGACAGTATATTCAAACCCAAACAAACGCGCCGCACGTTTACGATCACGTAGCGCAGGATCAAACGGGCTAAGCACACGCAGCCTACTTGTCGGCGCAGCATTTATTGCAGGTTCATCTGGTAATGTTGGTCGTGCATAGGCAGGTTTCAAAACACCATCCGCCCCTTCAATGTGCACTTGCATGATTTCGCCGCGCGCTAATGCATCTAAACACCAAACCTTGGCTTCAGCTGGTGAGATGTGCGCCCAGAAGGCAGCGATTTCAGTATGCGTGGCAAACCCCAACCGATCCAAAGCACCATTGCAGCACCAATCAATTGTTTCTTCGATGTCAGGCGCATTCGCAGGTGCATGTATGTGCTGTTCCAGCACCCGTTCGGTCAGGTCATACCGTTTTTGAAACCCCTCGCGCCCCACGACGCACAAGGCACCAGTCCGCCACAAATATTCAAGTGCGGTTTTTGAAGGATGCCAGTCCCACCAACCGCCTGACCCACGTTTTTCGTCTTTACCCACATTGGACGAGGACAACGGCCCCTGCTCACGTATCTGATCCATGACCGCTTGAAGCTGACCCTCGAACCCATCACGACGCCAATTTTTCCACTGTTTTTGCAGTTTGATAGCATCCCGATCACGGCGCATTTGCCAATGGGGATAGAACTCCATCGGAATGACCGCGGCATCGTGGGTCCAATGTTCAAACAGGCCTCGGTCCTTTTCGTACAAGGTCTTAAGCGACCTGGGGAGATACCGTGCCTTACGTGTGAACAAGATCAAATCATGTGCACGTGCAACCGTATTGATACTGTCCAGCTGAACAAATCCAAGACTGTGGATCACATCACGCATATCGTCAGGCGTAGCACTTCCTTGGGGCGTATCCATCAAAAGATGGCGATCCATGAAAACCCGTCTGGCTCCGCGATTGTTTAGCGCAAATTCGGTCAACTCAAACTCGACGGTCACGGCGTAAAGTGTCACCATAACTTATTGTCGGGGTCAGTGTTCTGTGGATCGGGGCATCGTCTGTGTCTTCTGCATTGCGGTCCAGAATGATCTGCGCAGCGGCGCGCCCGATTTCAAGGCGACAAGCATCCATCGTGGCCAGCTTACGGGGGAGACCTTGCAGCAACTCAACATCGTTAAAACCCGCTAGTCCAATCTGGCCCGGGATATCAATCCCCTGATCCAGCAGGTGAAGTAGACCACCCGCACCAATCATGTCGTTTGAGTAATACAAGAAATCCAAGTCTGGATTGCGCTCCAACATCGCTTGGGTCATCTCGCGCCCCTTCGCCAAAGCGGAACCACCAGAATAAAACTCGCGCTCTTCGATCTCAATACCAGCCTTTGCAAGACCCTCGGTAAAACCCTCAAACCGCTTCCGCGCACGGTGATCCAATGGCATTTTGGTTCCCATAAACCCAATGTGTTCATAGCCCTGTTTTTGGATTGCTTTCGCCATTTCCATGCCAGCGCGTCGGTGGGAAATTCCAACCATTGAATCGACGGGACGGCCATCTGTATCCATAATTTCAACAACTGGAATACCCGCGTTGCGCATCATCGCACGTGTCGCGTCGGAATGTTCCAACCCCGCCATGATCACACCAGACGGACGCCACGACAGCATTTCGTACAAGACCTGTTCTTCTTTTTCGGGCATGTAATCCGTCACACCCACGACGGGTTGCAAAGGTGTGTCTTCAAATATTTGGTTAATACCCGTCAATACTTCTGGGAAGACCATGTTGGAAAGCGACGGAATCATAACGGCAACCAAATTCACACGTTGCGACGCCAAGGAACCCGCAATCTGGTTCGGCACATACCCAAGTTCCTTTGCAACAGCCAAAACACGCTTGCGGGTGGTTTCGCTGACATCGCCACGTTTGCGGAGCACCCGACTTACCGTCATTTCAGAAACCCCTGATGCCTCAGAGACATCGCGCAAGGTGAGTGGGCGCTTATTTGGTGTGTTCACTGCATATTTCCTGAAACTGTTGGATCATTGGTAGCGTAATCATACTACAAGTATCAAGTTCGCTGAATACGGCATGACAATCTTGCGATGGTGTACTAAATCATGTGTTAGTGGCTCCGTGGCTCAACTGGACAGAGCAGCCCCCTCCTAAGG
>TARA_B110000908_G_scaffold72242_1_pt1 | contig 11118 bp, 8 predicted proteins | sample TARA_B110000908 | Tara Oceans TARA_B110000908 (sample SAMEA4398067) | marine metagenome | biome: Polar Biome; feature: [DCM] deep chlorophyll maximum layer (ENVO:01000326); material: water (ENVO:00002006), including particulate matter (ENVO:01000060) such as... | depth 36 m
ATGCGCCATGGCTCATAGCATCGATTCCAGTAGATGGCCTTAATGTTGTGGCGAGCAGCAATATCAAATAAAATTTCGGCAGGGTTACCTTGATAGATTGAAAGCGCACCATGCAGTGAATTATTTAGCGAGTCTAGTGAGTGGTGCAGCCACCATTTACTTGCTGCACCCATAGCGTGTTCGCCGGAATGCTCATCATCTAAAATATAAATAGGCAAGACCTTGCTGTGCCTAGTCGCCAAGGTGAGGGCAGGATTATCCGACAAGCGTAAATCCTGCCGAAACCAATGGATGGCTATTGTGTCTATGATGGCAAAGACCCAGAGATTAAAAGAAATTAACCTTATATTACCTTAAAGTAGATGGCGATAAGAAAAAAGTTAGCTAAAAATAAGTCTTTTGGATTTAACCCCAAATAATTTTTCAGCCATTGATAAATCTATTTTTATAAAAGATAGTATCGGTGTATCAATAAAAGAGCGTATAAAATTTGATGAAATGGTTCAGCGGAGTAGTTATTTTTTTAGTTTTTGGGGCGACAAATACTATGGCGATAGAGGAGGCTGAATATAAGACTGTTCTCAGTGATCAGGACTTCGAGGTAAGGCGATATGAATCACATATTCTTGCTGAAACTATAGTCGGAGGAGATTTTGAAGATGCAGGCAGCGAAGCATTTGGCCAGCTTTTTAAATATATCTCTGGCAACAATACATCTCAGCAGAAGGTAAAAATGACTGCCCCTGTCGCTCAGAGCTTAGCAAATGAGAAGATTGATATGACAGCACCTGTCGGTCAGCAGTACAGGAAAAATAAGTGGGTTGTGAGTTTTATGATGCCGGCTGCTTATTTACTAAAAGAATTACCTGTGCCCAAAAATATCAACGTATCTTTGCGTCAAGTTCCCGCAAAATCTGTTGCCTCTATAAGGTATTCGGGTCTTTGGAGTGAAAAGAACTACCAGTATAACCTGAAGAAGCTAAAGAACTGGATTGCCAAACAGAGTTTTCAGGTGACTGGAGAGCCTATATGGGCGCGGTACAATTCTCCATATACGTTGTGGTTTATGAGGCGCAATGAAATTTTAATACCCATTAAGAGCTACTGAAACATAGTATATTTTAATTATTCAGGATGGATATTAACAGCTACCTAATTTCCGTATAGCAGTCTGCTCCAGGCATCACTGACTTGTTCTCGTGCAGTAGAATGCTCTAAAGATATTGAGAGGAGCGGCAATTTTTGTAGCTGAAGTCTATGCAGTTCTGAGCGGTAATTTATGTAGATTTTAGTCAGATTGTCTGCATCTTCGGGTGATATTACCTTATTATTTTTTAGGCATTCAAGAATCCTAATGTTGTCACTATAAAAGGCGAGATCAGAAAAATTATGGGCGTTAGATAAAACCAAAAATTGAACTATAAATTCGATATCAATAATCCCGCCTATATCATGCTTGATGTTAAAGGCAGCATTATCCGGTGCTATTTTTTCTAGTACTTTTGTTTTGTTCGCCCACCTCTTTGTTCTATTTTTTTCGTAGACTGTTTTTTCCCGCATCTTGTCACGCATCCGAGAAACATCATCTATGAGTTGTCTAGGGGCTCTTTTTTTACATAAGAGCCTAGATCTTATGTTGTCGAATTTTTTTGTTAATGTGGGTGAGCCAGCAACAGGTCTAGCTTTTACTAATGCTTGATGCTCCCATGTCCAGGCAGCATCAAGTTGGTATTTTTCAAATGCTATCAATGAAGACACAAGCATCCCTGAATTTCCTGATGGTCTGAGACGTACATCCACATCGTAAAGCACCCCAGAAGTTAAGCGAGCCGTTAAAATATGAATAATTTTTTGTCCTAATTTTATAAAAAATGTAGAATTATCAATTACTTGAATCCCATTTGTTGATTCATTTGGATTTGCATCATAAATAAATACCAAATCAAGATCTGAGTCGTGACCTAGCTCACTGCTACCAAGTTTTCCGTAGCCTACAATTAAAAATTCTGATTCTTTTTTGCAGTCTCCTGAAGGATGCCCGTAGCGTTCAATCATTTGACTCCAGCCAATTTCAACCGCATGGGTTAAGATTGTTTCTGCAAGAGAGGTAAGATAATCACTCACTTTAATCAACGGTAGTATTTCTGTAACTTCGCAGATGGCTACATGCAGGCTATGAGAAAGCTTAAAGTAGCGAAGTACTTCCATTTGTGTTTCTAGGTCATCAGAGTGAACTCTTAGCATGCGCTGTCTTAGTTCATCCATTAGTTCATCTTTATCGGGGAGACTATAAAGTGTTCGGTGATCTAATAGCTCATCTAATAGTGCAGGATTCGACGATAGCTGCTCTGCGATCCAGGGGCTTGCAGAGCAGAGCTGAAGAGTAGTGCTCAGTACTTTTGGGTTTTCTTTCAATAAAGCCAAGTATGCACTGCGACGCGCTACAGATTTGGTAAGGTGAAGGGCTCGACCTAATGTTTCTGTGCTATTTTCCAGTTGTGCACAACCAGAAATTAGGTCTGGCATCAAGATATCAAGTCGAGTTCTAGCCTCTGATGTCATGAATATAACTGATCGACTTTGTTGTAATTTTTTAATAAAAACAAGGGCTTCTTCTGGTTTCGTGTAGCCAAGTAATCCCAGTTCCAATATCGCATCCTGATCGGGGGCACATTGCCAGATATCTTGCGCCTGAAGGAAATTATTTTCCTCATCGCTACTTTCGGTTGATGTGGGCTCGTTAACGATAATCGATCCAAATAACTCCTCAACAGCAGAACGATGTTTTTCGAGGCAGCATACGAACTGATTCCAGTCATCAAATCCCATAAGGTATGAGACCTTGAGCTGCTCCAGCATCTTATCTGGAAGCATATGGGTTTGCAGGTCCTGTGACCCTTGTAAAATGTGCTCTATATTGCGCAAAAATGTATAGGCTTCATATAGTGTGTGGATATCAGAATCAGGCAGCAGGCATTCAGACTCTATAAGACCTGAAATAACCTTAAGCGATTGAGAGCGAAAGCGAGTATCGCGCCCACCATGAATGATTTGGAAAGACTGTACTACAAATTCGACCTCTCGAATTCCTCCAATACCGAGTTTTATATTGTTAGATATATCTTTACGCTGTACCTCTCGATTAATCAGAGTTTTCATATTACGCAATGATTCGAGAGTGCTGAAATCAATATATTTTCGATAGGTAAAAGGTCGCAACATAGACATTAGTTTAGACCCGGATAGATGGTCTCCAGCCACCACTCTCGCTTTAATCATAGCATAGCGCTCCCAGTCTCTACCTTGGGTTTGATAGTATTCCTCCATTGCATCAAAGCTGAGAGCTAAGCTCCCACTTTGACCATAAGGCCGTAAACGCATATCTACGCGAAATACAAAACCATCATCATTTTTAGAATCTAGTGCTTTGATGAGGCTTTGGCTTAGACGTATAAAAAATTCTTGATTGCTAATGCTATGCTTTTCACCCCTAGTTTCCCCATTTTCTGGATAAGCAAAAATGAGATCAATATCTGAAGAAATATTTAGCTCCCAGCCTCCCAGTTTTCCCATTCCTAGGATTATCATTTGTTGAGAATCACCATTGCAATTGAAAGGAGTTCCCCACGCATCACAAGCAATACGGTAAAGAAAGTCCAGCGCTTGCTGCAGGCACGCCTCAGCTAAAGAGGTCATATCAGCTGTAGTTTCCTCTAGATCTGCCTCTTTATTCAAATCTCGCCAGATAATACGAACTACCTCACGATTTCGAAATTGCCTTAATAGTCTAAATAAGTCATGTTCTGTAATGGCGCCATTTAGGTGCTTTGATAGACGGCTATCTATTTCGTGCGATTTATACGTTGTGTATAGGTCCCCAGAATCTACCAGCTGCTTCAACATAACTGGATTCTTACTGCACGACATGGCAATAAACTCACTACAGCCCCAGGCTCGCTTCAGGTGATAGGCAAAACTAGAATTATCGATAAGAAAAGACTTAAGCCATTGTGATTGCTCTGCAGTAGTTATATTTTCAAAGTGCTCCAAGCGCAAGCGCCACTGCTCGTCTATTAATGCTGGTATGTTTTGCTTGCTCATACTGAATTCCAAATTAACGCTCTTGATTAGATGTCCATGTTTAGTTGCTTAGTAAAAAACTACGTTACACGCCTAAAGCACTTATATACTAAACTGACAGCCACATATATACTGTATATTAATACAGTTATTGGTGATTTATGAAGCATTCAGGCAGCCCAGACATCTTTTTAAAAAAATATTTAAACTTATACTCAACTAAAATTTCAGCAGGATTTCCTAGCCCAGCCGATGATTACGTAGAAGCAAAATTAGACCTTAATGAGCATCTTGTAAAAACCCCTTCAGCTACTTTTTTTGCTAAGGCAGAGGGTGACTCTATGGTAGACAGAGGTATCTTTGATGGCGACTTATTAATAGTTGACAGATCTGTCGAAGCCAAGCATGGCAATATAATAGTAGCTGCTATTAATGGTGGCCTAACTTGCAAGCTTTTAGATAAAAAAAGTAAACGCTTGATCCCTGCAAATAAGCTTTATCGGCCAATAGTTATCTCAGAAGATACCGATTTCTCTGTTGAGGGTGTAGTTACCTATTCGATCAGGAAGCATAAATGTTTGCGCTAGTAGACTGTAATAGTTTTTATGCAAGTTGTGAGCAGGTATTTAGGCCTGACTTAAGAGGTAAACCTGTAGTTGTACTGTCAAATAATGATGGCTGCATTATTGCTCGCAATAAGGAAGCTAAGGCTTTAGGCGTAATCGCTTTGCAGCCTTATTTTAAAGCAGCTCCGCTGCTAAAGCAGCATAGTGTTAATATCTTTTCTAGCAATTATGAGTTGTATGCTGACTTATCTAATAGAATTATGGAAGTAGCATCTAGTTTTTCGCCAAATGTAGAAATTTACTCAATAGATGAGCTATTCCTGTCACTAGATGGCATGCATTACAATTTTAATGAGTATGCGCAAAAAATCAAAAAAACTATATGGCGCAATGTTAGGGTTCCTGTATCAGTTGGCATAGCTCCAACTAAAACGCTCTCTAAGGTAGCTAATCATGCGGCTAAAAAACATCTGGAGTTAAATGGTGTATGTGTTTTAGATACCCCTAATAAATGGCAGGCGGCACTTAAAACAATTTCTGTTAATGAGGTGTGGGGGGTAGGCAGCCGACTCACTGAGAGGCTTGCTGAACACGGTGTTGTTACCGCTTATGATCTGGCTCAAAAACCACCAGAAAGTATAAGAAAAATTTTCAGTATTAACCTGGAGAGAATTATAAGGGAGCTTAACGGCGAGTCTTGTATGTTTTTGGATGAGCAAAGAGAGCCCAAGCAGCAAATATTTTCCACAAGAACTTTTGGGCATCGCATCTATGAGCTCAGTGAATTGCAACAATCAGTGAGCACCTACGCAACAAGAGCCTGCGAAAAATTACGAAAACAAGAAAGCTTGGTGAAAATAGCGACTGTTTTCATCCAAACCAGTCGTTTTGACGAGATTAAATATCTAAGGTCTACCGTAGTCCCTATGCCTTACCCGACCAATGATACGGCGTTAGTTGTTAAAGAGGTGCTAAAAAGTGTTAGAGAATTATTTATTCAAGGGTTGCCCTATTACAAAGCAGGAGTTGGATTAGTTGATTTGGTGGATCAAAAAAATCAGCAAATGACGCTGTTTAATCATCATCAACCTAAAAGCAGAGGCAGGCTTATGGAGGTGATAGATCAGATAAACACCATAAAACCTAAAGCTATACAGCTGGCAAGTAACGGAGTTAGTCAAAAATGGAGCATGAAGAGACTTAAAAAGTCACCCTCATATACAACAAAATGGAGTGAACTCCCCGTCATAAAATAGCAGCAAGACTTAAGTGTAAGGAATTATACGTGTAGAAATTAGATGAGATAAAGGCAAAATTAGCCCTATTATTTTTTATAGCTGCTTAAATTAAATATTCTAGTTTTAAGTTCGTAATAGTTAGGTTTTGTCTAGCATTCAGGCTGAGCTATGATAAAGTGCCCGTTTTTCTTTCGGAGGCCGATATGTTTAGCCTGATCACCAGCAAAGAGTCCAATGTAAAAAATGACCTTCTCTCAGGGGTGACTGTCGCTTTGGCTCTAGTTCCTGAAGCCGTAGCTTTTGCTTTTGTGGCTGGAGTGGCGCCAATGGTAGGATTATATGCAGCTTTTATTATGGGCTTTGTAGCTGCTGTATTTGGCGGGCGACCCGGAATGATTTCTGGTGCTACAGGCGCTATGGCTGTTGTGGTAGTGGCGCTGGTAGCTAGCCATGGAGTGCAATATTTGTTTGCTGCAGTATTGTTGGCGGGCTTGTTGCAAATAATGTTCGGAGTCTTTCGGCTTGGTAAGTTTATTCGTTTGGTGCCATATCCAGTTATGTTGGGCTTTGTTAACGGCCTGGCAATTGTAATTTTTCTGGCTCAGCTTGGACAATTTAAGGTAGCTGGAGTTTCTGGGGGACTGGAATGGATGGAAGGCGTGCAGCTTTATAGTATGATGGGGCTGGTGGTGCTAACAATGGCAATTATCCACTTTCTGCCCAAGCTGACTACTGCCATACCAGCTTCATTGGTGGCTATTATTGTGGTGACACTAATGGTTCATGGGTTAGATATAGGTACTCGCTCTGTAATTGATTTTGTGCGTGACATGCTCCCACAGGCAGAGAGAGCATCTGCAAGCCTAGAAGGCAGCCTGCCAAGCTTCTCTTTTCCTATGGTGCCTTTTTCCTGGGAAACCCTGCAAATTATTATTCCTTATGCAGTAATTTTATCACTTGTGGGCTTAATCGAGTCTTTGCTGACCTTGTCTCTGATTGATGATCTAACCAGTACGCGTGGTCGCGGTAATCGTGAATGTACCGCCCAGGGGCTGGGTAATGTTGCCAATGGTTTTTTTGGTGGGATGGGTGGCTGCGCTATGATTGGCCAAAGTCTGATAAATATCAATTCTGGCGGCCGCGGCCGCCTATCAGGAATCGCTGCAGCATTAGTGCTGCTGATTTGTATTTTATTTTTCTCAAGTCTTATTGAAATGATCCCTCTGGCAGCATTGGTTGGGGTAATGTTTATGGTTGTGTTGGGAACATTTGAGTGGGCTTCTTTTCGTATATTTCAGGGTATGCAGAAAAGTGATGCTTTTATCTCCATCCTTGTGGCGTTAGTTACCGTATGTACTGATTTAGCAATTGCTGTAATTGTTGGTGTGATTGTCTCTGCCTTAGTATTTGCATGGGAGCATGCAAAGCATATCGCTGTCACGACGTATATAGATGAAGATGGCTGGAAGGTTTACGAGCTTGACGGCCCTATATTTTTTGGATCAGTAAGTAATTTCAAAGAACTTTTTTCACCAAATGACGACCCTGATGATGTGGTGATAGAGTTCAAAAAAGCTAGAGTGTCGGATTCTTCAGCTATTGAAGCGCTCCATGGTTTGGCGCATAAATATCAAAAATTAGGAAAGAAGTTGCATCTTCGTCATCTCAGTCAAGACTGCTTGCAACTGTTAGACGATGCTGCTCGATATGTAGAGATCAACATCAATGAAGACCCTCGCTATCAGGTTCCGTCCGATGTTTTCGACTAAGAGGCTGGTTTGGTTGTAATCAGTCCCAGTTGGCGGGTGCTTTGCGCGGTGCATGTTTCATTAAAAAATCCCATAACCAGCGTGGAATCAAGCGCATAATTATAGCCACATATCGCATTTGCCAAGGAAATATTATAAATTTCTTTCTGCATTTTATGGCTGTAGAGAATTTTTTAGCTGCAATTTCTGGAGCCATTAGGAAAGGCATGGGAAACTCATTTAAGTCTGTCATAGGCGTTTTAATGTACCCGGGAGCTATTGTTGTAACTGTTAGTCCATCACTGCTTAGCTCTACTCTTAAGCTTTCTAGGTAAGCAATAACGGCAGCTTTTGATGCGCTGTAAGCACCAGCTCCTGGTAAGCCTCTTATTCCAGCTACACTTGCTATCCCTACAAGACTCCCTTGTTTGAGTTGTTTCATAGCCAAAATAAAAGGCTGAAAAGTATTAACCATTCCAATTAAATTGATGTCAATTGTAGTCTTAAATTTTTCTATATCAGCCTTGCTTTCGGTAAGGGTGCCGGAGCTGACGCCCGCATTTGAGATTACTATATGTGGCGCGCCGCATTCGAGCATAAAGTCTTGAGCCGCCTTGTCCATGGCTAGCTGATCTCGAACATCAGCAACATAAATAAAAGTTGCTGTATTTAGTTCCTTTTTTAGAGAAAGTAATAAATCTCGACGCCTGGCGACCAGCCCTAAGATTGCCCCTTGGTGTGAATATTCATGCGCCAGCGACAGCCCAATGCCACTAGACGCGCCAGTAATAAATACTTTAAGTGCGGGCATCTAGCTACTCCTATTTTTGTTTACACCAGAATAAATTAATTGCTAACCCCAAAGGTCATGGGGATTAAAATTAGAGCACTTTATTGGATGGCCGTATAGTCATATCAGTACCACCCCGACCTATCATTATGAGCTTATTGTGCTTAAATATTGTCATATTATATCAATATATTACTTTATATTAATTATATAAGTATTTAAAAATAAACAAATAAATATTTATTTTCATAAATATTTATTTGCACTGGCATGCGCGCTATATTCTCTTCAATTTGCTGTTTTTTCTCTAGTTAGATTTTTTATTCATCCTAGGTAATTTACGTTGTATTCTTTTTCTTTATATGTAATATGAACGAAAGTTATATTTTATAAATTGAATTTTAATTGATTGAGTACGATGGAGGGGGTGATGGAGAATCAGTATGCATCTGAAATCTGGCCTCTAGCAGTTTATTTTGTCATGGTCATTATGCTTGTCGTGACTATGCTTGCATTATCCTGGGTACTTGGGCAACGACGTCGAGAGGCTGCAACTAACGATCCTTTTGAATCTGGAGTTGTTTCTGTTGGCGGATCACAAATACGCATATCTGTAGAGTTTTATTTAGTAGCCATTTTTTTTGTCATTTTTGATCTTGAAACCCTGTTTATCTTTGCTTGGGCGGTCGCCTTTTTTGAGCTGGGGTGGGAGGGGTATATCTCTATCTCTATATTTATTGGTGTGTTGGTTTTAGCTTTGGTCTACCAATGTCGTTCGGGTGCGCTTGAGTGGGGTAATAAGACCCGCACTGGACTGCGTGAAAATCAACGAAATATCGGAGAATCAATGTGAAGTGGAGCCTTACGTCGCCTGAAGACGAAAATGTTACCAGCCTTAGTGACGATTTTGTTGAAGAGCAAATTAAACGCAATGTGGCTTTCGCTAAACTAGAGGATCTTGTTGCTTGGGGTCGAGCGCACTCATTATGGCCGTTCAACTTTGGCCTTTCTTGTTGCTACGTGGAAATGGCTACTGCATTTACTAGCAGACACGATATTGCTCGATTTGGCTCAGAGGTTATCCGTGCGACTCCACGTCAGGCAGATTTAATGGTGATTTCGGGAACATGTTTTTTGAAGATGGCCCCTGTGATCCAGAGGCTTTACGAGCAATTGTTGGAGCCAAGGTGGATCATTTCAATGGGCTCCTGTGCCAATTCTGGAGGAATGTATGATATTTATTCTGTTGTTCAAGGAGTAGATAAATTTATACCAGTTGATGTATATGTCCCGGGTTGCCCGCCTCGACCTGAAGCGCTGATGCAGGGCTTAACAATGCTTCAAGAATCTATAGGTAAGGAGCGCCGACCTTTAAGCTGGGCTGCAGGAGACCAGAGTATTATTAAACCAGAACAAATCAGTATGCGAGATAAATTAACACCTGAACGGATTATGGCTACGGAGTTGAGGGAGCCGAAGGATACGTAAGGGCGTTTAGATTATTAAGGGGTAGTAATGCAGACAGCGGAAGCTATGGTCATAAATTTGGTCGAAAGTGCACTGTATCGAAAATTTGGCCAGGACTTATTTACTACCCAATTGTGTGCTGACAAAAAGCTAACCCTTTGGGTAGAACGCAGTTGTCTAATCGAAGTCCTAAGGTTCTTAAAGACATATTTTCCTATGCTTTACGATTTATTTGCTATAGACGAAAGAACTCGTATTCATCGTGACGGACAACCTAATTCAGACTTTACTGTTGTCTATCATCTGTTGTCGCTTGATACCAACGAAGATATGCGAATAAAGGTGGCTTTAAATGAGTCTGATATCGACCTCCCTACATCAATTGATGTTTGGCCAAATGCAAATTGGTATGAACGAGAAGCCTGGGATATGTTCGGCATCACCTTTTCTGGCCACCCAAATTTATTTCGCATTCTTTTGCCGCCTACATGGGAGGGTCACGCTCTCCGTAAAGATCACCCAGCCCGAGCTACAGAAATGGCCCCTTTTGAAATGGGTCCAGAGCGTGTTGCAAAAGAGCAGGAGGCATTAAAATTTCGGCCTGAAGACTGGGGTATGAAAAAATCTAATGACGACAATGAATACATGTTCCTTAACCTTGGACCCAATCATCCTAGCGTACACGGCGTATTTAGGATTATGTTGCAGTTAGATGGAGAGGTGATCGTGGACTCTGTCCCTGATATTGGTTACCACCATCGTGGCGCAGAAAAAATGGGCGAACGTCAAACTTGGCATACATACATACCCTATACAGATCGAATCGATTATCTCGGTGGTGTGATGAATAATCTAGCCTACGTTCAGTCGGTGGAGGTGCTGGCTGGAATAAAAGTTCCGGATCGCGCTCTGGTTATTCGAATCATGCTCTCCGAACTATTCCGTATATCTAGCCATTTGGTGTTTTATGGCACCTTTGTTCAGGATGTCGGCCAGATGTCGCCAGTTTTTTATATGTTTGCAGATCGAGAACGATTATTCGGAATTATTGAAGCAATTACTGGCGGCAGGATGCACCCCGCTTGGTTTCGAATTGGTGGAGTTTCTCAGGATCTACCTAATGGCTGGGAAGTCATGATCCGGACTTTTATAGACTCGATGCCGGCCCGCCTTGATCACTACGACAAGATGTCAATGCAAAATAAAATACTTAAGGACCGGACTGTAGG
>TARA_B110000908_G_scaffold49278_1_pt1 | contig 11106 bp, 4 predicted proteins | sample TARA_B110000908 | Tara Oceans TARA_B110000908 (sample SAMEA4398067) | marine metagenome | biome: Polar Biome; feature: [DCM] deep chlorophyll maximum layer (ENVO:01000326); material: water (ENVO:00002006), including particulate matter (ENVO:01000060) such as... | depth 36 m
GGGTGTTTCTGTTTGTTTCGATCTAAAACTTTGCTTTTCTATGACTGTTTTCGTTTTCTGAACTGACTCCATTTTAGAATTCTGTTGGATTATGATTCTAAAATCTTCCCAAACGATTGGAAGCAGTGTATCCCATTCCTTAAGATTTGCTGTTTTAGTATTGAAAAACTGGTTTTTAAAAGTTGATATGTTTTTAGGCTTTAAAGCCATATAAACAAGCTCTAACAGAGGTACAGCAATTTGTTGTATGGTGGTTTTCTGTTGGAGTGCTACCAATGCCTTTTCCCAGAGTTGTACCTGCAATATTCTCTTTTTTTGAGAGGAAGTCCGACGAGAGGGAATGAGGGTGTATAAGTGTTTGAGGTAGGAAACAACTGAAGAACCTTCTTGAAAGCGTTTTGAAACCAAACGAATTAGCGTTGCTTCTTTGCACAAAGAAGCCATTCGGGAAGACCATTTTTTCCAGTTGCGAAGCAGTTGAGCGTGGTACTTTGAGTTTTGATGTGCCCATTCTAAAAGAAATGTATCAATTGATACCTTCTCTTTTTCGGACTTGCTCCACCAGGGCAAATAGCCGTGTTCTAAATAATAAATAATGGTATCTTCTGTACTTTTTTGAAGGTTTTTATTGGACTGTGTCGTTTCTTTTTGGTTGCCAAATGTAGCAAGTTGGGCTATTAATTCTTTATCTACTTGCTTTTCAAAACGCTGTACAAGGGTATTAAGATTTGAAGGATCTACGGTTCCCAATTGAATATCTACACGGTCTAAATAAAGGGTTTTTCCTTTAAAATCAAATTGTTGCAACTTTTTCTCCAAAAGTGGCATCATTTTTTTTTCGAGCATCTGCTTTACCTCGTCTGTATAACGCCAGGCATCTTCCTTGCGAGTACAGGCTACCTGCAATCGTTGTTTTTTAATAATAACATCCATTTACACAGCGGCTTAATTCGTAACACTATATTTAGTGGTAAGCGCATTAAAAGTATTAATAAAATTTTGATGTGCTTCATTATATCGATTTTGTTTTTCAGAAATCGTAGGGTTGAGTAAATAATCCTTTTGTGCTTCTAGCCATTCCTTATAATGAGATTCAAATTGACTCAGGTCATAAAGATAAATCACCCAGAGGATGTTGACATAGACATGTGCTGGAGCTTCTGATTGAATAATATGGGTAAAATGTTCTCTATATCCTCTATTGTTAAAAGGGGGTGCCAATTTAGGGCAGATGATGGTTATCTGATTGGAATAAGAATCATTATCAAACATAAAAGAAGGGGTTAAAAAATGTAGGCTAAAATCATTTTTAGGGCGAAGTAGAATATGCTCAATCATATGAAAAGTACCCATATTATTTGTATCTATTCCTTGATACTGAGGAGTACCCTCTATGGTCCCGTGGTTGATACGTTCGCCTTTCTGGTTGTTAAACGTAATTGCACTTTGCAAGTTTTTTGCCTTCCATAACCCCATAAGATCGTCGTTTTTTTCTAGAGATGTATCTCTTGTATTTTCTATGATCTCGCTTCTAGAAAGTGCTTTGCCCCACAGCAGAAGTTGGGCAATGCCTCCTTTTAGTACGGCATTTTTGGTCGCATTATTCCCTAAAATTACCGTGGAATTTGCAAAAGAAGGGATTGTGTCTGACAAAGTGATGTCTTGGGTCTCATTGCCATTGATAAAAATGGTCGCAGTAGGAGTTGTTTGATCATAGCTTATAGCGAGTTGTACCCATTGATCACGTTGAATTGCATCATTTGGAATTGTAACCTGTGATTCGGTAGCTAATTTTACAAGAAGCTCAGTAGAATTATTGATTTCTAAGCGTATAATGTTTTCTAAGCTTATATTCTTTTGTATGTCAATAAGGGTGCTAGAATTACTATTCTTACTAGGAAGTACCCATAGCTCCAGCGTCCAAGAGGTTAACATATTATACGAGTCAAAATTAATAGAGACAGCATCAGTAAGCTCTTGCCCAAATTGTAGGTTTTTAGGGCTGTAAACAGTATTTCGCGTTGTATTGGAGATTGCCAGTTTTGCACGTACCCATTGTTCATAGCCAGTGACTTCTGAACCACTACCCCACATAGAGCTTCCCCAATAGTTAAACCCTTTTCCTCTCTGTTTGCTTAGTTGATCATAAGAACGTAGTAAATATTCTTTAGCAGCAATCGGCTCTTGTCCCATTACTTGTCCTGTATCTTGAAAATTTTCCAAATCGGTATATCCTTCTGAAAAGCGTGCCAATAGATGATCTAAAAACTGATGCCTCCTTTGCCTAAATTTTTCTGAATCGGAATCTTCTACTAAATTTTGTAATGTCTTAGTAAACTCTTCTTTATCTTCTATAAAATGATCCCAATCAGCCTGAGTTGCTCCATTATAGTGGCTTAATAATTCCCGGATTCCAGTAATTTCTCCCAATACTTGACTAAAATAAGTGTGTCGCTGCGGAGTGTAGGAAAAAAGACTGCCTACCTGCGAAAGTTGTGCGAGATAATTGCCCATCAACTGATCGAATAGCAACAAAAACCCTTGTAACTGTTTGCTTTGTGCAAGACGTTTTGGAGGAGTACTTGAAATGGGAGGTACATTGTTACCAACGCCATAGACTCTCGGGAGTTCCTCCTGTACTGATACATGTTCTATGATCGTCCTTTGAGTTCCCACAGGGATTTTTACGGAAGTTCTCGTATGAGTTGTTTGCTTTATATACTTATCTTTGAGATCATTATATTTATTTTTTACTTGTTCTATATCTATGACAAGCGTGTCCCCAGATTGACTTTCTTTAGTTTCAAAAATAACTTCTATTATAGAACCATCGATGTCTAAGATAGGTTGTATGTTTTCATCCAAACGAACAAAGCCTACATGACTCTGTGGTTTATTTTCCACTTTCACTAAAGGCTCATTTCCATAATCAATAGACAAAACAGTTTCCTCTTTTCCAGAAGACCACATGGCAGCCAGCATATCCGAAAAATAAATATTCCCTTCTTCTCTTATTTTTTGAATACTGGCCTCATTTAAAAATCCTTGTTCGAGTAAAGGTCCTTCATAGATTTCTTCTAACGGAATTTTCTTTTCTTGAAGATACTCTAGCGAGTCAAAGACTATTTTTGGATTGAGAAATTTGTAAATACGAAAGTAGATCTTCGCTAAGGTGGTATTGACATCAGCCTCTAAAGAAAGAATGACAGTCGCATGAATTGTTATCTCTTTTTTTTGAATTTTACATGCATCAACAAGGTCTTCGCAGAGATTGCGATCTCGCCTCAATAAAGATAATATATTGTCTTTTAGGTTTAGATTCTCTCGGATGCTTTCGAATTTCACCTTGTACAAACCACTTAGATTTATTTTATTATCGGTGGTGACTGAATTTTGAAGAGTGTTATTTGTTTTATCATAGTAAATTTCTATGTTTCCATCCATTACCTTATTAATCCATACATTCTGAATTTCATGTATGCCCAAAAGTTGTTTTTTGGTGTCTTCTAGAGTAAGGGGATGTGCAGGTAAAATAGCTTCTGCACGGAATAAACTTGGGGAAAATCCTTCTGTAGGATTGCTTGCCAAGAGATCTTCCATAGACAGGTTAGTGCGATAACTAAGATCTGTGAGGGCATAGACAAGAGATTCTAGTATGGTGATTCCCGGATCATGTGTATTGTAATCGGTCCAGGTCTCTCCTGCCAATTGCTCTATATATTCAAGGGCTTTTTTTCGAAGTACATCATAGTCTAGTGTTGATGTTTCTTCTTTAGAGATGGTGGTTTGCTCAGTCATATTTTTTAAATTGATTGATCGTTCCGTACTTGTTACGGAATTTTATTTGTTGTGTTGACTTCTGATTCTACAATGAATTTGTTCGTTTTTTAATCGCAGGGCGATAGCCAAGGGTTTAATTCCCCGAGGCTTGCCCCGTGGTAGTTGATTTGAAATGAATATCTGAAAGATCTCTCAAAACCTGTCACCCTGAATTTATTTCAGTGTCTATGCATCGTATTTCAGCTTTTGTCTTTTGAAGAGCAAGAAACAATGAGTGAAATATACTGCTGCTTTAAATACAATTTATGTCTATAAATTCTTTATTTTAAAAACTATTTGATCATTCATTATTTCCTTTTGTTGAGGCATTGACCTTTGTTTGCCCCATCCCTCTATAAGGGGTGTTCATTGTAAAAAGGCTGCTAAGGAGTGGTGTGACAAGCAGAAGTAAATCCCCATATACCTGCTTGCCTGAAGTGTGAAAAGTATGAAGAAGGACTCCTTAGCGAGCCATTAAGTATTGTTTATAACGATGATGCCGTGAATATTTTAGAGGCTTCCTCGGCCTGTCCGTCCCGTACGGCTTGTACCTGTGCACTCCCTTGGGTTTGTATCTTCGCAATCAAAGGTTGAACCTAAGCACAGGGTTGCGTACCTAAGGCGTTTAAAAGGGTGTTGACTTCTTCTAGGCTAAATGTTAAATTGATGTCTTTCATGGTGTATCATTTAAAAGGTAAATGGATTTATTTTTTAGTTTGTACAGAACATATTTTGTGTGTCAAGACTTACTTGTCACTCTAAGTTTGTTTCAGTATCTCATTTGTGATATTTACTTTTTAACTGAAATGAATACCTTAAGGGTTCTTTTAAACCTATCAACTTGATATTGAAACAAGTTCAGTGTGACAGGGTTTAGAAAGTTTACGTATTGTATTTTAGAAAAGTAAAATAAAACAAGCAATTGTATTTTTGCGTACAGACGGGTGACGTCTTTAATACAGCATTCTTCTTGATCGCATCTTTGTGCTTTTAATTTGTATAGAATATTTTTTGTATTAGCGAGTTGATTTGTTATTCCGTACTTGATACGGAATCTCCTTTGTTGTGTTTGCTTCTGATTCTATAGTGAATCTATTTCCTTTTTTAATCGCAGGGCGATAGCCAAGGGTTTAATTCCCCGAGGATTGCCTCGAAATGATTAAAATAGTTTCCTTTGAATACTTCGTGGGCTTGCCCCGAGGTAGTTGATTTCACAATTTTAAATATTTTACTTAATTATTACCTACACTTTATAAAGAGGAGTAGCCTTCATTTCTACAGGCTCTAGGGTGAGCACTCCCTCTACCTTTTTAACGCTTAGCAAGGGAAGGTGGGCGTTTTTCTTACATGCCTTACGCGTTTTTAACACGAATTTTGACAGGTTTTTACTGAGGTATACATGGTTCCACCAGTAGCTGTTTAGGTATTGTAATAGCATTTTTTTTCTGAGTTGATAGGTTTTATAGTGCTTCATGAGACCCAAATAAGCATTCATACGACTCAAAAAAGCCTGTTTTTCGTCTTTGGTAGGCGGTCTTAATGCGACTATTTGGTTGTGCTCTTGCATGGCTTTGTAAAAATTCCCTTTGGTACGATTGCCTATATAGATTCTACTGGGCTTAATAAACGTTCCCAAAAACTGGACTCCTCTGGTATAGTGTTGCAGGTACCTTTTTTTGGGATGCAAGGTTAGCTTTAGTTCTCTGCGGAGATATTCAGAAAGTATGGGAACCAACTGTTTTAGATAGGTCTTACTTTGATGTACAATGACAAAATCATCTACATACCTGCCGTAATAGCGAATACCAAGTGTCTTTTTAATAAAATGATCAAAATCATTCATATACAGGTTGGCAAAAACCTGACTGGTTAGGTTGCCAATGGGCAACCCGCAGTTGGGAGGACTCCTAAAAAGGCTTTTACTTTTAGGCAGCCCTTTCCAGTTACTAGTATGCCCTTGTATTGTACAGTTTTGCGTGGGCTTATTGCAAATAATTTTGTGACATATTTCTAAGATTAACTTCTTGTAGTTGCCTTGATAGTCTTGTGCCATAAATTTTTCTAAACGCTTAAACAATAGGTCTCTGTGTATGTGCATAAAAAATCCTTCAATGTCTAATTTTAAAATATAAGCATCTTGCGTGTAGTTTACGGAGCATTTGCGGATAAACTGGTTGACTCGCCTTATTCCATAGTGAGTACCTTTGCCCAAGCGACACGCATAACTATCTCGAATAAACTTCCGATTGAGATACGACTCTAGTTCATAGATCACCAGATGATGCACCACTCGATCTCTAAAGGCGGCAGCAAAAATCTCACGTTGTACTGGTTTGCGTACTATAAAGCAGGTAGCACTGCTGGGTTGGTATGTTCCCTGATTTAGCTCTTTCCATAATTGGATAAGCTGATTTTCAAAGTCTAGCTCAAAAGCAATCGCATTCTTGGAAGCGCGTTTGTTACGACGACATCTATGGTAAGCCTCAAAAACCGCTTCTAGAGGCAACCCCTTGTTTTGGATACTGTTTGCTTTGATGTTGTCTTCGGCGGCGAATAAAGATAATTGCATATGATCAAAAAATTAGTCTCTTTTTAAGATTGAATGCACATGATATTATACTGAGTTAAAGAGTACCTGAGGGATTCCCTCAGGTACTTGTAGGTGTGTTTAAAATCCCGAACAGCTCGAACCCGTTTGTTGTTGTTCTTGTTGTTGTTGTTCTGATTGCCATTGTTGAAATTCTGGTTCCACGCGTTGTTAGTGCCGTTCTCCGTAGAACTCCAGTAATTGGTATTCGCAAAACCGCCAACAGCCATTATAAAGGTGTGAAACTATCTGCAAGGTATCTTACAGATAGGGGAATAGCGTTTCTCTTTGCAAAGAAAATAGCTACGCCGTTAACTGCTCTTGTAAGCAGTCCCTTTATCGCTTTTAAACTAAAACCTGTACACTCACTGCCACCATAACAACAGCAACTCTGACCTTTTTAAGGCTGGCTGTTACGCCAGCCTGTAATTTGCTTTCCGATACGATCCATTAGCAAACTGATCTGTGCATGCTTTTTTATGGAAATGATTTTGAGGTCTGCACAAAGACGCATTTCTAATTTGAGCAACTCAAAATCATCTAAAAAAGCCTCTAGGTACTCCTTTTTATGTTGTGCCTTATTGGCACGATAAATACTTCTTGTAAGCACCAAAGCATCTCTTCTTGCCTCTTGCCCTAAAGAATATTTATACTCTTTAGGAAAATGCGCACTAAGCTGATAGATAAGAATTACTAAATCATATACATCTTTAAATACTGGTAAATCATAGTATAGTGCCACATTGTAAATATATACATCTTAGCTAAAAAACCCAAATAGTTATTTTCGCAACAGCATAGAGCCCACGCTTACCACTTTTTTCTTACCAATAGGCAATACCAACTAAAAATAAACAAGCAGACCCAAAAAATTTAACCGCTTCGCGGTAAATGGTTAAATTGATAAATAGTTAAAAAGCCCGAACAGCTCGAACCCGTACGTAGTTGCTCTTGAGGTTGCTGCTCTGACGGCCATTGTTGAAACCCTGGCTCCACGCTAAGTTCGTGTTGAACTCCGTAGAACTCCAGTGTGAGTCATCCTCAAAACCGCCAACACTTTTTTTGTGCAAATTCTCGTACATCAAATTAAGTTCGTGTTTAGTAGGTAATCGCCAATCTGTATACATTTCTTCAGCAAAACTACCCCTATAATCAGTAGTATCAAAAGTAGTACTTAAATCATCGCAATATGTAATTGCTTCGCTCCAAGTCAGTCTTGTTGAATCAGCTTCAGATCGCTCTTCACAAACCAGTCCAGGAGCAAAAATAATACCTCCATATTTTTTTTCACCTATCTTGATCTTGGGAAGAAGAAGATCTTTTATCTCATCCACCTCATCATCTACAACTTTGATGTTTTCGGCCAGGGTACCTAAAGCAGTTAGGACACCTCCAAAAAGTAACTTGATACTATTTTTAAAATTAGATATATCCGGAAGTTGATTTAGTCGAGGTTTATTAATGCCTCTCTTGTAATCCGAATCATTTGCTCCAGTAGCTTCAGCAGCTATATCAGTAGCTATCTTATTGTTTGTTCTCGATGCTTCAGCAGCTATATCAGTAGCTATCTTATCGTTTGTTCTCGTTGCTTCAGCAGCTATATCAGTAGCTATCTTACTGTCTACTCCTATTAATTCATCTACAGTTACAGTTCCTTTTGCAGATTTAAGTGTTATATTACCAGCAGATTCAAGTGTTAGATCACCAATTGATGTGTTAATCTTACCAACTCCAGAAACACCTACTTGAATATTTTCTGCAACTAATTTAGAAACGCTCGTATCTCCTGTGACATCCAAAGTTCCGCCAAGGGAGGTATTTCCAACCACTTCTAACTTCGCCTCCGGACTTGGCGTGGTTCCAATGCCTACGTTGCCTTCTTTATCAATGGTTAAGACTGGGGCGGAATCAATATTTTGAATGTTTAAAAGATCACTCGTTGCATAAACACTTATTTCCGTAGCATTTTTTACAAGTGCTCTGTTGAGTCTAAGATGTGTTGCATTTGTGCCTTTAGCGACAATGTAGATATTGCCATCAATCTCAACATTATCACCGACAGAAATCTCATTTAAAAAGTCTGTACCTGAACCAATGAGTTCACATACATAAATATCCTCACCAGTAATAGCACTTGAAAAGTTAGAGTCAAGGGTAAGCGAAGTGTCATCTTTAACCGTATCTATGGTACAGGTACCATCACCAATCTTTATTGTCTGACCGTCACTCAGTTCAGAATTAAAAAGGGTTCCCGTACCATTTAGTGTATTACTGCCATTTGCTCCATCAACAGTTCCTGTAAGTTTTTTGTCGTAAGTGTCTTTGTTTCCAGACACGGTTCCTGAAATGAGGGTGGGGGTAATGTTTACACTACCGCTTAACTGGGTTGTACCTTTAACGTGAAGTTTCGCCGAAGGAGAGGTACCATATGCCAGCCCAATTCCTATGTCCTCGTTCTCCACAGTAATATTTGCATCTTCTTTATTGATTGAAGAGTCAATAAGATCTTCAAAATTACTTTCTTTGGGCCTCTTCCCAGTTTCAAAATATTTTTTTAATGCTGCTTTGTCTTTAATTGCCATGATTTGCTATTTTAAATATGATTTGATTTTTTTGTTTTAAAAAGTTAGTTACAGCATTTATAACTTGAAAATGCTGCAAGTTTCTTTCTAGTTGGTCATCATGTTTGAGTCGTTCCGACTTTTTATCACTTAAAAAATGATTAAACGCTATTTCTCGCCTTGTTACTGTCTTCTTTTTCAGAACTTTTGGAAACGCTTGTGATATTGTGTGTATCGGCGGTTACAAAAATAGACCGTTCTGATTGTACTTTTATAATAGGTTGATGTTCGACAGAATAGACTCCTGCAATTCGAAAATCAAACTTTCCTTTCTTACCAGCTACAATTCTCATATCACCAATTCCCTGAGTGATGACGTTCACTTCTTGTTGTGTAATATTGAACTGGTTCACATGACTGATATAGGGTCTATTTTCTATGTACAATAAGATTTGTGAACGGTATAGAACATCGCTAAATGTGATGGAGTTTTCGTCTTCATAGGCCCAAGGCGATAATAATTTTTTCAGATCTTCATTGAGTTGTTTCTTATATTGTCCTACCCTTAATTGGTCTATAAAACCTACCTTACAGTAAATCATTAGGGTCTCATACAAAGGATTGGCAACTTGTACAGTGGTATGTGGAGAGGTTTTTGAAGATATATACTCTTGAATTTTTAACAAATCTGTTTGACTCGCTTTGGGCTGATACCGATTGCCTAACTGATAACTTATGGTTTTGGGGATAACAACCAGTGTAAGATAACCTGCGCGTAGTTCTCCATGTTCATCGGTATTTCTGATACATTTTACACGATGTATTTGAGGAAATTGTTCTAAGACAAGCCTTTCATAATCCCAAGGGGTAATGGCTCTATTTTTATGTCTAAGTCGTTCGCTGACTCGCGTGTAGTAACTGGATTCACTTTCGCTGCTTCTTCCACCAAAAGAGGGATAGGCTTGTATGACTTCACTAATATTGGCGTTCTCATGAACCAGTTCTGTAATAGACGCTGCAGGGAGGGAAGTAACCAAATGGCTCAAATCATTTTCTTGATTGACAAAGGTAGCCGACCCCACTTGTGTCGTGATGGACATGATTTTTTCAATCTCTTCAGTATTTCGATTGGTTTTTATTTGTATCCATTTGAGACCCGAGGGCATTAAATGATGATTTCCATCTTGAGCGTCGTCTGGTAAGGTGATTTTAACCAATCCAGAATGTTTAAATCCGTCCGTTCCATCATGAAGCAACTGCTTTTCTCCGAAAGGAATCCAACTATTTTCTTTTAAGTAACACCATTCTATGATTTTTTCATCTGAAGTGTGGGTTGTATTTACATATCCTTCAGTCATTTTAATCAATAAACTCACAGATTGCCCCATGGCTAAATTTTCAAACCCCATGTATAAATTCCCATTAGAATCACTGCCATCTTCTAGCGTATATTGAGCTAGGAGTGGCTCTAGCTGATCGATTTCTTTATGCCCAAAAGGACCTATCTGATAGCATTTACTTTCTGAGGGACTACTAGTATTAAGACTGATGGTTTCTTGAGCGGTGTAATCTAATGAGAATTTTTTCAAGATAGGCTCATAAGGTTCTTTGGGTAAGGGTATCGGAGGGATTTCTGGACCAATAAAAGGAATCGATAATCTGTCAGCTACAGGCACTGTTTGATTATGCGCCTCAACTACGTTTTGTTTGTTTTCTGCGATGATACGCTCCGAGAGGATGGTATTGTTACTTTGTGTAATTGTTGAAAACACCTCAGGGTATTCTTCATAACCAAAAGCACTAAAAGGTTGTTGTCCTCCTATGGACGTTGGATTGCTTAATGAGAGTCTTAGAAATCCATTGCGACTGTTTAGAGTAAAGTTAGACGTATCTAATTCCTTTTTCTGAGCTGAAGTAAGTCCTGTTAGTCCGCTAGGAAAATGAAACTCAGCGGCATTTGTAGTACTTGCATCTATTGTGTTAAAAAGAGGAATTGCTGTGTTACTTTTAGTAGATTGCCAGATCCCTTGATCTAAGATATGAACCTCTGCTTTAAAGCTGTCATTGGCTATCAAACTAAACGTTGATTGAACGGTGTCTACCTCCGTTTTTGCTGCTGTGATTGCATCTGTGATTGCA
>TARA_B110000908_G_scaffold2358_1_pt1 | contig 11089 bp, 12 predicted proteins | sample TARA_B110000908 | Tara Oceans TARA_B110000908 (sample SAMEA4398067) | marine metagenome | biome: Polar Biome; feature: [DCM] deep chlorophyll maximum layer (ENVO:01000326); material: water (ENVO:00002006), including particulate matter (ENVO:01000060) such as... | depth 36 m
GGTGCTTATGCCGTCTTACCCTATATCTTTCAGGGTGCGACAATTGATTACAACTGGGCGACACCACAACAGATGATGGATGGTCTAGCACTAGGTGAAACCACACCCGGGCCATTGATTATGATTGTTGCTTTCGTCGGGTTTCTTGGCGGCTATGTGAATGAATTATTTGGTCCTGATCAGTTATTCCTTGCAGGTGCAGTAGCCGCTTCATTGGTCACTTGGTTTACCTTTGTACCTTCATTTGTCTTTATCTTTGCCGGTGGGCCCTTTATTGAGACCACACATGGTAACCTCAAATTTACCGCTGCTCTAACAGCGATAACCGCAGCAGTTGTCGGTGTAATTTTAAATTTAGCAGTCTTCTTTGCATACCATATGCTTTGGCCGCAGGGTTTTAATGAGGCGATAGATATTACTTCATTGTGCATAAGCCTTCTTGCGATGCTGGGTCTATTTTATTTCAAGCTAAACATCATGCTGGTTATTTTGCTCAGTGCTATTATAGGTGTGACACTTGAATTGCTTGCCTAATTTAGAAGGGATCCACCGGCCTAGATCAAAAGTGAAAAAAAGGCCTAGAATTATCACTGTGCTGACCCTTGATAATGTACAATAACTTCTTAAATTAATTTAACTTAATAAATTATTGTTATTGTTTTCACTTACTTACTTATTGCTCAATGAATTATCTGAAATATTTGCTTGTTCTCTCATTATTGCCAGTTGCCTCTATTCTTCACGCACAAGATCCAACGAAGAATGGATCAAATAAATTTTCTCTGCATACGCTGTCGTTTGTTCATCATCTAAGTCGTTCAAATGATACTGTTGAGGGATTCTCTAATCAGCTTAGTATGCTTTCAATGGCGCTGTCGGAAGAAAGATTTTTTGACGATGCAATAATGGGAACCTTAATCCATAGTGGTGGAAAGCGCTGTCTTGTCTTAGGCGCTAGAAAAAACTGGCAGCATTTCAGTGACCGGCTTTCTTTTACTGGAAGCTATGCCTATGTCGGTGAAGCGCCGAGTGATCTATTTAATGATTGTGGGGATAATAGTGTATATGAAGATATTAAAGATATGACGGGGGTTGGCTTTGCGCCTTATATTTACCATGGCTTTGAATACGATCTTAATCAAAACATATCTTTACACGGTGGATTTACACTTATTAATATACTCAGTGCTAATCTAGAATATTCTTGGTAATTCAGATCAGCAGTTAACAAAGCATATATTTATAACTGGTTTTCCTATTAATCTCTGCGTAGACGTTCTGATGTCGCAATAGGCGTTGGATAGCGAAATACAATGAGATAGGAAGAGACAATGAACGTTAGCAGGGTTGCTAGCTGGATTAACTGCGATGCGGCCTGTCCAATCACTCCAACCTGTAATGCCAGTGCACCGAGTAAAATCGAAAACTCACTGAGTTGTCCAACTCTGAATCCAACTTCTTTAGAGGTCTCCACATCCTCACCTGATAGCTGTAATAGCGTTTTAAAGATAATGGGTTTAATACCTAATGCGAATACAGCCAAGATTGACGCTGGAATTAGAATGTCACCTAGTTGGCTGATATTAAAGCTAGCACCAATCGTAAAGAAGAAGATAATGAGGAAAAAGTCACGCAATGGCTTCAATCTCTCAGCAATGAATTGTGAGATTGGACCACTAGCAATAGCGACACCGGCGATAAATGCACCAATCTCATGAGACAGTCCCATTGTCTTTGCTAATTCAGCAAGTCCCAAACACCAGGCAATAGCTAATAAGAAAACATACTCTAAGATAGTATCAAAGCGTAGAAATAGCCTTTGTAGGACGTATTTCTCAGAGAGATAGGCGACCAATATTATAGTTGGAAATGAGATTAATAAAGTTAGCAGGTGTTGTTGTGCACTGAGGTCATTGGCACCGATTTGTCCTTGAGTATGCAAGAACATGAGTAGCCCAATAGCAATTATATCTTGCAGTAATAAAATACTAATAATGATCTCACCGGTATGACGGTGATGCAGTACGGTAGTCGGTAACAGCTTGAGGCCAATAATAGTGCTTGAAAATATACTGCTGGCTGCAATCACTAACGATTCGATGTTACTAAAGCCAAAACTAATAGCAATGACATAGCCAAAGCCAGCAAATAGTAATGAGCTTGCAACCACTAAGATGGTTGAACTCTTGAGTAAGTGAATCAGCTTTTGCGGGTTTAGATTAAGGCCTAATAAAAAAAGCAGGAACATGATGCCTATATCAGAGATCTGTTGTAGAAAGCCTGCATCAGGGATGAGATTAAAGCCAGATTGACCCAGCACAAGGCCAATTGCAATGTAAGCAACGAGAAGCGTTTGACGTGCATATAAGGCAACGGTTGCTAATACTGCTGCACCAGTAAATATTAAAAAGATCGTATAGATAATATGTTCAGAATGCATTATTTTTTGCTGCCTTCAATGGTCTTCATGACTGGTCTATCTCGATCAGCTCCAGCCAATGCCTTACTGGTGTCTGCGTGCCTTTCTGCAAATGTAGCATACAGCCTATGTTAGCACTGGCAATGAGTTCAACAGGGACTGCCTCTAGTTGTTCTAACTTATCTTGGCGCAATTTTTTAGCCATTTCACTGTGCAATATCGAATAAGTCCCCGCTGAACCGCAGCATAGATGACGGTCTTTGAAAGTTTGTAACTGATAACCCACTCGAATTAGGATTTGCTCAGCATGGTGATCTAACTGCTGCGCATGTTGCAAAGTGCAGGGCGGATGAAAAACTATGTTTTTCAATGCGGACTGACTTTTACGCAGGGGCAGCTGACTTAATATCTCGGCGGCATCTAGGCTATGTTTTGCCACTATTTTTGCCTTCTCAGCATAGTTGATGTCATCAATAAGTAAGCGTGGGTAATCCTGAATCATAGCGCCGCAGCCACTGGCAGTCATGATAATAGCCTCACAGCCATTTTCTATCTGTGTGTACCAATTATCGATATTACTCTTAATGCGTTGCAGTGATTTACTCTCAGCATCGTTATGGTATTCAATGGCACCACAACAGTGATTATAGCTATCAATCTGACTACTGATGTCGGCACGATCTAAAAGCTGTTGTAATTTCTCAGCAATACTCGGTGCAGCAACCGACTGCACACAGCCTTTTAGTATGAGATACCTAGGGTTTTTTGCTTTTGTAGTGCTTATATAGGTCGGCTTTTGAGTAATGTTTGGTGTTAGTTTCAGCTGTCGTGCCAGCCAATAGAAAGGCTTTAATAGTCGTGGCCGAGTAAGCACAAAGCAGAGTGAATTGCGCAGTGTTTTAGGCCACCATCTGCGCGGTACACGCTGCAATATAATTTTTTTACCAAAATCAATCAGCTCACGATATTCAACACCTGAGGGACAGCTTGTCTCGCAATTAAGACAGGATAGGCAACTATCTAAATGTTGCAGACTCGCACTGCTGACAGTTTGATCCTCAAGTGCTTCCTTAATCAGATAAATACGACCACGTGGGCCATCGAGTTCATTGCCGGTGACTTGATGTGTCGGACAGCTGGCATTACAAAAACCACAGTGCACACACCTGCGCATAATGTCATTAATTCTTTGCCCTTTAGCCGTCGCAAGGAATGAGTCGCTAAAATTAGTCTGCATTGTTTAACACCATGAATACAGGCGTCCTGGGTTTAAGATTTTTTTCGGATCAAAGGCAAGCTTGAGTCGCTGGTGCAACTGCTGCAATGCAGGCTCTAAGCTTCCCATGGGTTCATTAAAGGTCGTTTTATCACCACGAAATAACTGTAGCTGACCACCTTGTTTTTTTACAATCTGAGCAAGCGCTGTTGCACTCAATGAGTCATCTTCATTTTCTGCATACCAACGTAAGGCGCCTCCCCATTCATATATAGTCTTTGCTGGTAAGCCTAAATCTGCCTGATCAGCAGCTAAGTTTATCCGCCACAGTCTTTTCGCTTGCGCAAAAACATCACGTTTTTGTTCACAAACAGATTGCCAAAAGTCTTCAGCATCAGTGACTTCCTCAGCGCTCAATTCAAGTTTTAATTTATTGAGGAAATCGCTATTACCTGAAAAGCGCACATAAAGTTTGCCATCTTCTAGGTAGCTAGCACTCAGGGGTAAGGAGCGTCGCTGCCAATCAGCTTCAAAGTCTTGCAGGTCTTTTAGACTGGCCTCAAAGCATAGGCTTAATTCTGCTTCTGGCTGCGGCATCACACGCAGGGATATTTTTGTCATCACACCGAGTGTGCCAAAGGCACCAGACATAAGGCGTGCTGCATCATAGCCGGCAACATTTTTCATTACTTGCCCACCAAAGCGAAGCGCTTGGCCTTTACCATTGATAATTTCCGCACCCAAGACACTGTCTCGTAAGGCGCCACGATAGGCGCGGGCAGGACCAGATAGACCTGAGGCAACCATGCCACCAAGTGTTGCGGCGTCACCATAGCTAGGAGGTTCAAAGGCAAACATCTGTTGTTTTTCCGCTAACACCTGTTTTAAGACCTTCAACGGAGTACCAGCATAAGCCGTGATATAAAGCTCTGTGGGTTCGTAATCAACAATACCGTCGAGCTTATCTAAGCAGAGGTCATCTGCTGTGATATCTCGTGCATAGAAGGCTTTACTGTCACCACCACGGATACGCAAGGCTGTGCCATCTTGGTAGGCTTGACTGATGTTTTCGATGAGTTCTTTAATACGAGTAGTCATGAATAATACTAGCGCTAAAAGCGCGGTAGATCTTTAAAGGGTAACTCACCGGCATGCACATGCATGGCGCCAAATTCAGCGCATCGTTGTAAGGTCGGTATGGCTTTGCCTGGGTTCAATAAAGAGCTTTCATCAAAGGCGGCTTTGATAGCCATGAATTGTTCTAGTTCATCTTGATTAAACTGTACACACATCTGGTTAAGCTTCTCGATACCGACACCATGTTCACCAGTAATGGTGCCACCTACAGCAACGCAGAGCTCAAGAATCTTAGCGCCGATGGCTTCAGCTTTTTCTAAATCCCCACGTTGATTTGCGTCATACATAATTAAGGGATGGAGATTACCATCACCGGCATGAAAGACGTTAGCTACCGCTAAGCCATGCTCCTTTGAAAATTGACTGATTGCACCGAGCACGGTTGCTAAATGTTTACGTGGAATGGTGCCATCCATACACAGGTAGTCTGGTGCCAGCTGACCAATAGCAGGGAAGGCCGCTTTACGCCCTTTCCATAGCAGGGCTTGCTCAGCTTCGTTTTCTGCCACTTGAGTGGAGGTCGCCGCATTATCTAAACAGGCCTGCTTAACCTTGTTTAGATCACTCTCTAGAGCTTCACTATGGCCATCTAGCTCACACAGTAGAATGGCAGCAGCATCTGTCGGATAACCCGGCTGACAGAAGTTCTCAGTCGCTTGGATTACGGCCTGATCCATCATCTCGAGACCAGCAGGAATAACGCCTTTAGCAATAATCTCTGCAACCGCATTGCCGGCATCTTCAATACGCGTGAAGGCTGCCATCAATACCTGTTTTTGTGGTGGTATCGTTAATAGGCGAAGTTTTGCCTCTAATACAATGCCAAGCATGCCCTCAGAGCCATTCAGCAAGGCGAGTAGGTCATAACCCGAATGTTCAAAGTGATGGCTACCAATCGTAATTATCTCGGCATCACTGCTCAAGAAAGTAACCTCCATGACATTATGCACGGTTAGACCGTACTTCAGACAATGTACGCCCCCAGAATTCTCAGCGATATTGCCACCAATAGTGCAGGCAATCTGAGAGGAGGGGTCCGGTGCATAATAGAGGTTATAGGCTTTTGCCGCCTCTGAAATGGCAGCATTGCGAACACCGGGCTCAACCCGTGCATAGCCCTGACTGGGGTTGATCTCTAAAATTTGATTAAGCTTACTCAGATTTAAAAGCACGCCTTGCGCAATGGGATGAGCACCCCCTGATAAGCCGGTGCCAGCACCACGCGTAACGATCGGTATATTGTGCTGACGACAACGTTGCACACAGGCAATAATCTGGGCCTGATTTTCCGGCATGAGCACCGCTAATGGCAGTGTTTTATAGGCGGTATAACCATCACATTCATAGGGTTTCATGGTTTCTGTGGTAGAGAGGATGTTATCTCGCGGTAAACAATCTGCGAATAACTCGGGAATCTGGGTAGAATGCGTCATAAGGCGTTAAAATTCGTCATGTTCATTCATTATAAACGAAGCGTAGGACTTGTATGCTCTTGATCTGGATTGCAGTCGGTGGTGGCCTAGGCTCTGTACTACGTTATCTTATGGTGACACGGGTAGATCAGTGGAATGCAGGGGCTTTCCCCATTGGTGTTCTCAGCGTTAATGCACTGGGTTCGTTTTTGATTGGTTTAATTGCCATACAGCTGACGCAACAGTCTTATTTGCAGCCAGAATTACGTGCCAGTTTAGTCGTTGGACTACTCGGTGGATTCACCACATTTTCAACTTTTTCATACAATAGCCTACAGCTCATCCTTGAGGGTGAATATATGAGTGCCTTACTGAATGTTGTACTCAGTGTGCTGGTCTGTATTATGGCTGCCGGAGCCGGTCTTATGCTGGCTAAATCCTTTTCTGTTTAAAACTACTTTTGATACGCTATGTTAGATCCAAAATTATTACGTAATGAGCTTGAAACTACGGCTGAACGCCTTGAAATTAAGGGTTATACACTAGATCAGGCGCTCTTTAATCAACTTGAAGATCAACGCAAAACCCTGCAAGTAGAAACACAGGAGCTGCAGCAAGAGCGCAACCAAAAATCGAAAGAGATAGGCATGGCCAAAGGCCGTGGTGAAGATATTGAGCCGCTGAAGAAAGCAGTTGATCAATTGGGTGGCGATTTAAAAGAAAAAGAACAGGCTCTTCAAGTAGTACAGCAACAGCTCAATGATATTCTGCTAGGTATGCCGAATCTGCCTGATCAATCCGTACCTAAAGGCAAGGATGAAAGTGATAATGAAGAAGTCCGTCGCTGGGGTGAAATTAAGACTTTTGACTTTGACGTTAAAGATCATGTTGAATTAGGTGAAAAACTGAATCTGTTAGATTTTGAAACAGCAGCAAAACTCACGGGTTCACGCTTTGCAGTGATGCATGGTGATCTAGCAACACTGCACCGTGCATTAGCGCAGTTGATGTTGGATATGCACACGCGCTCTCATGGATATGCAGAAGTTAATGTCCCTTTCATCGTCAACAGCGATAGTTTACGTGGCACTGGCCAGCTACCTAAATTTAAGGAAGATTTGTTTCCCTTAGAGTGTGACAGTGACTATTACCTGATACCTACCGCTGAGGTGCCCGTGACTAATCTTTGGCGTGACCAAATAGCTAAAGCTGAACAACTCCCTCTGAAATATGTCGCACATACTCCGTGCTTTCGTTCAGAAGCGGGTTCCTATGGCAAAGACACACGAGGCATGATTCGCCAACATCAATTTGAAAAGGTTGAGATGGTGCAATTAGTTCATCCTGAAAAATCATGGCAGGCTCTTGAAGAAATTGTTAATCAAGCTGAAGCGGTATTACAGGCTTTAGAGTTACCTTATCGCGTGGTTAATCTATGTGGTGGTGATCTTGGTTTTTCTGCAGCCAAGACCTATGACATTGAAGTATGGTTGCCAGCACAACAGACCTATCGTGAGATTTCTTCTTGTAGTAACTTCCTCGATTTTCAAACTCGCCGTATGCAGGCGCGTTGGCGTGAGCAAGACCAAAAACCACAATTGATGCACAGTTTGAATGGTTCAGGATTGGCAGTTGGTAGGACCTTAGTCGCTGTTTTGGAAAACTATCAAAATGCAGATGGCAGTATTACCGTGCCAGAAGTACTGCGTCATTATATGCGTGGCATTGATTGTTTGAGTAAACAGTAATCACTGCTTAGGAGAATTACGAAGTATAAAAAAGCCCACATGGTTTGGGACATGTAGGCTTAGAAACTCGATCGTTAGAAGCGAGTTTTGGGGACAAACTATCTCTATGTGAGATTGTCTGCGAACACAAGTAATTACCCCTGTTAAGTATTTAACTTATTGATATGATTAATAATATATACTTTAAAGCGTGAAATAATATGAATTTAATTGGTAAAAGAAATGGAACAATTAAAGCGTAATTTTGTCCGCACTGGAAAAGTGGAATGGATCGGTTTAAGGCCTGCAAAAGGGCAGGCAATGAGTGCAGTCTTACAGGCTAATGCGCATGCTGGTATCAGTCTAGAAGGCGATCGTGCTGCAAGTAATAGTGGTAGTAAACGACAAATCACTTTGTTTCAATCTGAATACCTTGCTGTGCTGCAATCATTCTTACCGGCAGTCAACATCAGCGCAGCTCAGCTGCGAAGAAATATTGTTATTTCAGGAATTAATCTAAACGCCTTACTCAAACAAACCATTACTATTGGTGATGTTCAACTTGAAATCACTGGGCTTTGTCATCCCTGTAAGAAGATAGAAGAACAACTAGGGCTAGGTGTATTCAATGCATTACGCGGTCATGGAGGTCTGACAGCGAAGATTTTATCTTCAGGTTCAATCCGTGTTGGAGATGCCTTAGAAGTCTGCTTAAAAGAAGCCTCTGGCGAAAACTTGGAAGACACTCAGGGCAGGCTTCTATAGCGTCGATTGTTGTACCTATGGCTGAAGTGCCCGACGCATACTCCAGCCTAATAACAGCCATGCACTGATAAAGCTGAGGCCACCAAAAGGTGTAATCATGCCGAGCCAGGTCAACTGCGTTAAGCTTAAGAGATAGAGACTACCACTGAATAGAATGATGCCGGCTAACATCAGGCTAGCAATCATTGTGCAGCGTGCTTGCATTAAACGAGGTGCTAACAAGCCGAGTAAGATCAGTCCAATAGCGTGCCATAGATGATAGCGACAAGCAGTCTCGAATACGTCTAGCCAGCGCGGTTCAAGTCGACCTTTTAAGCCATGAGCGCCAAAGGCATTGAGTAAGACTGCAGCGGCAGCATTGAAACTGCCGATAGAAATTATTACATTACTTTTCATAGTATAAACCTAAACACTTATTGGAGCAGTATAGTGCCCTCATTTGACGTTGTCTCGGAAGTTGACATACACGAACTCACTAATGCCATAGATCAAGCCAGTCGTGAGATAAGTACTCGCTTTGATTTTAAAGGTAGCGATGCCAAAGCTAGCTTGAAAGATACTGTAGTCACAATGGAAGCCCAACACGAGTTCCAGATCAAACAAATCTACGACATCATTGGTCAAAAGCTAGCCAAACGTGGCGTTGATTTAAACTGTGTTGAGAAGGGTAAGCTAGTTGAGGCTAATCTCAGAGCAACTCAGACTTTAAGCATAAAGCAGGGCATAGAAAGTGATATTGCGAAGAAGATCACGAAAGCTTTAAAAGAGGCCAAGCTCAAGGTACAAAGTCAGATTCAAGGCGAGAAGGTCAGAGTCACCGGAAAAAAACGCGATGATCTACAAGCCGCTATGGCGGTGATGCGTGAGCAAGACTTTGGTGTACCCCTGCAGTTTGATAACTTTCGTGACTAGAGCGTTATGTCACTCTGCCTAGTTTAAATCAAAACGGTTTTAAGCGTGTTGATGACAACTATCCGCTCAAACTAACCACATTAATAAAGCAATAAAGCCAACCACGGCAGCGAGTGGGATAATTGCTGCCTGCCAATCACCGGCTTCTGCCTTTGGAGAATTTGTCAGCATGCTCTTGGCTCTGGGTAAGAGAAAAACCAGAATCAAGACTAGAAATATTGCTGATGCTATTTTCATTCCATCCATAACTTAAAACCTTATTGTGTAAAACGCGAGTCAAAAAAAAGCCCACCGCAATAGGGTGGGCTTTTATCATTTTGTCGTCAGCGATTAGTCGTCGCTGCTCATGCCAAGGATAGCTAGCAAGTTAACAAAGATATTGTATAGCGACAGGTATAAAGAGACGGTAGCCATGATGTAGTTAGTCTCACCACCATGAATAATACGTGAGGTATCAAACAAGATTAAGCCACTCATAATGAGGATGATCGCTGCAGAGATAGCCAGTGATAAGGCTGGGATCGCTAGGAATATATTAGCCAGCATAGCCACGACAGCAATCACCAAGCCGACAACTAAAAAGCCACCCATGAAACTAAAGTCACGACGGGTCGTTAGCACATAGCCTGAAAGTGCAAGAAAGATAACACCAGTGCCACCTAAGGCCGTTGCGATAATCTCAGCGCCATTACCTAACTGCAGATAAGCATTCAGCATTGGGCCTAAACCAAAGCCAAGTAGACCGGTAATTGCAAAAACAACAGCGATACCCGCGCTAGACTGAGCAACCCGTGGTAATACAAACCAGATCATAGCCATGGCACCAAAAGAGCAACCCATTGAAACAGCAAAGCCAACGTTAGCCATCATCGATAGACCAGCCGTTAGGGCGCTGAAAATCAGAGTCATTGATAATAGAAGGTAGGTGTTACGTAAAACCTTATTAATGCCTAGGGCCGCACTAGAAGGTACCGAAGAACTGTAATTGGCCATTGCTTACTCCGTAATAATTCAAAAAATATTAAGTTAATTTTAATTCAGTTAATACTGATATTCTAGCATTAATTGGCTGATAGACAGAGGTGTAACACGACATACCTCCGCTATTTGATGATATTTGGGTCTCTTTGCTAGAGTTTTGATTCTTCTGTTTTATACATTTTTATGTGCATAAGCCGTTGCGCCCAGCGAAGGCTTCGGTCCGAACGATTAAAAAACGCTCTAAAGTTCGCTTTAATAACAAATTCACTAGGTTTAGAAGGCCTAATATGGTTAAATTACGTCCCTCAATTCAGGCCTTTAGTAAGGTTTTGTATTGAGCCTATTTATTTCGGAGAAGGCTGCCATCAGCGCAGTATCTAAACGCTCCAAAATACAAGTAGGTGACTCGGAGAGCTGGCAGAGTGGTCGAATGCGGCGGTCTTGAAAACCGTTGACGGTTTATCCCGTCCGGGGGTTCGAATCCCTCGCTCTCCGCCATTATTGGCCGAAAATAGCGTCT
>TARA_B110000908_G_scaffold162382_1_pt1 | contig 11083 bp, 8 predicted proteins | sample TARA_B110000908 | Tara Oceans TARA_B110000908 (sample SAMEA4398067) | marine metagenome | biome: Polar Biome; feature: [DCM] deep chlorophyll maximum layer (ENVO:01000326); material: water (ENVO:00002006), including particulate matter (ENVO:01000060) such as... | depth 36 m
AACGCGGCGCGGGCGCACTGTCCCACGTGTGTCCATTTCAGCGGTATCAACACGTTGTTCCGCAACCAATTTTAAAGGGGCAGGGCGTTCGGTTGGTGTTGGACGTTCCGAACGACCGGCACCAGCGGCGGGGCGGCGTGGTTTTACAGCTGTTGCCAGATCGCTGCGGTACGCAACTTCTTCTTCTTCAGTCGTTGGTTCGGCCAGTCCGGCGTCTGCCTTTTTGACAGCAACTGCGGCGCGTAGATGTAAAAATGCGTCACGGCTTTGTTTGCCTTCTTCATCATTCATTTGTTGGTCGGCTTCTGCCAATAAACGGGACAGGGCATCATCATCATCGTTGTCGCCAATTGCAGGCAAAGCTTGAGGCGCAGTTGCCGTTTCGTCGTCGAATGTGGCATCTTCGAACAAGGATTCATTTTCTAAGTTTTCGAGGTCGGCTTCAACGTCAGCTAGATCGCGGGCCAATTCGGCCTCGTCCTCGTCAGATAGGGTGCTGTCTTGGATATCGTCTTCGTCGTCGACTTCTTCCAAATCGCCTTGTGCGATTGCCGCTTCAAGATCTGCGCGTTTGACTTTGATCACACGTGCGATGCGCGCGGGTGAGGTGCTTTCTTCAAGGTCGTCTTCGAGGGACGCATCATCTTCGGCGTCAGACGTTATAACAATTTCTGCGATGTCTTCGGCTTCGTCAGCGTCATCGCCAACGTCAAGACGTGCAAGGATGGCGGACATATCGTCATCATTCATGTCGTTTTGAGTGTCGCTTGCATCAGCAACATCGTCTGCTTGGCTTGCGGCTTGGATGTCGGCAATCGCATCAGCTTGAACAGCTACCTTTACTTGGATTTCATCAGTTGTGTCGACGCTGAAATCCGTAATGTCGAAATCTTCGACGTCTGTCGTCGTTTCGGTGAGTTCGGCAGTGATATCAGCGCCGAAGTCTTCAGCGTGTTGATCCTCTGAGAAGTCATCGTCGTCGCTGGCGTGATCTGCATTGGACACGACGGCGCGGATACGCTGCAATTTTGCGGCGATGCTGTCGTCCAAAGGTGCTTGGGTGATTACAGTTTCTGCAACTGGTGCCGTAATTTCTACTTCGTCGGCTGCATTGTCCGCAGTGTTGGAGGCAAAGAAGGCTTCGGCCTCAGGCAATTCACCGGCGAGGTCACGTGGCACTACCGGTGCAGGTGTCTCGCTTAGGGCTTTGGCTTCGGCCTGCGCACGTTCCGCATCAATAAGTTCTGCGTCTTGTCGAGCTTCTTCCAAACGCGCTTCTTCCAAACGCGCCGCTTCGGCATCTGCGACGGCTTTTGCATCGGCTTCTGCCTGAACTCGGGCGATTTCAGCTTGTTCTTCGGCTTGGGCTTGCTTTTCCAATTGAGCTTGCGCGGCGCGGGCTGCTTCGGCCGCAATCATAGCTTCGGCTTTTAGGTTTACCTCGGGGGCCGCAAGGACAGGTGCGTCAGCCTGTTGGGCGTCATCCGTCGCGCTAAGGACGATCTTGCCATCCTGCTCACGCACTTTAACACGGCGCGAAATATCCTTTTGGGCGATACGCGACAGCATTTCTACATCGGGCTGCGGGGGTTCCGCGCCAAAATATCTGTCGTCAGATGCAAGGTCGCGGAAATACTCTGCGATAGCTTTCATCGTACCGAATGAATCGTCAAACCCTTCCAAGGTGCACGAAAACGTGCCGTAGGAGACGGTTAAAATTTTATTGTTATTCATCATAGGATGCTCGTCCTCCGCGGTTTTGCAGGTTCTTGTTTACCCTGTTATAAAGGGCGAAAGCGGCCCGAATCTGTGGCGATGAAGGTATCATTTCAAGGCGACATTGTGTTCATTTTCCTAAAATGTGTTTAATTACCCCCCAAATGACGACAATTGTTCACAGTTTGGACCCAGTCACCCTTATAGGTGGTGGAGAGGTCGGCCCAAGTGATTTGGACCTTGCCCGTAGTTTTGCCCCCCGATGTGTGGCGGCAGATGGTGGCGCAAGTGTGGCGATGGCAGTTGGTATTTACCTCGATGCGGTCGTTGGTGATTTTGATTCATTGGATGCGCGGGTGCTGGCCCAGATCCCTGTGGACCGCCGTCATCATATCCCAGAACAAAACAGTACGGACTTTGACAAATGCCTGCGCCATATAGCGGCACCCGTTGTGGTGGCTGTTGGTTTTAGTGGTGGGCGGTTGGACCATCAAATGGCGGCGATGCACACATTGGTGGCCCGCGCGGATCGTCCTTGTGTGATCTTGGGCGCGCATGAGGTGGTGTTCCATTGCCCACCGCAGATCACACTGCCTACGCAGACCGGCGATGTTGTATCCTTGTTTCCACTCTCTGAGGTTACAGGCACGTCGACGGGTCTTGAATGGCCCATTGATGGTTTGAAGTTTGCACCTGATCGCTATGTTGGCACATCTAACCGTGCGGTTGGTCCGCTTCAGTTAACCATGTCAGGGACGGGTATGCTGTGCATTGTTCCGCGTCGCATGTTGGGGTCTGTTATACAGGCGCTGGTGTCACAGAGAGCTCGCGCGACGTGGCCCGCTCCCGCAGGATAATGTAGACGCCTGCGCCAATGGTGATCGCAATGCCGACAGCGGCCAGACCGTTTGGCAGGTCCATGAACACCAGAAACCCAATGATCGTCGCAATCGGGATTTCCAGATATTGCATGGGGGCCAAAGTGGCAGAGGGCGCAAAGCGCAGCGACCACGTCATTAACAGATGTGCCAAGGTGCCAAGTATGCCGATGGCCGACAACATGCCCCACTCAAATCCGTTCGGCGCAATTAGGGTCAGGGCATCGATGCCCATGCCAGAGGTGATCACCAACAATGGCAACATGATCCCAACGGCCATCACGCCACTGACGGCTTGAAGACTGATAGGGTCTGTTTGCTTTGCGATCTGTCGTGTGATCAGCATGAAGAACGAGAAATTCACCGCAACACCAAGGGGTAGCAATGCGGGCCAGCCCACTTCGGCAAAGCTGGGTTGTACCACCAATAGCGTCCCGATGAAGCCCACAATGCAGGCGATCAATCGGCGGCTGCCGACTTCTTCACCCAGTACGTATTTGCCCAGCAATAGCATAATGAAGGGCATGACAAAGGCGATGGCCACGGCGTCCGCGAGTGGCAGGTATTGAAGGGCCGTGAACATCATGCCGATCCCGATGATGTGCAGGATTGTTCTGATGATGGTTAGTTTCAACACCCGCCCTTGCATCCGCCACGTTCGTTTGGTGGCCCAGACAAACGGGATCAAAATGATGGCTTGGATTGCAAAACGCACCAGCAGCAATTGGCCAAGTGGCACGGACTGCCCCAAGATTTTGGCAACTGCATCGCCCATGGGGGCAAGGATACAAAAACCAAGCATAAGGGCTATTCCGAGAAGAGGTTTATCTTGAGTCATATGTTCAAGATATTGTTCTGATTTAAGAATCGCAACTTTTCCATCGTCCCAGATTGTTGCCTTTTGTGGCGTATCTGACGCTATATGGCGTCAGTCACAGGCGTGGCAATGGCGTTATTTTTCCGCTCGCGCGCGAGGACGTAAAGACCCGATGCGATGATGATAGACACCCCAAGCAGGGTTGTAAGGGTAGGGATGTCATCAAAGATCATAAATCCCAGAATAGTTGCGGCCACGATTTCCAAATATTGTAACGGGGCCAACGTGCTTGCGGGCGCATAAGCCATCGCAAAGCTGATCAGCAGGTGTGCGATGGTGGCCATTACGCCAACCCCGATCATCATTTGAATGGCAAAGATGCTGGGCCATGCGGGGTCAAGGCCGACGATATTTGATCCGGCGGCAAGGAAAAGGATGGGCACGGACAGCGCCACCGCAGCAAGTGCGGTATAAGACTGCATCGCAAGCGGGTGCATCTTTTGTGCCATTTGCCGTGTAAGGATCATGTAGACCGCAAAACATGCGGCTGTTCCAAGGGGGAGTAACGCAACGGGTCCCGTCTCGGCAAAGCTGGGTTGGATCACGAACAGGGCCCCGATGAACCCGATGGCACAGGCGATGATGCGTCGCGGGCCAACGCTTTCTTTTAGGATACATGCGCCAAGGAGCGTCAGGATGAACGGCTCCACAAAGAACACGGCGATGGCGTCAGCGATGGGCATGGCGCGCAAGGCGGTAAAGAACAGTCCTGTGGCAACCATGATAAGGGTTGCGCGGATCATGTGCAGCCCAATTTCTTGGCGGTTGGGAAGGTGAAGTACCCCTAGAAAGGCTGCTATTGGCAGCAATAGGCTGGATTGCATGATGAACCGCGCGGCTGTCACCTGTACAACAGGAATTTCATGCGGGACCAGTTTGGCAAAAACGTCGATCCCCGGTGCAAGCGCTGCACCTGCCGCCATAAGCAAGACACCAGTGAGGGGGGAATCCGTCCGTTTCATCAACAGTTAGGGACGTTCACAGCCAACCCACCAAGGGAGGTTTCTTTGTACTTGGCCGACATGTCCTCGCCGGTTTGGCGCATTGTTTCGATACATGCATCTAGCGGGACAAGATGTGTGCCGTCACCGCGCAGGGCAAGTGATGCGGCAGACACGGCTTTGATCGCGCCCAAACCGTTGCGTTCAATACATGGCACTTGCACCAACCCTCTGACGGGATCGCAAGTCATGCCAAGGTGGTGTTCGAGCGCGATTTCGGCGGCATTTTCTACCTGTTCGGGGCTGCCACCCATCACGGCACACAAGGCCGCGGCGGACATGGCAGCGGCGGACCCAACTTCGGCCTGACAGCCAGCTTCGGCACCAGAGATCGAGGCGTTGTATTTCACCAGCCCCCCGATGGCGGCGGCGGTGAGTAGGAAATCTTCGATATGGGCTTCAGATGCGCCCGGTACGTGATCTAAATAGTAACGTAGTGTCGCTGGAAGTACGCCAGCAGCTCCGTTGGTTGGGGCGGTGACGACTTGACCACCTGCAGCATTTTCTTCGTTTACGGCCATTGCGTAGACGCTCATCCAGTCATTGATGGTATGCGGCGCTTGTTGGTTAAGACCACGTTCTGCCAACAATGCATCGTGAATGCCTTTGGCGCGGCGTTTCACGTTCAGGCCACCGGGTAGAATGCCGTCGATTACCAGCCCACGGTTGATACAATCGTTCATCACCTGCCAAAGACGGGCGGACCCTTTTTTGAGGTTCTCGGACCCGCCGCGCGATTCCTCGTTGCTACGTTTCATCTGGGCAATGGTTTTGCCTGACGCTTTGCACATCTCCAACATTTCGGCGGCAGATTTGAACGGGTAGGGGACGGGATCACCTTCATCGGTGGCTTTGCCTGCAGCAAGTTCTTCTTCGGTCATGACGAAACCGCCACCGATGGAATAGAACACTTGGCTTAGGATGGTGTCGCCCTGCGCGTCCGTTGCCATCAGGATCATGCCGTTGGCATGGCCTGTAAGCTGGGTATCGTAGTCAAAGATCAGGTCGGTTTCTGGATTGAAATGCAGTGGAGGCAGATCGTTCGGTGTCAGTGTGTGTGTGTCATGCATTGCGGCCATTACGGCGTCGGCTTTCTCACTGTCATAGGTTTCGGGCACGAAGCCAGCCATTCCAAGGATCGTGGCGCGGTCTGTTGCGTGGCCGACACCTGTGAAGGCAAGTGAGCCGTGAAGCGAGGCCTTAACACCAGCGAATACAAACGGAGAATCCCGCATCATATCGAGGAAACGTGCGGCGGCCACCATTGGGCCCATCGTGTGGGAAGATGATGGCCCGATGCCAACTTTGAACATCTCGAAAACGGATAGAAACATTTATGTGGCACTTCCTTCGGGAGGATTGGGGGCTTGGGGGGCAGTGAACGGTGTGGCGTTCATGCCTTCAGCTTGGATAAGGGATTGGATGATGGGCAAGGCTTCAAGACGCAGGCACATATCGTGCAAGGCGGGGTAGTTGGCAATGTTGTGCCAACTGCGATCTTGGTCTGCGGGATAGATGGCGGGCCAACGCAGGGTAGCTGCAATGTAAAAGTCTAGCGCGCTGGGCGTTTGACCGGCGCACCATGAATGGCCTGCGGCTGCCAACGTGTTCAGCATGGTGTGATGTGCATTCAACGCCTGCTTGGCATGATCGCGCAAAACGGCCTGATGCGCAGGATCGGGCCCTGTAAACTGATCTGGGTAGAACAACTGGCGCAGGCTGGGATGCACGGTGTTTGAGACAAAGAACAACCATTTAAGGAAATCGCCCCGTTCAGTGCTGTCCATCGCAGGGCCCAACCCACCATGACGATCCGCCAGCCAAAGTAGGATCGCACCCGTTTCGAACAGCACGCCTTGGTCGGTTTCAAGCGTTGGGATCAAGCCATTGGGGTTCAGTGTTTTGTAAGCATCAGACATCTGCGCATTTGTGCTGCGATCTACCAACGCACAGCGATACGGTACGCCAATGTGTTCCAGCGCAAGGCGGATCACAAGCGAGGCGTTGTCGGGGGCGTAATGCAGTACATAAGTCATGTCGCCTTGATAAAGGTCCAGCACATCTGCGCCATATCAAAAGCGACATTTCAAGGTGTAGAGTGGACGTGATCCAATGGGGCCTGCGCTGGGCTGGGCATGACATATTTGATTTGGTCTTTGGGTCATCTGTTTGCAGTGAGATCGATGTGCTTTCTACTCGCACCTTGGTCTGCATTTTCCTATAAGATGTTAGCAAACTGGGAGTCGCTGCTATGACCGGACAATTGTCACCCATCGACAAGGCAAAATTTGTTGCTGCCAAACGCGCTGCCGAATACGTCGAGGACGGAATGCGCGTTGGTTTGGGCACTGGGTCGACCGCTGCGTGGTTGGTGCGGTGCTTGGGCGAACAAGTCCGCAACGATGGCCTGCGTATCAAGGGCGTTCCCACATCTTCGCGCACTGCGCAATTGGCCCGTGAGGTTGGCATTGAGGTGGTTTCATTGGACGAGGCCAAGTGGCTGGACGTCACCATTGATGGCGCAGACGAATTTGACGGCAATTTGAACCTGATCAAAGGCGGCGGTGGCGCGTTGCTGCAAGAAAAGATCGTAGCTACGGCATCCGATCAAATGATCGTTATCGCGGACATCGGCAAAGAGGTCGAATCCTTGGGCAATTTCCCCCTCCCGATTGAAGTCATTCCTTTTGGCTGGCAGACGACCCAAGCATTGGTTGAAGAAACCCTTATTTCTATGGATGTATTGGGCCGTCAGTCCACCCTGCGGATGAACGGTGCCCAGTCGTTTATCACGGATGAAGGCAACTACATTTTGGACCTGCATTTAAACCGCATCGGTAACCCGCGCCAATTGGCGATGGTGCTGAACCAGATGCCGGGGGTGGTTGAAAATGGTTTGTTTATCGATATCTGTGACGTGGTTGTGATCGGATACGGCGATGGCCGTGTCGAGGTACGCGACATCAATGAAGGTACGATCGAGCAGGACAAGGTTGATTTTGTCGAGACTGACAATCTGTTCAGCGACTTGTAAGAATAAGAATAAGGCGAAAACACATGGCTTTTGATTACGATCTTTTTGTTATTGGTGGTGGTTCGGGTGGCGTACGTGCGGCCCGTGTTGCGGCTGGTGAAAATGGTGCCAAAGTGGCTTTGGCGGAAGAGGATCGTTACGGCGGCACCTGTGTCATTCGCGGCTGTGTTCCTAAAAAGTTGATGGTGTTTGCGTCTGGTTATGCGGATATCGAGGCCGAAGCAGGGGCTTACGGTTGGGATATTACCTTGGGTGATTTCAACTGGGCCCGCTTTAAAGGCAAGTTACACGCTGAATTGGACCGCCTTGAAGCGATCTATCGTCGTTTGTTGGCCAACGCTGGGGTCGAGACATTCGACGCACGGGCCACGGTGAAGGACGCCCACACGGTTGTTTTATCAACTGGTGAGGAAAAGACTGCCAAGCATATCTTGGTTGCTGTCGGTGGCCGTCCAACACGCCCTGACATGCCGAATGCGGATGCGGGTATCGTTTCGGACGACCTGTTTGACCTACCAGAACTGCCAAAGTCGCTTCTGATTGTTGGGGGCGGTTACATCGCTTCCGAATTTGCAGGTGTGATGAATGGTTTGGGTGTGGCTGTAACGCAGTATTATCGCGGCGAACAGATTTTGCGTGGCTTTGACAATGAAGCCCGCACATTAATCGCCGAACAGATGGTCGAAAAGGGCATTGATCTGCAACTTGGCACCAACATTTCCGAGATGGAAAAACGTGACAGCGGTGTCTGGGTCAAATCCACGACGGGGACCGAGGCGGTCTTTGATCAGGTCTTGTTCGCGACGGGCCGCAAGCCGAATACCGATGGTTTGGGCATTGAAGAAGCAGGTGCTGCGCTGGGCCGTGGTGGTGAGATCGTTGTGGATGAGTACAGCCAGACGGGTGTGCCATCGATTTATGCAATTGGCGATGTGACCAATCGTGTGAACCTGACCCCTGTGGCGATCCGCGAAGGCATGGCGTTTGTTGAGACAGTGTTTAAAGGCAACCCAACACCCGTGGATCATGACCTGATCCCTTCTGCGATCTTTACCCAACCTGAAATGGGCACTGTTGGTCTGGGTGAGGAAGCCGCGCGCGCGCAAGAACCGATTGAAGTTTACGCAACCACGTTTAAACCGATGCAATCGTCATTTGCGGGCAAACCTGATCGTGTTTTGATGAAACTGATCGTATCCCAAGCCACACGTGTGGTACTGGGCTGTCATATTGTTGCACCAAACGCGGGTGAGATGATCCAACTGGCGGGCATCGCGATCAAGATGGGCGCAACTAAAGAAGATTTTGACGCGACTGTGGCGGTACATCCGACTATGTCCGAAGAAATGGTAACAATGAAAACCCCGTCACGTACGTGATGGACAGTTAAACATCGAAGGGTAGTTCTTGAAATTTGGACCTGAAAGCACAGGTATGATATTAAGAGATACGTTTCGTAAAATAGGGAATAACGCGAATATGGCTGGCAATACAGGCGGCCCCTGGGGGGGCGGCGGAAATTCGGGCGGTAATAACAACGGCGGCGGCAGCAATGGCGGCGACGATAACCGTGGAAATAATGGCAACAACGGTGGCGGGCGCAAGCCGGGCAACGATGGCCCACAGATGCCAGAGATCGACGAGCTGGTCAAAAAAGGCCAAGAGCAATTGCGCGTCCTTATGGGCGGTCGCGGTGGCGGCAACGGGACCAACGGTTCCGGCAATGGCGGCGGTGGCGGCCCTGCGCTGACACGTGGCACCATTGGTCTGGGCGTTGTTGCGGCAGCCGTTTTGTGGGGGATGGCCAGTTTTTACACTGTGCGTCCTGAGCAACAATCAATCGAATTGTTCCTAGGAAAATTCACCAATATCGGGACCGAAGGTCTGAACTTTGCCCCTTGGCCATTGGTCAAAGCCGAAGTGTTTGATGTCACAACCAACCGCACCGAGACAATTGGTGTTGCGCGGACGTCCGGTAATGATGGCTTGATGCTGACAACGGATGAAAACATTGTCGACATCGATTTCGAAGTTGTTTGGAACGTGAAAAACGCACGTGATTTCAAATTCTCGCTGCGCTCACCTGAATCCTCGGTCATTGCGATTTCCGAGGCGGCGATGCGTGAAGTTATTGCTGAATCCGAATTGGCACCAATTTTGAACCGTGACCGTGCCAGCGTTGAAGTGGACGTGCGAGAATTGATCCAGCAAACTTTGGACAATCGCAACACAGGCATCAACATTCTGCGTGTGAACGTTAAGAAAGTTGATCCGCCAAGCCAGACCGTTCGTATGGTCGATGGCAGTGGTAAGGTCTCAACTGTGTCCGTTGTGGATGCGTTCCGTGATGTTCAGGCAGCTGAACAAGAACGTGACCGTCTAGAACGTCAAGCGGATGCTTACGCGAATAGAAAAACTGCTGAAGCCCGTGGTGAATCCGCGCAATTGCTTGAAGCTGCCGAAGGGTATCGCGCCCGTGTGGTCAACGATGCTGTTGGTGAAGCCAGCCGTTTCTTGGCTGTTTTGACAGAATATCAAGCGGCCCCAGAAGTGACGCGCAAGCGTCTGTATCTTGAGACTATGGAAAAAGTTTTGGGTGACGTGGACAAGATCATTCTTGAAAACAACGGTGACGGAGGGCTGGGCGTTGTCCCGTATCTGCCACTCAATGAATTGCGTAAGGGGTCAAACTGATGCGGAACACTAGCTATTTGATTCCTGTTATTGCGATTTTGGTTGCAGTTATTTTGTCGTCGATCTTTATTGTGGACGAGCGCGAAAAAGTGCTGGTTCTACGGTTTGGTCAAATTAAACAAGAGATTACGGAACCAGGCCTTGGCTTCAAAATCCCATTGTTGGATGAGGTTGCCCGTTACGAAGACCGTATTCTGACAATGGAAACCGAACTGATCGAGGTCACACCGGCCGATGATCGTCGTTTGGAAGTCGATGCGTTTGTTTTGTACCGCATCACTAACGTCAAACAGTTCCGCCAAGCGCTTGGTGGGGGTGGTGAACGTGAAGCCGAAGTTCAGTTGCGCGGTATTCTGGATTCCCAAATTCGTGCTGTTCTGGGTTCTGCAGGGGTGACATCGAACACCATCCTGTCGCCTGAGCGTGCGGCTTTGATGGGTCTTATCCGTGATCAATCTGACCGTCGCGCCCAAGCATTGGGACTGTCCATTGTGGATGTGCGTCTGCGTCAAACCAACCTGCCAGAGCAGAACTTTGCAGCAACTTTGCAGCGTATGATTGCCGAGCGGGAACGTGAAGCAACGGATGAACGTGCCCGTGGTCGTGAAGCGGCCCAGCGTGTTCAAGCCCTAGCGGATCGTACCTACGAGGAAATCTTGTCAGAAGCCCGCCGTGATGCACGTATCGCGGAAGGTGAAGCAGACGCTGCACGGAACAAAATCTTTGCGGATGCCTATAGTCAGGATCAGGAGTTCTTTGAATTCTACCGGTCTTTGACAGCCTATGAGACGGCGATCACAGGTGATAACTCCACAATGGTTATGTCACCTGACAGCGAGTTCTTTAACTACTTTAAGAGCGACCAAGGGGCTGCATCGCAGTG